>JAESGS010000227.1_pt1 | contig 72222 bp, 71 predicted proteins | sample 9269761 | NCBI WGS metagenome assembly JAESGS01 (sample SAMN15741799, study PRJNA653493) | algae metagenome | isolation source: Cyanosarcina radialis HA8281-LM2 and co-occurring heterotrophs from damp... | place: USA: Makauwahi cave, Hawaii | collected 2011-01-06 | reverse complement strand
TGCACCGCTGTTCCTGCGGCCTTGTCCTGCACCGGGACCACAACGCGGCGATCAACATCCTCAACCGCGCCCTCGCGGCGCACGGGCGGGCTAGGCCGCCCGGAGGCGGAAACGTGGGGCATCGGCCCGTGCGTCGTCTCGGAAACATGGTCGCGGAAGCCGCCTGAGGCGGGGCCGAGCCATACCAGGATCAACGTGTGGTTCCACACGAAAATCCGAATAGCCCAAGCACGCAGTCGTATCCAAGGTCGACCAGCCGCTCTCTCGCGCCTTTGTTGGGTCTGAACTTCCCCGGACCAACCCGTTGGTCGTAGAGCAGGTCGAGACGACATATGGGTGCTCGAACGTAATGCGAGCGAGGTACGGATCGTTTCCACCCGAAGACTGCCGCCCGATATCGAGATCATTGGCGAAATAGAATCCGCGGCCGTAGGCGCCGCCGTCCTTCGTCATGGAGAGATCGAAGTTCTCGAACTCAAGTTCGGACCCGTGACAGAGGACGATCGTCTGCGTCATCGGCTGCCTACATCGTCATTGCAGGCCTGGAGGCGAGCGCATCCGGAACGGCTCCACGGTTCTCCACGGTGTATCCCGCAGCTTCCAGGGCCTCGACTAGCTGCACGCAAGTGTCGGCAGGCTTGTACTCGGCCATCCAGCAGCACCTGCCGACGTGGAAGTCAAAACCGTTCTTCCTAAACAGACGCCCCAGTTTCGTGACCTCCGTTTCCGACGGCCACGGCTCCTTCTCCCAGCGGAACGACTGGGCATCGTAGACACGTCCATAGTTCTCGTCACGCCATGTCAGCGTCATGACCTTCTCAGCAGCCATTGGAAACCTCCCTTTGTGCGATCACTTGAGGATGACCCGAGGCTTCGAAAGTAAGAACCTCGATCTTGCTACTTGCGCTTCCCTGGCATCCCATTGGGCTGAAAAGGAGCACTCTCATGGACCTTCCCGAAACCATCACGCTTGAAGTCAGACACAACAGCGACGGAACGCTCGATTCCAGCTCTTTGCTGATCGCCCTCGAAAAGGCTCTCGATGGCCAGATCAGGATAACGAGCTGGTACGACGAAACCTTCGCTCGGCTAGACTATCCGCACCTCGACGGCGAGCAGCGCCGCGCCCTGATCTCCTCGATCGAGGTCGGCGACTATGACCAGATCATCAACAGCGACGGCCATCGCTCCATTCTCGACGAAGCCGCCGAGCGTGCAGGCGTTCCAGCCTGGCGCGGCGAGGCGGATGAGGATGAGGATGAGGACGACTACGCTCCCATGCACCCCTGAAACGAAAGAGGCTCCGCTACCGTGGGGGACGGCGGCGGAGCCTTTGGGACTGGGTCCTAGGGGATGCTGGGGGACATCCCGCGGCGAAGGGTCTTCCGGCCCTTCTGATTTTCAGACTAGCGGGCGAAGTTGTCTGGAGTTTTTCTCGAAATTCACGTTTGTTTGCATTCCGCGAACGAGCATTTCCAAGTTGGCGGGAGGACATGCTATGGCCACAGATCGAATTGACGAAATTCACGAAGCGTTCCTGCAGATCGCAGAGAAGCAGATCCATGTCGGCATGAGCGCAGCCGAACTTCCGTGGCAGAGCATGTTCCGCTCGATGCAGCGCGTGACCGAAAGCCTAATAGAAAAAGGCCTGAAGGCGACGAACGAGCAAGCGGCCACCGAAATTTTGACGAAGCTGGTCGGCAAACTCACCATGGACTGGAAATACGCCGCTCGCGAAGAAGGCACGCCCGGTTTCGAAACCGCTCCAATTCTCTCGACCCTTGAGGACATGCTCCATATGGCGCAGACCGCTCTCGGGGATGTCGATGCCCCTACAATGCGTTGACTCGGGCAAAACACGAAAGAGATCGACAGGAAAACGTCATGACAAATCTCCTTGAAGAGCTGCACGAAGCCTTCCGCGAACGAGCATTTCCAGGTTGTCGGGAGGACATGCAATGACCACAGTGCGAATGAACGAAATTCACGAAGCCTTCGAGAAGCTCTCGGAAAGGATTATCCTGGTCGACAAGGCCGTCGCGGCAGATCTTCCCGGAGAAGGTTTCTTCCACATCAAGTGGAACATGGTCTGCAAGCTGATCGAAGCCGGGCGTTTGGCGGATGATCTGCGCGACGCAGGCAACACGCTCGAGATTATCACGGAAGAGCTCCCCGGCGTGATGAACTACGCCAACAAGCATGCGGCAGCGGGGCCAGATCGCAGTGCAGGCCCGACGGTCGCCGTTCTCGAGGAGATGCTTGAAACCACGAGGACAACACTCGGCGATGATGTCTACCAGGACATGGCCATGAGCCATCGCCGTCCGCCCCAGCCGCGCTGAGGCCGAATGAACCGATATCTTGTAAGAGAAAGAGGCTCGGCGAGGGCGCTCACGGTCTGGGGATGGCATGACCAGGCCATGCGCTCTGCCATCGACCGCACCCTGGATCTCGACATCGCCCACGAAGTCGTCAACGAGCGCACGGGACGGGTTATCGCCTCCTTCAGCCGTGACGATCTCCTTCGCCGCGCCGCCGAACTCCGCGGAACACCACCAAGACCATGACCCCTCGCCAACTGTTCTTTTCCAGGTCAGAATTCGGTTGAAGGATTCAGACGACGGGAAGAGACGATGACGCAGCAGATCAAGATTTTGGTCGTCGACGACGACAGGCAGATCCTCACGCTCCTTAGCAAGTATCTGACCGATCAAGGATTTTCCGTCATCCAGGCCGAAACCGTCAAGGCCTTCCGGGAAAAGCTCCGGGACGCGAGGCCCGATTTCGTCATCCTCGACGTGAAACTTCCTGATGGCAATGGCATGGATGCCTGCCGTGACATGCGGGCTGCGGGAAACCAGACCCCACTGATCCTGCTCACGGCCAACAAGGAGGAGGTCGACCGAATCCTTGGCCTCGAGATCGGCGCCGACGACTACATGTCGAAGCCCTTCAATCCCAGGGAACTGCTCGCGCGCATCAAGGCCGTTCATCGGCGCACGTCGAACCCCGATACCCGCCCGGAACCGGAACTACCTCCCAGCTACCGCTTCGATGGATTTATTGCCAGCCAGGCAACGAGGACGGTCGTGAGCGAGGCCAGCCAGAGGGATCTCCAGTTCACGGGTGGCGAATTCGATGTCCTGATGATCCTCCTCGCCCGCCCGAACCGCCTGGTGTCCCGAGACCAGATCATCGAGCTCACCCACGGCTACAAGTCAGATCCGCTGGACAGGTCGGTCGATGTCCTGATCAGCCGCATCCGCAAGAAGCTGAAGGACGGAGGTGGCTCTGATGGTATCTTCAAGACGGTGAGAAACAGCGGCTACCAGCTATCGGTCAAGGTCGAGAAGATCGATGCGCTTGCTGTCGCTTGACCCACTCACGTCACTGAGGGCGAAGATCACCCTGCTGGTCTTCGGCGCCATGGTTGCAATCAGTCTGACCGCGGTGGCGGCCTCCTTCAGCGTTTCCAAGCTGGAGAGCGCGTCTGCCCCGAGGATCGCCTTCAATCTCCCAGGACCCGGCGGCGAGCCGATCACCGCAGGCATTCACCGGGAGCCGCTGCCGTACACGCTGGCCCTTATCCAGCCCTTCGCTCCGCTATGGGTGGTCGTCCTTGGATACGCAACGCTGATTGTCGGCGGTTCCGCCACGGTCTCCATCCTCGTCGCCAACATGATCGTGCGCCCTCTGAACATTCTCGAGACCGCGATCGAGTCAGTTAACCCGCAGGGTTTCATCCCGAAGATATCGGAAAGTGGACTCGGAGAGGATCTCGCCACCGCCCAGCTTCTCAACCGCCTGTCCGACCGCCTCCAGTCAACAATGGAGAGCAGGATGCGCCTCGTCGCCGCGGCTGGACACGACCTGCGGACCCCGATCACAAGAATGCGCCTGCGGGCCGAGTTCATCAACGATGACGACGAACGCGAGGTCTGGTTGAACGATTTGTCGGAGATCGAGAACATCGCCGAAAGCGCCATAACCCTCGTTCAGGAGGAGGTGTCTCCTGACGAGCAGCAGATCGTGGAGGTCGACGAGCTAGTCCGCGAGATCGTGCGCGAGCTACGATCCATCGGCCACAACGTCCTTCTCGACAGAGCCTTCCGCGCCGATGTCGTGGGAAGCCCACTAAGCCTAAAACGCGCGCTTTCCAACCTGATGGTCAACGCGGCCACGCATGGCAAGGGCTGTCGCGTCTCGGTCGGACGGATGGACGGAAACGCGGTCGTCGAAATCCTCGACAACGGCCCGGGAATCCCGGCTGACATGCTGGGAAGAGCGTTCGAACCGTTCTTCAGGGCAAGCCCGGGACGGGAGAAGAGCGTGCCCGGCGCAGGCCTCGGACTGGCGATCGTCAAGGAGATCGTAAACCGCCACCGCGGCCGCATCACGCTTTCGAACAGGACCCCGCACGGGCTCTTCCAACAGGTGCTCCTCCCACTCGCCGAGATCGAGGACTGAAGACGACAACAAAAAGCCGGCCCGCGTTGCGGACCGGCCGGGGTAGGGCGGCTTCGATTATCAGGCCGCCAGTCTCAGATTCCCGGCTTGCCCGGACATCTTGCAACAGCCGGCATTCGCCGCCTCCAGGATCCTGTTCTCGGATGCTGCACGATCCAGCGACTTGGACGGCGCAAAGCGCCCGGATCCAGAGATTGCCGCTTCGACGTCCCAACGGGTCAGTCCGATGTCACGCAGCATCGAATCCGAAAGATCTCGGAGTTGGCGGATGGCACGGGCCTCACGGCGGCGCGCGGTGAGGCGTGAAAGGATGGACTGCAGCGAGAAGCCGCGCTTGCTGTTGTCGGTCAATGTCTTACTCCGAAACTCTGGGGATGGACAACTGTCACCCCGGTTCCGGCCGGCCACAAACAGCGAGATTACATCCTTGCCATGCAGTGGCTGCACGGCGTTTGGTCCCGGCGGCCAATAATTGCCCACAATCCTGTGCTAGGCGGCCCTTCGGATGTGGATGTCGAGCTCCATCCGCCCGAGACGCGCATTCCTCCTGACGACTTCGGCCCTGGCCTCGGCAATCTCGCGCGGATAAGGCCCGGTCTCGAGCCAGATCCTTCCAGAGATGCGACTCCCTATTCTGCATGACATCTGGGCGAGACCGAAGGCCTTCGCCACAAGTAGAGCCACCGCTTCGGAATTGCGTCGGTCATCGATGCGTATGACCACGCGGTAGCCCACCGGCACACGAGACGGAATCGTCGGCCGGACGGGAATAGGGGTGACGACCGATCTGTCGATGACCATTTTGAACCCCTCCATCCTACGCAACCCTCGCTCCTAAGCTGTGTAACTCCGATATTCCGCATTTGGTTGCATGCGGGTTAAAGACCCACCCCCAAAAAACATCAGCAAAAACCTCGACGTGGGTAAATCTCCGGACCTCCAGTTAACCAGCCCTTAACGATCGGTGTCGAATGATGGACCAACCTAAGATAGTCCTACCTAAGAATTTTCACGGTCCCATGACGAGCATCCTCACCAACACCGCATCGATGTCGGCGATCGCCCTCCTGAGGGACGTGAACAGTTCGGTGAGCAAGCTCGAACTCCAGGCAAGCAGCGGCCTGCGCATCTCGTCGGCGGCGGACAACGCAGCCTACTGGTCGATCTCAACCACCATGAGATCCGATTCAGGCGCGATCTCGGCTGCGCAGGAAGCAATGGCATTCGGTGCAGCGAAGATCGACACGGCCTATTCAGGCATCGAGGCAGCGATCAGCATCGTGGATGCATTCAAGGCGAAGATTGTGGCGGCAACGGAGCCGGGCGTTGACCGGGCAAAGATCCAGAAGGAACTCGAACAGCTCAAGCAGCAGGCTGTGTCCATCGCGACCTCGGCAGGCTTCTCCGGTCAGAACTGGCTCAACACCGCGATCACTGACATCTACGATGCCGCCACAAGCAAGGAACTCCTGACGACTGGCTTCGTGCGAAGCGGATCATCGGTGAGCGTCACCACGAGCGAGATCGACCTCGCCGCCATCGCGCTCTTCAACACCACCGGTGGCGGAATTCTTCAGAAGGACGACCGGAGCCCCGGCTCCATCGGGGGATTGCGAAACACCAGCGCGTTCACCTACGGCGGTGGCGCGATGCAAAGCTTCACTTTCGACGGCCCGCTTGTCTTTACGGACGATTCGACCGCCATCACGTTCAGCCTCGTGCTCGATGCCGACAATCCCGCCAACACCACTTCCCCTGGAAGCGGGACAACCGTCAACGTCACCCTCAACCGGACGCTGATGGACCAGGTCTACCCGACTCTGAATGGAGTGATCTCCTCGCGCGACCAGTTCGCATGGCTCATGCGCGAGGCGCTCATCCCACTCGGCGCGCAGTTCGCAACCCGCAGCGACGTCACTGACGGCTACGCGCTTCTCTCGCGGGAAACCTCTGGCCTGACGGGATCATCAATCCAGGTTCTCAACGTGTCCTCGACACTCGCCAGCGGCAAGACTGGCGGCCTGACGGCCACGGGAACAAACTACGGATCGCGACCGTCCGTCGTTAGCTATTGGGACGAACCGTTCAATGTACACGCCACCGCCCAGATCTATGTCCCTGTGACCGTGAATGGCACGACGACCACCCTGGAGATCGACCGGGACCTCGTGGATCAGACTCTCGGAACCACGACCGGAGAAGTGACCTCGGCCGACGACCTGGTGCTCCTTCTCAACGCGGCCATGCAGGCGAAGAACGTCGGCGTTACCGCAACGAATGCCGGGGGATACATTCTCTACGAAGCGGACGAGACCATTCACAAGGCCTCTGGCAGCAAGACCTCCATCGGCATCGGCCCCGCCAGTGACGGATTTGGAGGACTCCCGAATTTCGGCCTCCTCGATGTCGATGTGACGGCGAACGGCGCCGATCTCAAGGAATACCTGAGCGGGGTCGAGGCCATGCTCAAGAAGCTCACCGATGCCGGCTCGACACTTGGTTCCCTCGCAAAGAGGAATGAGCTGCAGACCGACTTCCTCAACAACCTCACGGATTCCATCGAAAGAGGCGTGTCGCGTCTCGTGGATGCCGACATGGAGGAAGTCTCCACCCGTCTCCGCGCAGAGCAGACGAGGACACAGCTCGCCCTGTCTTCGCTCCACATCGCCAATGCGGGTCCGAACGCGCTGCTTCAGCTCTTCAACTGATCAGCGAACCATCTTGGGCTTTTCCGGACCGTCGGCATCGAAGGCGTGCGATATCGACATCGTGATCAGATGGGCGACGTTCCGCGCACCGAAGCGCTTCTTCAACCTTTCGATCCGACCTTCGATCGTCCTGCGCGAAAAGCCCGACTTCTCGGCAATCTCCTTGGCTGAGTCACCCTCCCGCAGGAGCTGAAGCACCTTTACGTCCTCGTGATCGATCTGGGGATCGGCATGCGGGAGAGGGAGCACGAACCTGGTTTCAGTAAGAGACATACACCACCTTGCGCGGCCTTCGGACCGCGGTTCCGGGACAATGACCCGGTCGTAGAGGATTCGGAAGCCGAGAAGCCGGGTGGACACCTGATCGATGTGCGCCCGGCGGGATGAGACGACGGAGCGGTAGACCGGTATGACGCTGGAATGCAGATAGGCCTGATCGCGAAATTCTGAAAACTTCTGATCCCGCTGGGGATCTCCCATGCCAAGTATGCGGGACGGCAGTTGAAACCGATGGAGGAAGGTCACATGGAAATCCATGGGATTTTCAGGGGTAGTGTCGGTCCTCGAAAGGATCATGTTCGACTTCAGACGCCCATTGAGCGTTGCCGCCAGTTTGTCTGCATCGCCCCTGCCGTTCGCAGACTGGTCCCGCCACGCATCCAGAAGGTCTGCCGAGCAGTTCTGGAAGGCCCCCGTGAACTTCATTTCGCCACCACAATTCGACCGCAACCCATTGGCAATGCACCCAAAACCCCCGCCAACGCCGCCATCGATTGCAAACTGAGGTTGTCTTGTCAACTATAGGACGTGCATATTCGCTCCGTCGTCGCCACATTTTCCGCAGCACGACGGCGACCGTGTCACACAACGCCCGGAAATCCGTCTTATGACTGGAAGGTGTTCCAGAAAATGCTCCTCCCTACGGTTTTGCGGAGCAGTGAGGACCCCAAAGATTTTGAGGGAAACGGGTCTTCGCCTGGACCCAACCACAGGTCTGCGTAAAAATACGGTGACCGAAACTGCTCGTCGGGCCGAATTGTTGACATTCGTCAGTTTCCTGGATGCAGGACCGCGAACATCCCCCGCCGCCTCCTGGTGCTTTTGTTACTCGCATCGAACTGATCAACAATTCGACAAGGCATCCATCGATGAGGACAATTGACCCATGACTGACTACTTCATTGCCAAAGGCGACAAACCTACACTCGCGCATCTCGTCACGATTTCTGAGCGCAAGGACGGAAACGTCCACTTCGCGAACGCATGGGGCGGCTTCGTCCACTACATGCCTGAGGCGGCGTTCGCCGATCGGTTCAAACAACTGCCTGAAGCAAAGCTAAACCGACTCTTCAGGACCTATCGTCCCATCACCGTCACCGCGCCTGAGGAAGACGGATCGATGGAGGGCTTCACCAACGGCCAGACATGGAACGGATGGGAAGTGCCGCTGTTTTCGAAGGAGGCCGTTCTCAAGGCGCTCGAGGAAAACGGCCATCTCGTGACCCCTGACATCTACGAGAACACCCGCTACTTCTTCGACCACACAACCGACGACCTCTACGAGATCGCGGCGGAAGAGGGCGACATCCCGGACGGGTTCGACGTGACGACCCTTGAAGATTTCCTGGCTCAGCCCCGCGACTCCGACGAACTCTACGCGTTCGGCAAAACCACATGGGACGTTCGCATCCTGCGCGCGCACAGGACCGCGATCGTGGTCAAGGGCGGAAACGATCCTCTCGTCGTCTACGAAGTCGGCAGCGGCTGGTGCTGGGAGGACATGAAACAGTTCGACAACGAGCCAGACGACTCTGATGCCCCAACGCCGCGGGCATGACCAGAACATTCCAGGTATCCCGGATGCGGCCAAAAAGTGAGTCGCATCCGGCTCGAAGCGCCTCACGACTGCACAGCGGCCTGACAGGATGAATCCTGGAAACGAATCCGATATAGCAAGGACTCGACGATTAGGATTAGACCATTAATCCTTACGGGCCGAAAAACTCTAAACATCTGATATCATTGGATAAATTGGTAGGCGGTGAGGGATTCGAACCCCCAACCTAGCGCTTATGAGGCGCCGGCTCTAACCATTGAGCTAACCGCCCGGACCGTTACGATTCAATCATTACCAACCCGAAAAACTCTTGTCAACAATTGATGTGAAACTTTCATCGCCAATTCCCCAATAGCGTCCCTTTTGTCGTTCATTGCGCCGACCGAGCCCGCAGTGGATCATGAACTCCACAACAGTGAAGGGCCTGCCAACTTGATCGCCTCCGGATCCAGAACCGACCGATTTGCCGACTTCATCCGCGGGGTCGCCCTCGGGGACTCGCTCGGCATGCTGGCGGAGAACCTATCGCGAAAAACCGTTGCAAAGCTCTACCGAGGGCAGGTGGAGCAGAAGATGCCTTTCGGTCGCGGGTTCCTGAGCGACGAGACGGAGCAGGTGATCCTTACGGCGAGGGCGTTCGGCCGCAAGCACTCAGGCCTGCCGTTGCGCATTTCCCTTCGCCGCGAACTACTGGCATGGCTGGCAACGCTCCCGATCGGGGCAGGCACGTCAACGGTCAAGTCCGGAATCAAGCTTGCCTTCGCGAGCAGACATCGCATTCGATTTGACTGTCGCATCGGCGTTTCAAGCGCCGGCAACGGACCACTGCTGAGGGCGGCAACTCTGGGGGTGTTGGATGACCATCCGATGTTCGATGTCGCCGTGGCACGCACCACTCTTATGACGCATGACAGTCTCGAAGCGCTCGTATGCTCGATCATGACGGCAAGGATATTCAGCCAGGCCCTTGCTCTCACGTCCGCTGACGTACCAGAAGCCTTCAGGGAAGCCGCGCGCTTCACGAAGACGACCTTGAACGTCAACCACAACGACTATGGTTGGTATCATGAGGTCAGCCCGATGATAGAAAGCTTCGATAACTATCTGAATGTGATTGATCTCGTCTCGCAGGGGACGATCTCCGTCGCCGAGGGGCTTGAGCGCATCGGTTGCGGCGACGGCGTGGGCGGCCACATCGTGACGACCATGTTTGCGGCCCTGATGATCGCTGCGGCCCACCCAGAAGATGTGAACGCAGCCGCCGACACCGCCATCCTCGCAGGAGGCGACACCGATTCCGTGGCGGCACTGGCTTGCGGGCTGGTAGCGATGACCGCCCGTTCACCGCAGAGTTTTTCCCGGCTCAAGCTGTGGAGAGATCCTTTCGGACTGGCGGCAGAGCCTCCTGCGAGCGATGAGCAACTCCTTCGGAACATCGTGCACAACCGATACCTCGCGGGAATGGCCCTGGAACACGCTGCCCTGCTTTGGCTGGCCGCGATCCCGTTCCTGACACGCAGATGCATCGCCCGCTGGCTCTAAACCTGATCCCCCAAGGTTTTTCAGTGGAGCGTCACGCGCAGGGGCACGCACCACGTTGACCGCCCGTACCATGCGATGGTACCGCGAAACATGGAAACCGGATCAGACCAGCGCCAGAAGAAGATCCTAGGCCAGCGCCTCAAGGATGCCCGCATCGCGTCAGGACACCCAAACAGGGTAGCGGCCTGCCGGAAGTTCGGTTTCAACGTCAACACCTTCAAGGCACACGAATACGGCCATCGAAGCTTCGACGGGGACGAGGCCGCTCGCTACGCCGCAGCATTTGGCGTGACTGTGGAGCGTCTTCTGCCCGGCCGCGAGATATCCACTTCTCCCAAGCAGACCGCACCAACTGTCGAGATGGCACGCACCAAGAAGCACCAACCCGCACCAGACCTTTTCGATGGTGCGCTCCGCGGTGCACCTGTTGGTACAGCTCCAGAGGACAGCGCACCAAGTGGTCCGTTGGGCCGTATGGTTCGCACCAACAATGGTGCGCACCACGGAACAATCCCAATCGTCGGCCCCTCCGCCTACGGCATATGGCTGGCCGCTTCGGGAACTCCGCTCCATCAGATAGTCCAGATCCCTCCCGTTCCCGGTCACCCGGCCGAGCGCCAGTACGCCCGTCAGGTCATCGGAGAAAGCCTTTCAGGGCTCTACCGGGATGGCGACTACCTCATATTCCTCAAGCATGAAGGAGACCGGGTGGCCGCTGGGCACCACGATGTCGTGCGTCGCAAGGGCACGCTCTCGGAAAGCTCAGTCTGGACGCTCTCCGTCGGCAGGCGAATGATCTCAGACAGCGCGGCCACGGCCGACGCGCCAGACGAATTCGACATCGATCCCGACGATTTATCAGTGTCGATCGACGGTATCGCGATAGCAGTCTTTAGACCCATAAAAACATTGGCATAGCGCTGGTTTTTGAAAAGGCGCCTTAACTTTCGTCCCGTCTCTAGCAGTTTTTCAGCTCCCACCATCAAGCCGCTGACGACATTGCGTTTGCGGGCATCGCAGCCCTTGGGGAGACACCCCCGGGATGCGGGCGGTGGCGACCACGCCTCTACGTTGGTGCGTTGCATGGTGCGGCCGCCCATCCGACCATGATTCCCATGATGGACCTTTGATCCACTTCGGGGATGCAGACATGACCAGATACGTTTTCATCACGGGCGGCGTCGTTTCGTCGCTCGGCAAGGGAATTGCCGCGGCGGCGCTCGGTAACCTTCTCCAGGCGCGCGGATACAGTGTACGGCTGAAGAAGCTCGATCCCTACCTCAATGTCGACCCTGGTACCATGAACCCCACCCAGCACGGCGAAGTCTTCGTCACCGATGACGGTGCCGAAACCGACCTCGACCTTGGTCACTACGAACGCTTCACGGGTCGGTCCGCAACCGCGGCCGACAACATCACGACCGGCCGCATTTACCGCAACATCATCGAGAAGGAGCGACGGGGCGACTTCCTCGGGGCGACGGTCCAGGTGATCCCGCACGTCACCAACGAGATCAAGGACTTCATTCTCGACGGCGACGGACATGTCGACTTCATGGTCTGCGAGATCGGCGGAACTGTCGGCGACATCGAGGCCATGCCGTTCGTGGAGGCGGTCAGGCAGCTCAAGAACGAACGCCCGCGAAACGGGTGCGTGTTCGTGCACCTGACTCTCATGCCCTGGATCTCTGCCGCGGGCGAACTCAAGACGAAGCCGACCCAGCACTCGGTTCGCGAACTCCAGGCTCTAGGCATCCATCCGGACGTGCTGCTCGTCCGCGCAGACAGGGAGATCCCGGAAGCGGAACGCCGCAAGCTGTCCCAGTTCTGCAACGTCCGCCCGTCGGCGGTGATCCAGGCGCTCGACGTGAGCGATATCCACGAGGTGCCACTGTCCTACCACCGCGAAGGCCTGGACGCCGAGGTTCTCGCCGCCTTCGGCATAGATTTTGCGCCGCTCCCGACCCTTGGGAACTGGCAGGATTTCGTTGAGCGGCTGCAAGGTGCCTCGCGGGGCGTCCGCATCGCGATCGTCGGTAAGTACACGTCCTCAAAGGATGCCTACAAGTCGCTGACCGAGGCCATCCGTCACGGTGCGGCCGCCAACCGCGTCCGCGCCGATCTGAACTGGGTCGACGCCGAAGACATCGAAAGGGACGGCGCGGCCGAACATCTCTCCGCCGTCGATGCCATCCTCGTCCCGGGAGGCTTCGGAAGAAGGGGTTCCGAGGGGAAGATTGCGGCCATCCGCCACGCGAGGGAGAATGCGCTGCCGTTCCTCGGGATCTGCTTTGGAATGCAGATGGCAGTCATCGAGGCCGCCCGCAACCTCGGCGGACTTAGCGATGCATCCTCGACCGAATTCGGACAGTGTCAGGATCCGGTCGTCGGACTCATAACCGAGTGGCAGCGCGGCGACCTCAGCGAACACAGGAACGGGAACGATGGCCTGGGCGGCACCATGCGGCTCGGATCCTACAGCTCCAACCTGTCACCAGGCACTCTCGCCAGCCGGGTCTATGGATGCTCCACTGTTTCCGAACGCCACCGCCACAGATACGAGGTCAACATCGGCTACCGCGCCATGCTTGAGGAATGCGGCCTGCAAATATCCGGAGCCTCTCCCGACGGGCGGCTGCCGGAGATCGTCGAGCGGGCGGATCATCCGTGGTTCCTCGCCGTCCAGTTCCATCCCGAACTGAGAAGCCGCCCGCTGGAGCCTCATCCTGTCTTCGTCAGCTTTATCGGGGCCGCCACGACAACAGGAATTCAATAGCGAATCCTTTGTCTGATTGAGACGCGAATCCTTGTTGCAGCCTCCTGAATTCTTGATATCATCAATATATCTTCAACAGGAGAATGCACGCTTGTCCCAGCCAGTCACAGACCGCAGCACGGTCACCAGCAGCGGCTACGCTGCACTCGCACTTTCCCTCGCCCTCATCGCCGCGGGGGCATACTTCGCCGGGATCGAGATCCACGGTCTGATGACGGATGCCCTGCACGAGACGCAATCCTTCCATCTCTGGGGCGGTGTCATCGCCGTGGTTCTCGGGTTCTTCATCTGGACAGGGATCTACCAGCTCGAACCGAACCAGACTGCCGTCATGACCTTCTTCGGTTCGTACATCGGAACGGACAAGGAAAGCGGCCTTCGCTGGGCCAACCCGCTGAACGGCACCTCGAAGGTCTCGCGCCGCCTGCAGAACCACAACATCGAGACCATCAAGGTCAACGATGCGGCCGGAAACCCGATCGAGATCGGGGCGGCGATCGTCTGGCACGTCAACGACGCGGCAAAGGCGACGTTCGAAGTCGTCAACTACAACGCCTATGTCAAGATCCAGTCCGAGACGGCGCTGCGCAAGATCGCCAGCCAGCACCCGTATGACAACTGGAAGGACGACGACGATGACAAGGCGGATAAGAAGGCTGTCATCTCGCTTCGCGACGGCGGTGACATCGTAGCCAAGGAACTCGAGCAGGAACTGGCCGAACACCTGGCGCTCGCGGGACTGAAGGTCATCGACGCCCGCATCACCCACCTCGCATACTCGCCGGAAATCGCACAGGCGATGCTCAAGCGGCAGCAGGCGGCCGCCATTGTCGCAGCCCGCGGCACCATCGTGAACGGTGCCGTCAGCCTCGTGAAGCAGGCCATCGAGGGCCTAGGCACCAACGGCCTCCACCTCGATGACGAGCGCAAGGCGGCTATGGCCTCGAATCTCATGGTCGTGATGGTCAGCGACAAGGATGCCTCCCCGGTCATCAACGCCGGCACGCTGCACGGCTGACGATCATGGGACGCGGCAGGCCACCGGGACCGGAGAGGGTTGCATATCCTCTCCGTATCGATCCGAAGCTACTCGACGCGGTGAAGCGAGTGGCCGCGGCCGAACTGCGAAGTGCGAACGCCCAGTTCGAGATCCTCGTAAGGGAGGCGCTCCTCAGACGCGGCTCGATACGGAGGGACACGCCTCCACCAGACCCAGAAGACTAGGGGGAGGCCTGAAGGCCTCCCCCTAGCTCCTACGCCGACCTGCATCCCACTTGCTTGGTGCGGAGCGCGGTTCGTTGTGGTCATCGATGCGACCTCGGACGAGAACCGCTTTAAAAGACTGACCCCGGGGCGCGCGCTGATGCCGATCCGCGGCTGCTCCAAGCTCCACATCATCGCTGCGGTTTCCAGCAGCGCCGACAACGGGTGGAGAATTTCCCGGCCACAAGCTCGTCCGAATCCGCCTATCTGGGGCAGATCGACGGTGATCCGTGGCTCAATGAGCGCCAGATTCTCTCTTCAAGATGCAGGTGTTGTGTGCTTATATCGGGCACACGGGCGGGGGCACATATCTTGAGAAAAACGACGCTTGTCAGCATCATTCTTGCTGTGGCGCTAGTCACGCCAACTTTGGCGGCCGACAAGGCCAAGAAGCTGACGGAATCCGAACTCCTCCTGTCTGGGGTTAGAGTAGCAGCGGATCCATCAGCGCTTCCCCGCAAACTTCACGTTCCGAAAGCGTGGCAGGATCGCTTCAGGAACCTGTCGGAGAAGACTTCGCAGTCAGAGTTCGAATACAGTTCCTGCCTTACCGTGGATATCGAGACCGGATATTCTAACAGAACCAAGCTCCTCTCCGGATACGCCATCCTCATGGAGCAATACAGGAAAGGTGAAATAACCGCCCTCGAATACTCTTCTCGGACCGGGGAGATCAGGGAGAACATCTCAAAAATGAACCTTGCGGATGCGCGGATTAATTGGTCCGTCGGCAGCGTACAGTCAGGTGACAAGACATCCGCAGACCTGGAGGTCGACCTACAGAAGTGCTCCGGAGCCGTGGTCGCTGATGTTCACAGCCATCCCTCCGTCTCGATAGCCGCCCACTCCTCCCAGGACTTCTGGCATACGGTCGCTACTGATCGATTAAAGGCGACGTTCGTGGTCGAAGGCAACGATGTCTGCGGACTACTCAAGACCGGGATGCCATTCTTCGATCCCTACGGAGACACCGAGGAGGTCATGCGCGAGGCCAAGAAGGTCTACGCTTCGAGCGCGACGGCGGCCTCGCTGCACGCGGCCCGGAATAACCAGGTGAGGGACAGGCAATGGGATCTCAAGAGTAGAACATTCATCGCATCAGCCGCGGAACGGACCGGCATGGGCTACTACTGCGGGAAAATAGGAAAGTCGCTGACCAAGATCACGCCAGCCACCATCGACGTTGACGATCCGCTCTTTCTTGTCGCGGCTAAGGGACTGGTAATCGCCCTTGTTCACGGGAAGGAACTTCCAGCAGTCGACTTCGAGTTCTCGCCGTCCGATGACGGCGGCCTTGAGAAGTACATCGGCGAGACCAACCTTTTCGGCATCCTTTCATCCGCAGATCTCGAAGAAGCCGAGAATGCCATGGAAAAGTACGAGGCCGTGGCGAGCGCCGTTTCGCGGGTTTCCTCATATCTCGGAACCTTTGCACAAATCCCCATGCTTGGCGCGGAAGAAATCGACTTCGTCCAGTCCGACTGCAACATCGAAAACGGCACCCCCCACTGCTACGTCCTCAAGAAGTTTGGGAGCGTCTTTGCAAGCGAAGGGAGGTCTTACATCGCGGAATATTGGGCTTCCGACAAGAGAGGCGAGGTCGTTACCGAAGTAGACGGAGCGTTCCGGATCAATCGACATGGCCCCGACGGCCCTCCCTTCTCGGCCCCCTGCCGCTACGTCGACGAGAGATGCCTTGTTGACGACAAGCTCGAGAAAGCCGGGGGTGTTCAATGAGACCAATGACAATCTTAATCGGCGCGACGTATGCGCTGGCCGCCTCTGGCGCAGTATCCGCGGAGCTTTCGGTCACCACGCGGGATATGCAGGCTATCGTCTACACAACAAGCATCGCGACCTCGTGGGGGCTGATTGGACACCGCTACAAGTCACACTCTGCCAATGTCGGCGCGCTAGGCAAAGGCTGGTGCAGCCAAGCCGAGACACGCCGACCGCAGGACTCCTTCACCCTGAAAAACATACTCGACATCAAGGCGCGCTATGTCGGTGACCTAGTTGCCTTCGACATTTGTGGAACGGGGGAGGCGGCCGAGGAGACAATCTTCTACGGCCTTCCAAAAGGAGGAAAGACCCAGAACCTCCGCGACTATGCCGTCCAACTGAAGGAGCCGCTCCAGCTTGAATTTCGCAAGCGAACCAAACCCGTGCTCGTTGAAGAAGACGGGGAAACATGGGATGTCGCGCCGGAGGTCAAGCTGTCATCGACCGGCATCTCGATGCGAGAATACAGCGGCGGCAGCATTTCCTGGAAATTCGACCTCGACGGCACTCTGACCGATATCGGAGAGGCCCATATCCGAAATGGGGAAGATGGCCGCATCGAAGAGATCCTCACGACGGCGGGCCCGCTCAAATTCTCCTACAGTTTCGATCGCTCCCGCCTAACCTCCATCACCTCGTCAGAGGAGAGGGTGGAATTCAAGTACGACGGACGGCAATCTCTGACCTCGATCGTTTCAGCAACAGGAAATGTGGAGAAGTTCATCTTCGGCGACACGCTTCTCCTGGAGGAACTTGTCCGCCAGGACGGCATTCGCAGCGCGATCTTCTACGATCAGTCCTCCGGCAATGTCACAGACGTAATCCACCCGCTGGGATGTGTTGAGACATACCGCCGATTGAGCGGGGAAAGCGACAACGCCTTCCGCATACAGGCCAATTACCACTGCAATGGAAAGGATCTCACCCAGATCTCGGTCTCATACCAGTTCAACGAAAACGGGGATTACCGGATGTCCGAGCAGGTAACTGAAGAAAACGACCAGTCTGACCGTCGGTCTCGAATGGCCGCCAAGTCGACCGAATGGTGACGGAAGAGGAGCGCCCGCCCAGCCTCAGGTGAGCGAGCCGGAGTATCCGGCTCGACCGACGCGGCCTCGCATTCATCGCTAGGCAGTGAAGGCGATCCCGGCAGCGGCGAATGCCGCCACGCCAATCGCCCCAGCGGCAAACAACGGAGCAGCGATCCCTCCGATGTAGGAAAGGTAGCGCACGGTCTTCTCAAGGCGTCCCATGCGACCGTCGGCACCCCTGCGGGCCGTATCCACCAGGCGGCGCAGTTCATCACCCTCCGGGCCACCCCAGCGCGAAACGGCTTCCCATTCACGAGCCAGAACCGCCATGTCCGAATTGTGCATCTCCCCTACAAAGATATTCACGAGACGTTCGCCGTTCCGCTTCGCATAACTCGCGGCGTAGCACAGCATGTGCACTGATCGGATCGGAATGAGCGAGTGCTTCTCGATCGCGTTAAGGTGCCGCCAGTGCGTGCCAGGGACCACGGCTCGGCCGTCACCACCGACTGCAGCGCCCACGCGTAGCAATAGATGCCGCCGCACGCATGCAAGCGTCTCCGGAAACCCCGAGAGGGCACGTCGCTCGTAGGGATCTATGCGATGAAACAGGGGAGACCCGCCCAGCAGATCCGGATCCCGGCGACCATCGGTATCGAACTCGTCGCGCGCGGTCATCCTCTCCCTGAACCCGACTGATACCAGCATCCACAGAAGCGAAGGCGTGAAGTACAGCTTCGTCCCCAGCCTGAAGGCATCTCGCGCACGGAACACAAGCCAGTCATCGAGTTCCTTGTCGATCCTGGCGCGGTACATGGATCGCATGGACTTCTCTGCCATGATCAGCCCCGTGCCGCTGGCCTCCCTGATCGAGCGCTCGACGAGGTCTATGTACTCGCGGTTCGCGCCCCGGTCAGGCCATGCAGGACACCTCTGACCCTGAAGGTCACGCCTTCGAAGTCGAATTCAATCCAATCAAGGGTTTCTGGCGGGCGAACCTCCGGGTCTGCGAGCATTTCTGGGCGGACGTAGTCGGACATGGAGGCTCCTCTTAATTGGCCATGCCAAATGTTCCAACGATCATCCGCCGGCCGCCACTTTCAGGCCTCATCTCCCCCGACATTTCGCTCAGGAAGCCCGCAGACACCAGCAAGCGCTGGCCGTCATCTGGTTCGCATGCCATTGAATTGTTTGGGAAAGTGGTAGCCCTGGAGGGGGTCGAACCCATCTAGCTTGCGTCTTTTCAAGGAACCCTCCTTAGCTCGGAGGGCCTACAGCCAATGCAGGACCACATGAAACCGAATATAGTTCGCAGGACTCGGTCGTCAAGCCCCACGTTGAGGATTCGTCATCGCTCAGCGAACCCAAAAACGCGACCTGCCACAAAATCTTATGGACAACCCTCGAAACCCGTGGCAACCAATTTCCTATGACTAGGATTCGATGGTCGAATCCTTAAAGCAAACCTTGAAATACGGAATCTGAAAATGGCCCTATACACCGTGTTCCACGAGCACCCCGACCATGGAAAGGGACGCTACATCACCCACTGCGTCACCGCCCGCGAAGCGGTGATCGAAGCCAAGGAAAAGGTCTCGGACGAGTACGCTGTCAATCCGGACAACGCCAAGGAGCTCGCCTCGATCGCGGCGAAGCTTACGATCAAGGTCTTTTCCGGACGCCACTCTGCGATGCCAACGACCCGCGCCGAGGCGTCCGCCGCGCCGAAGGCCTAAAAGCGCGCATCTCCCGAGGCGACGCGGGCCGACTTTACCGATGAAATCGGCCCTCAGCGTCGCTTCCTCTCTCGCGCAGCAACTCCGGCAACATCTCCCACGCTGCCTCCGCCAGAGCCCACTGCTGTGGGTTCATCTGAGCGCGAGCCTCCTCCTTTGTGAGCAGGGCGGGCTGCGCGCATTCCCCATTGTCCTCATAGTCGGCGATCTCCGACACGATGCCGATCATGAACTGCTGGTATGAGATCGGGAAGGTGTACCTGTCGTACCCCTCCGGCTCTTCGCCGAAGCACTGGTTCCTATGATATGCCAGCGGACACACACCGTGGACCCGGCATCCGACCTCCTCCCATAGCTCCCGGCGAGCCGCGACATCGATATCCTCGAGGTCGCCGGGCTTGATGTTCCGATAGGTCCTGACGGGCTTGCCGTCCCTCCCGTCACGGTGGCCGCCCGCAAACTCGACACCGCGCTTCTGGTTCGTCGCCATCATGATGCGTCCATCCTCAGTGAAGGAGAGCACGAAAGCGGTCGCGACCAAGAGGTCAGGGGCCGTCTCGCGATCGAGGACGATCTCCGTCACATTCGGAAGGGGGAGATAAGGAATATCCCGGCGGGTATGAATGACAGTCATTTCGGCCCCTGTGGTTTCCGATCACCAATATCGCACGGCAGCGCGCAACGAACACGCCGTACATTGTCCCGGGCGCGATGATGGTCGGCCAGCCATCTGCGGCATCCGCACCTTTGAAACCATCGTGGATAGCACGCCCGCGCAAGCCTTCTGGCGCAAACTATCAGCGTTTCATTCGGTGGGACTTTTGTTTTACGTGGCGCAAACCCTACGACCACATCTGTCTTCCGGACACTTCAGGTAAAGACATGCAAGCGGCTGGATGAATCCTTGATGCTCGGAGCGGGTCCTGCTACCAACGAGACAGGAGAAAAACAATGAAGTTGCCGACATTCCAGACGCTGACCGACGCCGTTCCAATGACGCAAGCTGACATCCTCGGCTGGGATCAGCTCTGCGAATGGATGCCCGTGCTCGCTCCGCTTGCCGACTGCGAACAGGATTTGATCCATCATGCCGAAGGCGATGTCGCGACCCATACCCAGATGGTCATGCGCGAGCTGGTCGGAGATCCCGCCTGGACCGAGCTTGACGACCATGCCCGGTTCCGCTTGTTCTGGGCATCGGTTCTTCACGATGTCGGCAAGCCAGATACGTCGGTAAAGGTCGATGGCCGCTGGCAGTCGCCCAACCATTCCCGCGTAGGCGCCGCGATCGCTCGACGCGTCCTCAGGGATATCGGACTGCCATTCGATACGCGGGAGCAGATCTGCTCGATCATCGCCGCCCACCAGACACCTTTCCACCTCTACGGGAGAGAAGACCGCGAGCGCAGGGCAATCAGCCTCTCCCTCATGCTGAATCCCAGCGAGCTGCTCATGCACGCCCGTGCCGACGCGCGTGGCCGGATCTGCTCGGATCCCGACGACCTGCTGATGCGGCTCGACCTTGCCGAGATCGAGTTTACCAACCTCGGCTGCCTGGACCGGAAGTTCCCGTTCGCCAACGACGAGAGCCGCGTGGCCTACTTCATGAGCGAGGGCCGCAATCCCTTCTATGAAGCGCACGAGGCCTACGACAGCGAGATCACGGTCATGTCCGGCTTGCCGGGGAGCGGAAAGGACACGTGGATCGCCAACAATCGCCCCGGCGTCGCCGTCGTCAGCCTCGACACAATCCGCGACGAACTCGACGTCACGGCCGGGGACAACCAGGGCGGGGTCGAGCAGGCAGCCAAGGAGCGCGTGAAGGAACTCCTGCGAACAAAGACTGACTTCGTCTTCAACACCACCAACATCACGCTGAACATGCGCAGCAAGATCCTGCGCCTGATCCGCGACTACAACCGCGTCTGCAAAGCGAAGGTAACGATCGTTTACATCGAGCCATCACCGAAAACGTTGATGTCCCAGAACGGCGGCAGACAGCAGAGCGTCCCGCCGCAGGTCATCGACAGGCTGGTCCGCAAGCTCGATCCGCCGCGGCCGTGGGAAGCCCACGCGATCATCCGGGTCACACCCGGGCTTCCCACGTGGGCTAGTGAAGCGGATGCGCAACAGGTTCCACGGAAATCTACTTAGACCGTGCTCCGACACATAGATGGCGATGATTGGCGGTTCCGATCGAAATTAACCTCGTGTTAAGGAACCGCCAATCAGGCTTGACGGGAAGATGCCCGTTGAGAAGAACATTCCAGTCTCAGCAATTGAGGGGGCCATGACGGTCTTTAAGTGGATTGCAGATTTTGTCCGGTTCATGAACCGGAACCCCCTGCTTGTCAGGGAGATCGAGCATTGCAACCAGCACATGAAGGACAACCAGCGCTTCGCACCACGTGATCGGCGATCGTCAACACGCTGACATAGCACTTCCCGGCCGCAGGGCCGCCGTTTACGGCATCTCATACCGCTCACCAGTCGGCCTGCATCGCGTCGAAGACCCGTTGACCACTATTCCCTAGAACGGATTTTGTACTTCCTCTACTCGCGCGGCCTCGACAGGAACCTCCTCACCGGGGCCAGCAATGATCGCGGCCTCGATCTTTCCGAGGAGCGCTGCGAGATGCCTGACGACCGCCAGATCCTTCTCCGTCCTTCCGATCACAAGTGTTCCAAACACGGCCAGGCAACCAAGGCCGTTCTCCACGGTCAAGCCGCCGACGGTCGCCGCAGCAGTGTCGTCTGCGAAGGGAGTGAATTCCAGCTCAGTCATTTCAGCATCCTGTCAATAATGCCAACTACGATTTGCCCGGCGAGATCTCCCCATCCGGAGCTCTCGGGGACAACAGCCTTGCGAGGCGTTTCCGCAACCGCTCTTGATCCGGCGGCAGCATCACTGCCAGCCTTTGGAGCCGGGAGACGCGCCGCAACCGCCTTCATCCCGCCCGGGAGCGCAGGGAACACATCCACACCGAGACGCCTCCCAAGTTCTTCAATGGATATGACCTCGTACTGCCCAGCGCCTGCGTTGTCCGCCCACCAGGCAGCCGACGCCTTCTGCGACGGGACGAAGACTGCCTTGAAAGTGGCTGTCGGAACCAGGACGCGGCCGCCAATCCTCTTGAGGCGGCTTCCGGTGAAGGCTGGGCCCGTAACAACGTAGACCTCGCCGTATGACAGGGCCAGCCCCCGGGTGGTCGATTCAATGTTGGCCCAGAGTTTCCGGTTCAGGTTGGGATCCTGCGGCACCATGTTTGCCAGGCTGAAAGATTCCGCCTGAGCCCTGTCCGTCGTCATGTCAGCGGACGGGGCCATGTGACCCCGATCGTAGCCGCTGCCGCGGTAGTGGGGAAGTTCGGCCCGGTCTTCGGGCGGGATCCTGGATTCGGCGTAAAATTGGTCGACACGAGGCACATTCTTGGCCTCGACGATGCCTGCGGCGGTCAGACGCTCGGCCGACCACAACGGCCCCGCCGTGACCCCCGAATGCATCACGGAGAAGTCGGCATAGCACAGTTCGACAGTTCTGACCGACATCGTGGCCCTCTCAATGTCCGGAGCCACGCCCCCGGCAAAAAACTGGGGGCACGCAGATCCCGCGGCGGATGCGGAAGTCGCGGTCAAAAGGAAGAAAATTAGCGCTGTCTTCATGGATTCGGCTCCGTGTCCTAACAATGGTGTCACGGCCGGCGGACGACGCGGATGGCAAAGTGCCGTCGAGCAAAGCTCTCCGCTCAACAAAAAGATGCCCGGCGTTGCCGGGCCAGTTCGGGGGAGGAGACCACATGATCCTGAAGCGAATCGTGATCTCCCGTTGCGCAAGCGACAAGAACGATGCCCGCGCTCCGGATTGCTCGCGCTCGAAAGATTCGCCTTTCGATTCCGGAGGATTCAGTTCTCGTTGACGATCCCGAATCGATTGCCGATCCTTGTGTCCAAAGGAGATCCCCAGACGATGGACGCAATTTCACTCTTCTCAGGCGCCGGAGGCATGGATCTCGGCTTTCACGGCGCAGGATTCACGACGGTACTCGCCTGCGAGATGAACCGCGACGCCTGCGAAACCTTCCGACGCAACGGGCTTGGGCCGCTGCACGAAGGCGACGTGCGAGACCTGATCCCCGGTCTGCGCAAGGGGCAGGCTCAGGTCGTTTTTGGCGGCCCTCCGTGCCAGGGCATCTCCGTCGCGGGAAAGATGGATCCGCTGGATCCGCGAAGCGGGCTGATCGACAGTTTCCTCGATGCCGTCGGAGCGGTAGAGCCCGCGGTCTTCGTCATGGAGAACGTCGACGCGCTTCTTTCCGTCGGGAAGTGGAGGCCAAGGCTTCAATCCATCAGGGAAAGGGCAGGGGATATGGGCTATGGCCTGTACTGCACCGTCCTCAACGCTGCCGACTATGGCGTCCCGCAATCGCGCAAGCGTTTCTTCGCCATCGGGGCTAAAGGGGTGGCTGACGAAGACCTTGCCGCCATTCTGACGGCCTCTCTCGACCGGCTGAAGGCCGATCCCGTCCCAGCTTCAAATGTCTTCGACCGCCTTGGCCCACAGGGCAGCGCGCGAAATCCTGCGACCAGCCGGGCCGCCATCACGTTCTCAAAGAACCCTGTCATGCGCCGCACCGCCTACGCCGGCATGCTCTTCAACGGGGCAGGGCGACCGATCGATCCAACCCGTCCGGCGCCCACGATGACCGCCTCCGCCGGAGGGAACAAGACGCATATCATCGATGAAGAGCAGGTGTTCGGATCCGGTGCATCGTTCTGCGAGCGGTACCACGACCATCTCGCCGCCGGAAACGCGTCCGGCGCACTCGAACTACCCCAGTCGCTTCGCAGGCTGACCATCAAGGAAAGCGCTGCCTTCCAGGGGTTCCCGGACGACTTCTCCTTCGCGGGCAAGAACAGTTCGGTGTATCGGCAGATCGGCAATGCGGTCCCCGTCGGCCTGGCCACGGCAGTTGCCGCCGCCGCGGTCGAAGTCATGTCGGCCTGCGGCATCAACGAAGGCCTCCCATCGCTCGCTGCATGATGTCTTGATTGAGAACTGTCGCGTAAGCGGCTGTGTTACAACAATTTAATGTTTCGGCGCTTTGGCCGCCCGCTCGTCGGGCTCATAGTCGACCGGTGGCACGACGGCCACAGACGGCGAGGAGAAGCACATGAAAAAATTCGCGATGGTGGCAGCAGCGTTCGCACTGGCCGCTTCAGCAACGGGAGCTTTCGCAGAGGGTGACACGGACGGGAACAATCCGGTGAAGGGACCGCGCAAGTTCATCGAGGCGCTGGATACGAACAACGACGGCCGAGTCGATGCCGCGGAGTTTTCAGCAGGTGCCGCCGCTCGTGCGGCCAAGCGCTTCGATGCCATTGACACGGACGGGAAGGGCGTGATCACCAGGGATCAGTTCGTCAAGGCCGCCGAACTGGAAGCGGCCAGGCGATTCGAAAGGACTGACCGAAACGGTGACGGCGCCCTGACCGAGGAAGATCGCCCGGCACGCGGCGAACACCGCGAAGGAAAGCACAAGGGCGGCCACCCGCCGGAAGCTGATCCAGCCCCTGTCGAATGAGCCGAGCGGGTGGCGAGAGGCTCAACCGAGCCTTTCACCGTCCGCCCTACTTCCTCCGCCTGCGCTCCTTCTCCGGATCCCGCCCCTGCGATCTGAGTAGATCATCATAGTCTGCCTGCTCGAGCCAGTCCGCCCATTCGCGGTCGACAAGCATCCGAACCCCCGCTGCCATGTGCATGGCATCCTCTCCGGCGCGATGGGTGTGCGGATAGACCAGCTCCATCTTCCTCGTGAGCCTCGCCACCCTGTCCGGCCCCATGAACCCCGAAGCGATCTTCCGGCATGGGAGCAGGAGTGAATCATAGTCCTGTATGCGGAACATCGGCCTCACGTCGACATCGGAGAACAGCCGCAGATACCAGTTTTCATCGAACTCCGGAGCATCCGAGAAAACGTAGCGCCCTTTGAGGAGCGCGGTGATCCTCAACGCAACCAGCTTCGCGTCCTGACCCTCGCTGACGAGGGTGGAGCGGGAAATGTTATGCACGGCCTGAGATTCCACCGACCAGTCGTCCCAATGAGGCAGCGGCTTGATCAGCATGGACTCCGGCACCATGTCGATGCCGCAGACCGCGACTTCGATCGGATATGAGAACTTGAAGAGGGAACTCGCCTCGACATCGGTCATGCGCAGATTCGAGATCTGCTCCTCGGTCAGGTCGATCTGGCGATCCAGTTCCTGCAGCTCGTCCTTGTTCCACTGGTCTCTTGCCATCACACCCTCAAAAGCCTCGCAAACTCGGCGATAATATCGACCCCGGTATCGATTTGCAACGTAAAGTCGACTGAATCCATGCGTTTTCCGATCCGATAATGTACCTCTGGCAAGAGGCTGCGACCGCCAGATTCACACGGAATCCCATTGTACCTCTTGAACTCAACGACGGGTCCTTGCAGTATCGCCCGTGACCACATCGAATCCTTGCTCCAGTGGCTGCGTCACCGTCGGGCGATGTACACTTGCGAACGAGAACCCAGTTGCAGGAGATAGCGCTTGAGCCTTGAGACCCTGATCAGAACAGCATTTCCAGGACTCGATCCTGAACTCGCCACAGCCGCCCTGGCCAATCTTGTCCGGTCATCGGTAAAGGAGGCGATTTCCGAAAGCGGCGGGATTTGCATGTCGGACCGCGACAACTCCGCCACGGAGGACAGCGAGGAAGTCGCAATGCTCCGTGGTGAGATCGGCCGCCTCAGTTCGCTCCTGAACACGCATATGGAAGGCGTTTCTGGCGCAAGCAAGGGCGGTATGGACACCCTTGGCGAGCGCGCCCGGCAGCGGCGCATGGAAGGCTACGATGACGCACATGACGACGCGCACGATGACTTTTCGCTGTCTTCGGCTGCGATCGCCTACGTGATGGATGCCCGGCTTCGCGGAACGACCGGCCACGGTTTCACAGAAACCCCTCCGTCCGACTGGCCATGGGATGTCAATGACTGGAAGCCCAAGACCATCCGCCAGGCTTTGGTCGTCGCCGCCGCGCTGATCATTGCGGAGATCGACCATCTCGACCGCATCGAGAACGCTCGGGTCAGCGACTGAATCCGGGAGCAGCATCGTCAGGGCTGTCACCCCGTTCCTTCTGCGGCGCGACCCTGTATGCGACAGCCTGCACAAGCTGGCGCAGCGAATGATGCAGGTGCCGCCCATGGCGGTACTGGCCGGAGGGGGTGACCTCGATCTCCATCCGCCCGGCGCGCCCCACGAAGAGAGCGATTGATGTTTCGGAAACCCGGGTTTCAATCGGCCTTCCCATCCTCATCGCCATGCTCGCCTTCACGAGTTCATTACCTTTTAGAGGGCGGTCCGTGCGCCAGATTTCCAACTGCACGCGCGTCCCATCCTCGAGAGCGGTTTCGAAGCGGCCGGACGCTCTTCGGTGCGTGTCCGGAAATCTCATGAAATCGGCCATGCTTCGGCTCCATCGATGCTGCTGCGAACGGTTATCCTACAACCTGAACTCTCTCACAAGCTCCTGGTTTGCCCGATGGCACGCCAGCGCGAATGCGCTTGCCTGGGCGAGGATGTCCAGGTCGCCATCGCAGGGGCCAGAGAGTCGGTCGGAGATCTCCTTCACGATCTCGTCGTCTGGCGTACCCACGTGAAGGCGCTGGACCAGCCACTCGATCTGGCCCGTCGGGATCCGCGGGTCAACGGTCTTCTCGAGCACGGAGATCAACCCGCCACGCTTCGAGGCCGCCGCAGCGGCGACTTCGGCCTCTTCCTTGTTCGGGAAATAGGCCCGCGGGACCTTGCGCAGGCATCCGTCGGCGGCCGACATGAACTCGTCGGTGCCGTCCTCGAGCCTGCGCAGACCCCAGTCGGCAGCGTTGCCGCCGAAGAAGGCATCGCCGTCTCCACAGAACTCGATGACGTTGAATATCGGACGGTTTTCCATCGGCGGATCCTAGCGGCGCATGCCAAGCGAAGCCGAGGCACCTCCGCTTGCTGAAATCATCGCAGCGTTTTCCATCTCGTACTTCTCCATGATGCCGACGGTCAGGCGGCGCAGGTCGGAGAAGCGCTGTGTCTTCGCCATGTAGCTTCCATCGGAGAGCGGCTCGACGGGTATCTGCACCGTCTTGCCGCCATTGTCGATGCGCAGCGTGATGATGTCCTTGTCCTTCTCCTCGATGCGCACCCGTAGATCGACCCCGAGGCCAATCCCATTCTCCTTGGCCTGCGCCATGGCGAGGATTCGCTTCTTCATGAGGAACCGCGCGCTGTCGTTCGTCGTGTCGCCGAGCTGCTTGACGACAACGATGGAGCCTTCGATCCCACCGCTCGTCATGAACGGCAGCCGGGCGTTGATTTCCTTGTGAGAGCGCGGAACAGACTGTATCGGAACGGGTAGCATACGCATGTTTCTCTCCTCCTGTTCCATCGAGGATCACAGGAGAAAGGGCAAAAACCAACGTCGACAGAGACTTGCATAGTTAACACAAGGTAAACGCGATCTTGGTCAACCATATTTTCGTAACTGCATCGGCGTTCCGCCGGCGAGATCGACACGCAAGGCGACTTGTCCCATGTGAGGTCTTCCAGCACGCTGGCAGAACCGGAAAACAACAAATCGACGGCACCGAAACCGCCGCGGGCTCTCGTTGACGGTGCAAGGAATTCCCCCCAGAATTCTAGGGAATACAACTGGAGCATCTTCCTGAATGAGCGTGGCATCTGTCGGATCGCTTAAATCCCTCCCAGTGCAGACACACCCGCGGTTTTCGGTGTCTGTCTGCATCGAGCGGCTGATCCAGTGCCTGCTGAAGACCGAGCGCGCACTGGCGCCTCCCGTGTGGAAGAAGATCCTTGGCGGGGTCAGCCGGGATCACGCGCGCGCCGTCGCGGCCGCCTGCAAGGCCGACGCGAGGATCGTCCGGACTGCGATGCGCGACATAGTCACCGTTCTTTCAGTAAAGGCCGTCGTCGGCTCTGAACGGATTTCCGGGCTTCGTGGATATTGCGAGAAGGTGCTTGCGCTTGTCGATCAGTGGCGCGATCTGGCAACCCGCTTCGAGGAGAACGAGTTCGATTCAGAACCCCGGTTGCTGCAGACGACGAGAACGCTCCTGACGATATGCATGTCACTCAAAGGTGGACGAACCGAACTTGCTGCCGCCTAAGTAGGGCCTCGCAGGAAGACCACCGCGGCCAAACCCAATGGATTCGGGGGCGGTGGTCAGGAGAGCCATGCAAGCAGCTCGAGCGTCTCCCTGATGCGCAGGAAATCCCAGAAGTACTGGCGCCTGCGCCTCATCCGGGGATGAAATCGCCTAAGCGGCATCACCCAGCTCCAGCATGCGCTGTGCGGAGACAAAGTCGATCTTGCCAGCACCGAGCACAGGAACCTTGCCGACCACCACCTCGCCTGGGAACGCGATCTCGGGAAGACCCCGCTGCTTGGCAAACGCGGCAAACTCCGCCTTCGTCGCCCCTTCCTTCTCAGTCATGAGGACAAGGCGCTCGCCCTTTCTCTGGTCGGGCAGGGCGACGACGACCGACGGCAGGCCCGGCCACAGATTGCCAGCAACCTCCTCGACCGCCGCCAGAGACACCATCTCCCCTGCGATCTTGGCGAAGCGCTTGGCGCGACCGCGGATCTTGATGAAGTCCTCCTCATCGATCGTGACGATGTCGCCCGTGTCATGCCACCCATCCTCGAGCGGCTGGACCACCCCGGGCTTGTCGACCTTCAGGTATCCGGCCATGACGTTTGGCCCCTTCACGAACAGGCGGCCGCCTTCGGTCACGCCTGGAACGGTTTCCAGTCGAGCCTCCATGCCCGGCAGGAGCTTCCCGACGGTTCCAGCCTTGCTGTAGAGCGGCGTGTTGATCGAGATGACAGGCGCCGCCTCGGTTACGCCATACCCCTCCATGATCGCCTTCTGGAACTTGTTCATGTAGGTCTCGCGCGTCGACGCCTTCACGGGCTCCGCTCCAGCGAAAATATAGCGAAGCGAACGGAAGTTGAAGGGGTGGCTCGCAACCGCATACTTGCTGAGGAATGTGTCCGTCGCAAACATGATCGTCGCGTTCGCGCCATAGATCAGCTCAGGGATGATCCGGTAGTGCAGCGGCGACGGATAGAGATGCACTGGCACGCCTGAAGTCAGCGGCAGGATGAGGCCGGCAGTGAGCCCAAAGCTGTGGAAGACGGGGAGGATGTTGAACAGCTTGTCGCTCATGTTGAAGTCGATGCGCGCTGCCGCCTGCGCCGCGTTCGAGAGGATGTTGCGGTGGGTGAGCACGACACCCTTGGGCGTACCCTCGGAACCTGATGTGAAGAGGATCACAGCGGGCTTGTCGGCTGCGGATTCGACAAGTGGCCGCTTCCTGCCGAGCAGGCCACGGATCTTGTCGATCTTCGTCACGGTCGCGCGGATGTCTTCGAGGTAGACGATGCGGGTGTCGCTCGAGAGGGCGTCGACGATCTCCTGAAGCTTCGCCTTCTCGACGAAGGCCCTCGACGTGAGGATCGTCTTCACCTCGGAAGCGGTGCAGGCCGCACGGATGCTGGACACCCCGGCAGTGAAGTTGATCATGGCCGGGGTTTTGCCGGAAGACATCAGCCCGAGGATGGTCGCGGCCGCGCTGTTGGCGTTCGGAAGCAGCACGCCGACAACGTTTTCTGATGGAGCAAGGGCCGCAAACTTCCCGGCGAGAACGCGCGCACCCGTCAGGAGCAGCTTGTAACTCATCGGGGTCACGCCATTGATGTAGTCGGTCAGCGCAATCTTCTTCTCGCCGAACTCCTCGGCAGCGCGCACAGTCTCCGTGAAAACGGTTCCTGTCTTGAACGAGGTCTGGAACACCATGTCCGACATGATCTGATAGAGCTTCGCGCCCGCCGCCTCGCGCCGCTTTCGGCCCTTCATCTCATCTCCGAGCGCGAGCTTGACCGGAGGCATGATCTTGACCTTCACCTTCGGGAACAGTCGGCGGCGCACCTGCATGTCCGTGAGACGGGAGAAGTACGTCTTTTCCAGTCCCTCGATCTTGACCGGGACGATCATCGCTCCGGTCTTGTCGGCAACCATGCCCGCCCCGTCGTAGACCTTCATGAGGGCACCCGTCACCGTGATGCGGCCTTCGGGGAAGATGACCAGCGGATTGCCCGCCTCCACCTGGCGGATGAGGTGTCGCGTCCCGATCGGCTTTGTCGGATCGAGCGGGAAGGCGTTGCAGACCTTCAGGAAGGGGCGAACCCATGCGCGCTTGGCAATCTCCGTGTTGATAGCGAAGATCGGCTTGCGGTCGGTGAACGCCATCGCAAGCATTCCGTCAAGGAACGACACATGGTTAAGCGCGAAGATCGGGGTCTCTCCTGCCTTCTCGAGGTTTTCGAGTCCTTCCACCTCCAGGCGGTGAATGGCTCGGAACAGGATCGAGATAAAGTCAAGGAAAGGACTCGTCGGCAGCTTCGCGAAGATAACGGCCGACGCAATCACCGAGGCAGCGCCGAAGATTGCGAGGACATGACCGATCCCGACTCCTGCGGCCTGCATCCCCGCCGCCGAGGCGGCACCGGCCGCCATGAACAGCGCGTTGAGGACATTGTTGCCCGAGACCATGCGAGCGCGGCGCGAAGGCTTGGCCCAGGTCTGCAGGGCCGCGAACGTGGGTACAGCCATGAAGGCACCGAAGAAGGCGATCATCGCAAGGTCGACACCGATGCGCAGGTTCGCGAGAGAATAGAAGAATTCGGCTGCAGGGAGGACCGAGACCGATGCCGGGACATCCCAGAGGGCGAAGCCGAGGTCGATGCAGAAGATTCCCGCGAAGAGCGCACCGAAGACGGCTGGCAGCAGGACGACGCGTCCGGCTGAAAACCAGGCGGCGACAGCGGAGCCTGCTGCGACCGAGACCGCGAAAACTGCGAGATATGCCGTCGACGCGAGTTCCGATCCCCCGAGCGAGCGGACCGCTGTGGGAAGGATCGAGAGGACCACCGTTCCCATCAGCCAGAACCAGGAGATGACCAGCGACGTGCGGAAGATCCGGCTGTCCGCCGCCATGTCACGGATGACCGAAACGGTGGATCGCGCGATGTTCCATTCGATCGCCACCGACGGGTCTGCGGCCCTGGTGGAGGGAATGAACAGGCTCGCGACGTAGCAGAGCACGGCGATCGCGATTAGCAGAGGACCGAACACCCACGGGTCGCCGCCGCCGGTGGCGAACGACACCCCGGCGAAGATCGTGCCGCTAAGGATTGCAATGAAGGTCGCAGCCTCGATCCAGGCATTCGCCTTCGGCAACTCCTCGGGTGCCATGTGGTCGGGAAGGATCCCATACTTGATCGGTCCGAAGAGCGCGGACCCTAGGCCGAACAGGAAAAGCGAAGCCATCATCATGGAAACGGACGCAAGCGAGATCCCCGCGACCGCAACGACGGCGGCGCCGATCTCGCCGAGCTTCAGCCACCTCGCGACAACCGCCTTGTCGAACTTGTCGGCGATCTGCCCGCCGAGCGCGGAGAAGAGAAGGAACGGGGCGATGAACACCGCCCCTGCGACCGTGACCAGCACCCCAGCCTGCGACTGGGCCATGTTGGCGAGAATGAAGAACACCAGCGTGTTCTTCAGGAAGTTGTCATTGAACGCCGCCAGGAACTGGGCGATGAACAACGGCGAGAATCTTCGGGACAGGATCAGTGGGCGGGTCATGGTCGGTTTCCTGGTTCAGGGGTCAGACGTCAGCCTGCTGCTGCTGCTGCTGCTGCGGCAGTCGTGTGGCCGTTCGGACCGGCTCCGGCTTCGTAGCCTTCTCCCAGTCTTCGTACTCCTGCTTGTCGCGCAGCAGCTTTGTCACCGAAGCCGTGTTCGAAAGCGCCCATGCTGTGGAGACGCTGAGAGCGACTTTGAGCAGCGGGTTGATGTCTGCCCAGAAGATGAGCGCGCCGATGCAGATGACGGATGCCGCCGTGGTGAAATAGGTGAAGTTTCTCCATGCGTCGGAGGGCTTCTGAGGTGCGGCCATTGCGATGTTGTTGGTCACGGTCGTTGTCTCCCAAGTGGTTTTGTGAACACCATTCAGCATTTTATAAACACTGTTCAGTAAATTGATATTGCCATTTTTACCGGCGCGCAATAGGCTTCTGAACAGTGTTCAAAAAAATAATTCGAAGAGGTGAAACTTGGCCCGCAGCGACCAACAGAAGGCGGACATGGAAGAACTCATCGCGGTGACCTGCGCGAAGCAGATTGCCGAGAACGGCCTCAAGGCCGTCTCTGCGCGAACGCTTGCGGCGGAAATGAAGAAATCCCCCGCCTGGCTGTACACCTTCTACAAGGACGGGTTTGATTCCATCGTCCTTGCGGCTAACTCGCTGACACTGCACGAGCTGGACCAGATGCTGTCGGCGACCGCATCCGGGCACGACGGCGAGGGTGTCGCAGAGCGCTTTCTTGCGCTGGCGCTGACCTACCTCAAATTCTCCCTGGAGAACACTCGGCGGTGGGCAGCCCTTTTCGAGCACCGGATGCCGGAGGGAAGGGCGCTTTCTCCGGAGCACAAGCGTGAGCACTACATCCTGTTCCGGCACATCGAGGCGCCACTTTCCGAAGTGAGGCCTGACATGTCCCCCGAAGAACTGACAGCGACGGCGCGATCGATCTATTCCGCCGTGCACGGGGTCGTGTCTCTCAGCCTGCAACCACGGCTCGATCCCGTCCCGGTTCCCGTGCTGGAGCACCAGCTCAGGCTCATGACGCGGGCGTTCGCGGATGGCTACCGTGCGGAGACCTGTTAGCGAGGTCGCACGATCTTGATCGCCATGTTCTTGGAGTGAAGCATCTTGTGCTTCCGGGGATCGATCGGCAGATTTCGGTGAAAATCCTCGGCGGGCATCTGAAAGAGGTGGCCGTCGGCGACATCGCGCCTGTTGAGTACGTCGTCCGTCAGGACGCCCATGACGATCACGGACTTTCCGGTCGATTTCAGCTCCTCGACGACCATGTATTCCGGAAAGTCTTCGGGTTCGTGGTCGTCATCCCACTCCATCATCACCGCGGACATGTTCGAGCGATCCAGCATCCCCCCCGCCAGCACCGCGTATGTGAGAGGATGATCCGCGGCCAGCGCCCGTTCCGCCCGCAACCTCTCTTCGGCTGAAAACACCTTCGGAAACAGGATCGGTACAATCAGCCCCATGCCCTCGGCATCAAGAAAACCCCGCCTGTCAGTTTGCTCGCGCTCGAATATGGCGAAGGCAGGGAGTGCGTCGGCGGCCTTCTCGGCAAGCACATAGCATCCGGCATCGCTGCTTCCCGACATGAATGCCCTTGCGATATCCGGAGAAATCACCTCGACCATGTCCATGGTGCCCATAGGCGTTTCAAACAGCTTCCCCGGCACGAATCGGAAAAACGACCTCTTCTCGAAGAACCGCTCACGGAGTTCCGACACACGCTCTTTCAGTAACGAACAGGCGGCCTCGGCTGCCGCACGCTTGCTCGGAAATCTCTCGCTCACCCCGGTGGCCGCATCAACGACCAGACGGCCGTCCGGCCCGATATGCCCAAAACCGTCCTGGATCAGCCAGGCTTCGCCCCGCTCCTCGATGCGAACAAACATCCCGTCCCGGACGACAAAGCCATCCATCTCGATCGTCTCAGTTTCGATGGTCTCGGGCGCGACATTAGAAGTGGGATGCGTCTCATAGAGGATGGCAAGCGCCGCTGCATGCTCGACTCCGGCAGCGGACAACATCTCCAACTGGCGGCTGCGTCTCGCTGCAACATACCCCTCGCTGAGATGAAGATCATCCACGGCGACACCCGGTGACCACCAGTCATCGAGCAATCTGCTCCAGTTCGCGTGGCCGCATACCTTTGCGAGAAGAGTGGCGACAGCGCCATCTGCAAGAGCCGCGCCGTGCCGCATGAGAGCGTCGGACAATGCCGCCTTTACACTATGGGGGTTGCGCCTTCGATCCATGGCCTGATTCCGCGCTAATCGTCCGCCTTCCTATCGCGAACCGCGCGACGTTGTCCAGACGGATGGGCGAACCGGCCTTTCAGGTGGCGTTTACCATTCCAGCAGGTTCCTCCGACAAACGGGCGGCGATACGAACGAATCCTTTTCTTCAACGAGTCCTTGCTGTAGCTACGTGCTGAACAAGGATTGAATCATGGATGCCGACAACCGCAGCCTTCATCGCTACCGGGCCCTGAGGAGTGCCCGGATCGTTAACAGCGAGTCGGGGGAGTACTCTGAATGCCGGATTCTCGACTTGAACTCGCGAGGGGCCAGGATCAGGCTCCGGCGCATGCCGAACACGCTCGGGCGGGTGGAACTCCTTCTTCTCCCCGAGAACGTGAAGGTGCCCGCCATGGCACGGTGGCTCAAGGGCATGGACTGCGGGATCGAATTCCTGAAGCGCGTGCGATTTCTTGAGAAGCACGACGTTTCCCCGAATTCGGGCCAGACGAACGTCGCCACGAACCGGCCGATAGGATAAATCAGACGAAATCCATCCGATCTTGCCTCTAAACGGGTGCAAGGTAAGAGTTACGCCGTAGGCAATGTTCTTACCGCTTACCGGATTGCAGCAGGTCATCCGAAGGACAGGCACCAAATGCTGAATGCAAGCGACGTAACCGGGTTTCTCAACGTTCACGGAAATCCTCCGAGCGCGGGGCAGATTGCCGAACTAAGGCGCAAACAAGCTCGAGCCAATGCACTCGGGGAGGATTCCATCTCCGGGAAGATTATGCGCTACAGCCCACCCTTGCTAGGCATGGACATCGCGGCCGCCCTCGCTGTGGCCGCTGTGGAAGCATCTCTGCCCGACCCCGTGGGAGACCTTTTGAAAGATGACCACGGCGCCATAGACCAGGATTGGGGTGACGGTGTTGTAAATGACTACGTCGCCAAAGTTAGATCGGCAGGACGACCTCTGATCGCTGCGGAGGTCGCAATGCTTTCCTCGCACAGGTCGCTGGAGTCCCACGTAACGACCGCAACAAGTGCCTTCAAGAGAGCAATTTTCGGTTAAAACGAATTGGCCTGACGGCCCACCGCTTACAGAAGTATCCGGTCGGACAGCTTCAGTCCTGCCGGAACGAACCGATAGGAATCCGGATCCTGTCGGAGAATGCCGAGGATCCTGCGACACTCGGGTTCGTCTGGACCAACTCCTATCGGATAGGGGGCACCATCCTTCCGAGACACAGGCAGCACGCACGGCTGCAGGTCACCCCTGACAACCGTTGCCCCTCCATGATGTAGATCCGCCTCGATGAATTCCATGTGGAATATTTCGCTGAGAGATAGATCGAACCTGGCGAAAGAGGTGAAGTGGGCGAGAGCCTCCTGACGCGACTGTCCGATCGCGTCCACGTATAGGTAGTTCGCCTCCCTGTCGTAGGGGACAAGGACTTCGATCACCGCAGCACTCGGGTCACATCCGCGAACTTCCATGGCCTCACCTCCAATGATGGCTGAAGCCTGCAGGAATCGACCGCAAGGATCCAGAGGGCCTTAGCGGGAACGCTTCATACCCGCCTGAACCCGCTCTTTCAGTCCTCGCGCGGGCATGAAGGAAATAACCCTCCTGGGGGAGATCATCTTCTCCTCTCCAGTCTTCGGGTTTCGACCAAGTCTTTCCGCCTTGTCGGAGAGCTTGAAGGTCGCAAAGGAGGAGAGCTTCACGTCCTCACCCTTCTCGAGTGCGCGACAGATCTGCTCTATTATCTCGTCTGCCAGGCTCTGGGCCTCTCCGGCGGAGAGAAACGCCGCCTTCCTTACAGCGTCTGCTAGATCCGCTCTCGTTACAGTTCTGGCCAATGGCATCCTCCCTCGCTCAAGCGCAACGACGAAGCTATGCACTCCGTCTGCATCGTCAACTATCAGATTTTACGGTCAAATTGGAGACATATCCCATTGGCTGTGGCGACATTTATGGGCTGATTTTTACGCCCTGTTAAGCATAACTGACGCAGATAGGGTGCAAGGCCTCGGGATCATCCCGGCAGTCGCAATTTGAAACTGGATCGGATTTGTCTTCGAATTCTGCAGTTTGACAATCCGGATACACACGTGCAGATTGCCGCCCCGTTGACCTGCAACAGCGCTGCCATGAGGCAGTCCCGAGAAAGCCGGAACATCATGTGCTGGCGCCAGAACGAGGTACACGAAATGCCGGACACCAATCCGAAACTTACCGCTTCTCTCAACAGCACGCGTGACATCCTTATCGGCGAACGGAGCGACATCCTCCGGCGCATTGCAGAACTCCACTCGGCCCTCGACATGAATTCAGCGCAGATCGAGGCGGCTGACACTCTCATACTTCGCTTCAATCCCGAGCACGTCGCCCTTGATGTCCGGACCGATGGCGATGCAGCCCCAATGCTGGTCGTCAAGCGCCCGCTTCTTGAATCATCAACAGCGATCGAAGTCATTCCGTCCACTTCGGCCGCCGCTCCTTCTTCGAAGAAGCCAGCAAAGGCCAAGGCCACAGGAGCCGCCAAGGGGAAGACGGCCACCGCGAAGGCAAAGAAGGCCAAATCGAAGTCGGAGGCCAACGCTGACGCCGCTACCACCGAAGCGCCTGCCTCGACGGGCCTTTCGGCTGCAGACAAGATGGCGCAGCGCAGCCCTGCAAGGCAGGCGATCTCCGAGTACTTCCACAAGTCCCGCCGGAACGACACAATCCTGCAGATCCTTGCCGCCAAGGATGAGCCGGTCAACGCGGCCGCCGTGGCTAGCGACTACAAGGCCCTCTATCCACTTCCGCAGGACAGCAGCAACGAGCTCAAGGGGCTTCACAGCGGGCGCATTGCGGCAGCGCTGCACTATCTCAAGGATCGCGGCCAGGTTGTCCGCATCGCCGACGAACGTGGCGAGGGCAAGCACGGCGAGAACGTCCGCTGGGAGCTTTCGAAGAGCTATCGCAGCGAACTGCGTAAGGGGCGGAGGGCGATGAAGACAAACGGTCACGCCGGACCTTTGAGCATTCCCGCAGTCGACGCGAACCAGGTCGCGGCGACAACCCACTAAATCGGACACCAAACGGCGGAGTGAATTCTCCGCCGTTTCGTTTACAGAAAGAGCTTGGCATGCGCAGCAGAATGAGGTCACGCAGCAGCGGCAACATCCATGTCGACATGAAGTTGCGCCGCCTTGCGAGACGCGCGAATAACGGCCTACGCCAATTGGCTGATGCTCCTTCCAGCCCAGCGCCTGAAGCTCCGCGACAGCCATCCGCAGACATCCTTGAGGAACGCGACTTGATCGCAGCAAGGATCACGGAACTGAAGGCGGAGCTTGCCGAGCAGGAAAAGCACCTGAAGGCGATAGACCTTCCAGATGCCAGGCCGCCTTCAGGCGGCCTTGGTCGTTTTAGAGGGTGGACTCCCAGTCTCACGTCATCCGTCCTACATTACGGGCAATGAGTGAACTTTCCCGTGTCCGTTTCATCGAGTTCCTGAAGCCAGCCGCGGCCGCCACACCGCCGCTCGGAGCCGACTGGATTCATGAGATCAAGCATGATGGCTACCGGACGCAGCTACTGGTGGAGGATGGAAAAGCCAGGGCCTATTCCAAGAATGGAAACGACTGGACAGCAAAATACCCCCAGATAGTGAACTCGGCATCCAGGCTCCGATGCTCTTCCGCGATTATCGACGGCGAGGTCATCGCCAACGACGAGAATGGCGTGTCCGAGTTCGCCCGGCTTCCCGGGACGATAAGGTGGCAGCCGGAGAAGCTCGTGTTCATGGCGTTCGATCTGCTGCACCTCGACGGATCCGATCTACGGCGCAGCCCGCTGCTCGAGCGCAAGAAGCTCCTCAAGTCTCTGCTAGGCAGGCGGAACGCCCCTCTGACGTATGTCGACCACCTTGCCACAGACGGGGCCGCATTTTTCGAGGCTTGCGAGAAGCTGGGCCTTGAAGGGATGGTGTCCAAGCGCCCGGGAAGCACCTACAAATCCGGCCCCAATCGCAACTGGCTGAAGACGAAATGCTACACGGTCACCGACTTCGCCGTTTCTGGGACAACGACGACCCGCGAGGGCCACCGCGTGGCCCTGCTCAGACGACGGGAGACTGGTGAGTACGTGGGAACGGCCTTCCTGAACCTCAAGCGCGAAAGGAGGGAGGCCCTCGACACATGGATCGCCAAGCTCAGCTCAAGCCCGCCGCCCACCAGGGGATCGAAGTTCAAGGACACGAACTGGCTCAAGCCGGGACTGGTCGCCAGCGTGCGACATCTGCGAGGGGAGGGAAGCCTGAGACATGCCAGCATCATCGACGTCAGATACGAAGACAGCGCCTCAGATGACTAGACATGCCCCCGTCGCCTACATTGAAGCTATCTCGTAGTGTCGACCATGTAGGCCAGGAAGGAGGATTTCTCTCCTTCCATCAGCCGCGAGGGGATCTTGTGGTTGACGAACATGAACCCCTTCTCGAGACCGAACACGAACAGCGGCTTCTGATACCTCATCGAATATACGGAAACCCTGTCCCCGGCGACCACGCGGAAGCCCCTGTGATCATAGCAGTTGGGTGCGCTTCCGTTGTCCTGCGCTCCGTCGGAACCGCACGAAATAGAAGGTGGGACTATCTGCCGGATACGATGCTCGAGGCTACGCGCGAAGAACTGCTCCATCTCGGCGCGAGCCGTGAAACACACGAGGGATGCCACGCCAGCTACCCCAACCAGCATCGCACAGCCCGCCGCGCCGAAGATTCCGCGAGCGAATGCAGCCACCTTGAAGGACGGCAAATTCGACGGCCGCGCCAACGGGGCGATTGTGGTCATGTCACGTTTCCTTGGTCATCCAAGCCTCGTATCGCGCTTCCCGGTCAGCTAGCTGAATCCGAAGCCGTGCGAGTTCGGCCTCCGCAACAGCGATGCATGCACGCGTAGACGCGACTGCGCGCTGCGCTTCACTCCTGGCATTTGCAACCGCGCCATCCCTGTCCGCAAAGAACAGCCCCTCATACATTAGCCGCCCGTCGTGTGTCACGTTGGGAAAACCATGATCCTCGCAGAATTTCTCAACGATTGTCCCGTCGACATGGCAGAACACCGGCAGATTCCTGGCGAACTCATCCTGTTCGGCGATGAGTTCGCACAACCTCTCGCCATCTTCCTCCATCTCGCGGAAGCATCTGGCGAGTTCGGAATTCAAGAGGTGTCTGCCGCTGGAGACCACGCCCAGTGCACCGATCTCAATGATGCAGGGATCCGTGATCGATCCGATCAAAATCCGGTCTCCGACCGCATGAACAATGTGGTGAACCCGGTAGTACTCCTTGACACGCTTCCAACCCATAAATCCCTCGCAACATCGCCTCAGCAAAGATTCATTCTCTTGAAGCCAACACGGCTGTGCGTCGCTGTCAACATTAACGCGCGCCGCGCCGGACGACCTCAGTAAGCCGGAAGATAGGCGACCTCACGGGGGTCGACAACGAGGTCGGGAAGGAAGCCCGGGTTCTCCGCCCCGCGCCCGTAGCCGAGCGGATTGCTCAGGACGCGCGTTCGGCCGACGCGGTAGTCCACGCCGACATGTGTCGCTCCATGCACCCACACGTCAGGGGCATTGGAACCCTCCAGAATTTCGGACAGATCAGAGTGGAACAGCGCATTTACCCCGTCAACGTTGCCAGCGTAGCGCTCACCGACCGAATTCGCGTGCGGTGAATGGTGACTGACGACAACGGTCGGACCGTTGAACGGAACTGCGATGACATCCTCGATGACGCGCCTCGAAGCCACGTGACGACGGCGATACTCAGCAGGTGTGAACGGCCCGTCATCCGTCGTGATGTTCAAGAAATCGTTCAATCTCGAGAGAGCCTTGTCTTTCGGGCCGCCATCGAATGCAAGATCCGTCCAGAGCGTCGCCCCCACAAAACGAGTGCCCGCCACCTCAACCACATCGCCATCGAGGACATGGAGTCCCTTACCCTGTGGCGCACGGGCGGCGGCACGCGCCAGCTCGAGTTCGGCCTCGATCGTGTTGCGTGTGTAGTAGTCCCGATTGCCGGGCACATAGATCACGGGCATGCGGAAACTGATCTTCGAGAGCGCGAGGACAGACCTACACAGGGGAGGACAAAAGTCACCAGCAACGACAAGAACGTCGGCATCGGGGATATACTCTGGATTGAAGAATCCCTCGGCACCATTGATATCACCCTGGAAGTCGGAAATCACCCAAAGTTTGGCCACTACATTCTCCTTACCTACGATTGCCCCACCTTCAGGTCAGCAAGTAACCAACGCTTGACCCGTCTCTCGACCTGAACCTAGACTCGCTATCCAATCCTTGCAAGCGCGATACAGGCAAACCTCAAAACAAACGGAAAACAGTGTCCATGGATCCAATCCATCCCGGTAGCATCGATGACCTCAAGGACTTCCTGCTGCAGTTCAAGGAAGAACGCGAGGAATCCGAAAGTGCAGGCTCCAGTCCCGAGGAAGGAGCCAAGCCGACAAGACTTCACCACGGTGACTTCTTCCACGACATCAAGCTGCACTACAGGGATCTCAACCGCGAGATCGCACGACCCGGCGCCAGCCCCGACATTCCGGACGGGGCGGTTGGCATCCGGTGTGACTGGGACTTCTGGCTCGTGGCCTATCTGCCGTATCGTTTTGCCGGCCTGTCATGCGCGCAGATCGCGGCCTGCATCTGGCCTGACATCGATGACATCGTCACGCTGCCGGACAGCGGGGATTACTGGTGGAAGGCAAAGTCGGACGATGCCCTGCAAGTACCGGGAGAGCCTTTCGAAGTCTGGGCGACGATGCGCTACGAGGATGACCGGGACCCCGAGATCATGCGGATTGAGACTTTTGCCACCGAGGATGGCGCTTCCGCGTACATCCGGCGTCGTCCGCCACAAGATGCCATATCCTATGACATCCGCGCATGGATGAATGGCGAGCGCACGGCCACAGCCGGGAGCGCCTGATCCGCGCTGCGCCGTCCGACTGCGCCGCAAACCCAACGGAGGATCAGGGGCGGAGCGCCCGCCCGTGCCTAGCATCCTCCCTGGTGCGGGAGCGGGCTTGCGCCTGGATTGCGCGGCGCGCTTCCGCACGAATCCGCTCCGTCGTAACAGAGCGGGAAATAGACGAAGCTTGTCGTCCACGCGGCAAACGGCATCCCTGCGGGTCCACTGTAGCTGATCTCGAATTTCTTCAACAGTTCTCGTCTGGTGAGTGTGATCGAGACCATATCGCCCCACGTCTCCCCATTCTTCTCCAGCTCACCACCAATCAGCTCGTGCCAGTTCGTCATCGTGCGCATTGTTTCCACCTGAATTGCAAGGGGGAGGAGAGGGGACACCGCCGATGCCCCCTCAGTTCAGTTAGCGGCGGAAGCGCTCGAAAGCGCCCGCCATGATCGAGCCGTACGGCACGACCTCGTCCACGACCTCGGCGAGGCCATAGCGGCCGATCTGCGCACGAACCGCAGACGCGTTCTTGTAGGCCGACGGAAGCTCGGAGATGTCCGGAACCTTCGAGTAGAAGCGGGCATCGAGTCCTTCGGTCTCCAGTGCGTAGATCTCGGCGTCCGTGCGTCCCTCGTGCAGACGCTTGTGCTGAGAACGGCTCATGTTGCGGCCCGCCCCGTGCGGGGAGAAGCCGAGACCGTTCGAAGCGTTGGATCCGCGCACGATCAGGATCGGCTCCGCCATGTTGAGCGGAATGATCGTCAGGTCCGTCGCGTCCGAGGCCCATCCGTCGAAGGCCGGGGTCGCACCCTTGCCGTGGTAGAAGAGGCCATCCGACTTCCGGAACACGAAGTTATGCTCGTTCCAGAAGCGGTCTACGACCTTCCCTTCGACGCGTTCGGCCGCCATGTCGTGGATCTTGAAGTGGTTCTCCTTCGTCCACGCACGCACGATCTGGAGCGCATCCCAGTAGAGTTCGCCCTCCCTGGTGTCGGCCGGGATCCAGGCGTTGCCCTTCATCGTCTCCGGCGAGAGCTCCTGGCGGAAGCGCTCGGCCGCGGCCATGCCAGCCTTGTAGAGGCGGGCGCCCGGTGCACGGGAGCCGTGGTGGGTCACAAGCACGGTCTCGCCCGTCGACTTCATCGAGCCAACATAAGCGAAGTGGTTCCCGTCGCCCTGGGTCGCGAAGTGTGCGATGCCCGTCTCGACCTGATCGCGCAGGAACGGGTTCCCCCGGAAGGATTCAAGGATCGAATCCGACGGCGCGATGCGTGCGCCCGGCGCGCGGCCACCCGGGCCGAAGTGCGTCACGGCCTCGACCGCATCGAGCAGCTCCTTCGGGGACACGCCCGGCATCACCGAGATCGCCATCGAGCAGCAGATGTCCGCCGAGTGCATTCCCGGGTGGATCGCCTCGGAGGCAACGACACCGCCGACCGGAATGGTTCCGAGCGGGCCTGCCGGGCATGCGTCCGGCATGATCGCCGCAGCCTTGACTACCGGAGTGCGGGCGAGGGCGCGCATCGTCTCCTGCACCTTCTCGACGTTCGACCGCTCGAGTTCGTCCTCGGCCTCGATGTTGAGGTGGATGACGACTTCGCCCTCGGCCTTGAGCTTCAGGACCGGTGCCGGAGCGTGTCCGCGCGCGGCATCGATTGCCGTCCCGATCGATCCTCCCTGCGAAAGCACCGCGTTGGCGGAAGCGAGCGCCTTGCCAAACCAGCGACCCGGCTCCATGCCAGCCGCAACGAGATCCTTGCCGGTGATGATGTTCGTCATGTCCATTCCTGCGCTTCCGCAGCCTTCTGTTGGTTTCAGAGCCGAATCCTTCGATCCGACCTGCAGATACCATTTCAAGCGGCGTGCCAGTTTTCGGCGACACAGGAAGAACTCGGGAGTAAATCGTTCAACTGTCTGTAAACAAACGGAATTTATTTTGTTGTCGAGGAATGCAGGTTCTTGCCGACCGACAAAGGATTTGCTAGATCTTATCCCGCAGGATAAATTGCTTTATCTTATAGGATAGAAATATGAAGCGCCGCGTCGTCATCAGCATTCTTGGAACCAAGCTCGACATGGGCAAGCCGGACCGCCGCTGGGACAAGTGGCGTCCGAACGTCGGCATGTGTCAGCAGTCCGATCTTCGGATCGATCGCGTGGAACTGATCCACGGCATGCGCGACCAGAAGCTCGCGGACATCGTGACCGCCGACATCGCGGCCGCATCCCCGGCGACCAAGGTGCAGACGCACCTCCTGGCGCTTAAGGATCCGTGGGATCTCGAGGAAGTCTACTCGGGCCTCCTCGACTTCGCGCGCGGCTACGAGTTCGATCTCGACAACGAGGAGTATCTGATCAACATCACGACCGGCACGCACGTCGTCCAGATCTGCTGGTTCCTGCTGGCCGAAGCGCACATCGTCCCGGCCCGTCTCCTTCAGCTTTCGCCTCCGAAGGTCGCGATGCCCGCGGAGGGCTATGCTGGAACCTACCGGATCGTTGATCTCGACCTGTCCCGCTACGACGAGATCGCCCGGCGCTTTGCCGCCGAGCGCATGGAGGCCGCATCGTTCCTCAAGAACGGCATTGCGACGCGCAGCCCTGCTTTCAACCGCATGATCGATGAGATCGAGAAGGTAGTCATCCGCTCCACCGCACCCGTGCTTCTCACTGGCCCCACCGGTGCCGGAAAGTCGCAGCTTGCCAAGCGCATCTATGAGCTGAAGCACTCCCAGCACCAGTTGGCTGGCAAGTTCGTGGAGGTCAATTGCGCGACCCTGCGCGGCGATCACGCCATGTCGTCGCTGTTCGGACACGTCAAGGGGGCTTTCACGGGAGCCGCTGGCGACCGCCCGGGCCTTCTGAAGGCAGCCGATGGCGGGATCCTGTTCCTCGACGAGATCGGCGAGCTCGGCCTCGACGAGCAGGCGATGTGCCTGCGCGCGATCGAGGAGAAGCGCTTTCTTCCGGTCGGCTCGGACAAGGAGGTTTCCGCCTCCTTCCAGCTTATCGCCGGGACGAACCGTGATCTCGCCGAGGAAGTCCGCAAGGGCCGCTTCCGCGAGGATCTCTACGCACGTCTGAATCTCTGGACGTTCAGGCTTCCGTCACTGCGCGAGCGCAAGGAGGATATCGAGCCGAACCTGGACTTCGAACTCGGTCGCCATCTCATCGATGCCGGGCGCAGCGTGACCTTCAACAGGGAGGCGAGGGAGCGCTATCTCGGGTTCGCAACGGGGGCCGACTCCCTGTGGTCGGCGAACTTTCGCGACCTCTCTGCATCGGTCACCCGCATGGCGACGCTGGCGCACGAGGGCCGCATCGACGTCGATGTCGTCGAATCCGAGATCGGCCGCCTGCGCGCCGCATGGGGCGCTCCCCGTGGCGACCGCACCTCGGGTGGATCGCTGCTGATCGAGGTTCTCGGCGAGGCGCGGGCGGCAGAGATCGACCGCTTCGAGTCCGCCCAGCTCGAGGAGGTGATCAGGGTCTGCCGTACTTGCGCATCCGCATCGGCGGCGGGCCGCGAACTGTTCGCCGTCTCCCGCCTCGGCAAGACGAGCAGCAACGACGCCGACAGGCTCAAGAAGTACCTTGCCCGCTTCGGACTCCGTTTTGATGAGATCGCGAGCTAGGCTCAAATGCAGAGGGCTTGAGAACCAGCGCGCTCCCAAGCCCTCTGCATGCATTTTGCCTTACGAAGTGAATGTTACGGAGTGACTTCACTCGTCGCTTCGTCCTGCACCTCGTCCTTCCACTGCTGCTCCATCGACTCGCGGTAGCCTGCGAACTGGAAGTTCACCTGCGCCCTCGGATCGCGCAGATCATGGTCGAGGGTCCGCACGAGATCGTAGAGCTTCACGAGATCCGCATCGGGAAGATCCTTCAGCCACTCGATGAAGTCCTCTCGGTCATCGAAGGCCATCTGACATGATGCCCAGCCGCTGCGACTGCTGCCGTCCCACTTCTGAAGAACCAGGTGCCCGCCGCTCCGGCCGTTCGCGTAGAAGGTCGCCTTCGAGCCTTCGAACACGTAGGGACTGAAGCCGTCCTCGGTATAGGTGCGGAGCGCATCTCCGCACATCGTCCAGAACAGCTCGGAATTCTCCTCGAGATGTTCCTCCCACTTCGCATCGAACTCCGGATCGTGCTCGAACCCTTCGACCCCGGCTCCATCCGTCACACCTCTGACCTTGATGTCCCAACTCAGGACGAACCCGCCATTGTGACGGCTCATCGGATGGTAGGATTCGTGGGACGCGAGAGCGACGATCATTTCCTCACGCGTCCGGTCGGGATAGGAGTAGGGGACGGCCGGGCTCTCGTGCGCCTCGATCATCTTCGCAGGCCGGATGTCAGGCCCCTTGGGATCGGTAACCTTCCCCGCAGCAATCCACCCATTGACCTTCTCATCGTATCCAACGACCGGCTTCGCCGCCGCTTTGTCGATGTCCGGGATTCCGCCACGATAGCGGTCGTTGCCGCGAACGAAGGCAGCGAACTCAGGCCACTCCATGGCCATGACCCGCTTGAACTCCTCCTGCTGGCGCGCGGAGGGGCCGAAGTAGCCCGAGTCCTGCTTCAGGTGTTCGTCAAGGAGAACCTGGCGATGGTTGTCATCGAGGACAACCAGGCCATTGCACTCCGGGCCGATGATGCCAGCGTTGTAAGCCGATGCGACCAGAACCGTGAACGTGCGCTCTCCAAACACCTTCTTGGCGAGCATATTGTCGTGGTAGTGGTATGGTCCGATCCGGTTGTTCATCCTGGCTGCCTTTCTATTTCTCGCGGCCAACTTATACCGCCGAGCCGTATTCCACAATTTGCCTGTCCGCGCTCAGCTCCGCCCGGGTCCGAACGATCCGTTGTGCTCGTCGGTGTAGACGTACTGAACCTTCAGATACTCGGTTGCGGCATTCGTGGTTGCCTGAAGGCAGTCATCGATCTGTTCCGACGGAACCTCCGTGAAAACCCCCTTGAGCATCTCGTGCCAGGTTGAGGCAACCTCTGCTGCGATCTCCGGAATCGCGTCCTTCGTCAGGAGTTCGGCGCTTGCGAAGCGCTGCGCTACGTCCGGCGGCGCGAGCCATTTTGCGCGCCGGACGAAGTCCGCTTCGCCGACGTGCTCGAGAATCGTCTGGACGACGAGATGGGCGCCGGCGTTCGCCAGACCGCTGCCGTGATCCGAAAGATCGCACTCGAACAAGGAAGCTATGCCGCCGTCCGTCTCTCCGATGGCGTCCTGTGCGAGCCGATATGGCGCGTAGAAGAGTTCGTCCGCGTGGTTCTGCATCAGCGTGTAAATGTCCCGCATTGGGTCCTCCTTGTATGGCAGATGGCCGAGCGTAGACATGGGGCGTGCAAGCAGCAACGTTCGGCTTGTGCAGGGACCGCACTGTCACCGGGACAAACGATCATGCATCTAGGCGGGATAATATCGGCAGCGACATCGGACTTTTTGATCGAATGCAGCGACCAGAAGACTATCTTATTGTTTATTTTCAGATAGATAGCTGCTGTTCCATAACATACATTACGCGATCTTTGCGCGTGACTTAGAGGGGGAGAGAGCTGAGCGTCGCCAGATAATCTTGGATTGGCGACACGGATTCTTGGATTCGTCAGCCATAATTTTCGATTCCCGAAGCGCTCGTGACCTATCCCCTGTTTTATGAGCCCAGTCGCTTCGAGGCAGATCCCCTTGGCTTGAGACGTTCCCGCCGCCGCGGCAGCAAAAAAAAGAGCCGTCCCGCAAATATTTTTTTGTTATGCGCTGCGCATTTTCCCCAAAATCGCGCTCTTTTAGGCCGTGAGTATAATTTCGGAAATCCATGCGCCCGATCGTACAAACCGCGATGGAAATCGATTTTCGAATGAAACAACCGTGTATTGCGCTAAAATATACTCGGTTCGGAACGTATCGTGTTTTCGATTGGTTTTTAGAGCGGTCAAATTTCAGGAATACATCATTCGAATCCTTCGACCTGGGATTCGCTCGCATCGAGTCTTCTTGATGGCCGCAGTTGTCCTGGGATTCCTCATTGCTGCCGAATCCCAGCTTAACTATGCTTGGATGATCTCGTAATCCTCGTTGTTGAGCACCTTCTTCAACAAATCGACTCCTTCGTGAGACCATTTCCGAGCCATGCTCGAAGCCTTGTTTCCGGTCTTGATCTTGCAGTGATACCGGTTGTCCGTCGAACGAAGGTCGATCGCCTTCTCCTCCTTGATGCGGTTGAGGAGATGGTTCGCTGCCTGCCAGTTCGGGAGGCCGAGTCTTTGGGACAACTGCGTCAATGTGTACGGATGCGATTGGTTCGGATTGTCGACGACCGTGATGCCGAGGAGCTTCGGCAGGTAGTCCTTTTCGCCTGCCACCCGTTCGAGGACGTCGTAGTCCACCTGCACGGATCCTGACGGAATGTCGTGTCGGATGAGCTTCATCGTCCGAGCGGCCAAGGCGCGGACGAGCTTTGGGTTGATCGACGAGAGCGCAGACTGGCTCTTCAGCGCCTTGAAGATCCATTCGAAGTCACTCGTATGGATCGCTCGAATCCTGAACTCCCTTCCATCGACGGCGAACACCGCCTGGTCCGGTGGATGCTTGTCGCTGAGGCTGGGATGCCAGACGACCTGGTAGACGTTCGGAATCAGCCCGTTCTCGTCGGCGACGAGCTCTCCGATGTCCCGAAGGATTGCCTTGACGTTCGGGTCGCCGAGTCCGTAGCCGAAGATGAAGACTGGATGCTCCGCGAAATACGTGAGCAACTTGGCCGAGACGTACTTTTTCTTCTCGCTCCACTCGGCGTAGTCACGTTGCGTCAGAACGATCGAGGTGGGATTCGAGATGTCGCCGTGGATATGGAAGATCTCGCCGAAGCTGTTCGTATTGTATCGAAGGATCGTCTGCCCGGTTATGGGTTCGTATCCATCGAAGACCTGCTCGAGGAACAGGTCGTAGTTCGTAGTGATGATGGCGTGCGGCTTGATGTCGGCCAGTGCCTCGAGTTCTTTCTGAAGGTGGGTATCGGAAATTTCACCGACGGTCGGCGTTATCGCCTCGATGTGCTTGCAAGCGAGGTGCTTCAGGAACGAATCCTTCCCGACCTTCGTGCTGAAAAACTCCTCCGGGAACTCTGCCCTCGCCTGCTTCCATGCCCATTCGAAGACCATATCCGAAAGCACCGATCCTATGGCGATAGGGTCGTCGTCATGTTTTTGCCTGAGGTATTCGTAGGTGTCGCTACCGCCGGGAATCTTCTGGAAAAGAACCTTCAGCAGTTCGTGCCAGTTGGGCGCGCCGAAATATCGTCGTGAGATTCCGCTGCCGACAAAAAGGATTGGCTGGCATTCGAACTCGAGCAGGAGATCCCTGACCGCAGCATCCGCCTTCTGCCGATATGACATTTCAAGTTCCACGAATCGCCCTCCAAGATGCTGGATTCGCGCAAGAGGGGGACCGGGAGTCAAGGATTGACCGAGCGGATCGCAGTCACGCTCGAACCTTGGATGTCATAGCGACGATGCGACCCCCGGGAAAGGCATCGAACCCCTCCCCGGTGTAAATCATAACTGCCGCAGCGTCGCGAACGATGGCATGCAGTTGCGGATCGATTGCAACGCGACTGCAATCGATCCGCAGTAAGCTGCCCTACATGGCGTGGCCGACCGCGATGCCAGCCGAGGCTGCAGCCATCCAGATCGCCATCGCGATCATCATCAGGTTTTCGGTCAGCGAAATGAATCCAAGGGGGACGTTGCTCGATCCGCCGACACAGGCGCATTTCAGCTCCCGCCTGTCGATGTAGACCGCCTTGAAGACTGATGCCGCTCCGATGGTGCCGATGAAGAGCGCAACCGGAACCGAAAGCCAGTTCAGTGCTCCCGCGATCATCAGAATTCCAGCCAGCGCTTCGGCGTACGGGTAGATGTAGCTGTACGGAACCCAGCGCTTCGCCAAGAGGTCATAGTTCAGGAACATCGTTGCGAAGCTCTCGACGTTCTGCAGCTTCAGCATTGCAAGAGCGACCATCGAGAAGGCGATGAACCATTCCGCCGCCCGCAGCGTGAGCGGATCGCCGCTGACCGCGTAGCTGGCGGCTGCAGCCATCAGGGCGGTCAACGCGAACAGGACGATCACCGGGCGGTAAGTCGTAGCCTTCGGGTCCGCGACGGGCTTCCCAAGGAACCGGCGAAGATCGGCGTAGCCGCCGATCCTGTCGTCGCCTATGAACACCTGCGGCGTGGTCGCCACCCTGTGCTCCGCCTTGAAGGCGTCCGTCTCTTCGCGCGTCGTCAGGTGACGGTCATCGACTTCATAGCCCGACCGCTTCAGCAAGTCCTTCGCCTTCAATCCGTACGGGCAGGTATGCCCCGCCATCACCATGCGATAGAGCACGGCCTTCTTGGAGAGATTTCCGGGATTTGTCCTGTCCAACATTTCACGTCTCCTTGTCTCTTGTGAAACTGTTGGCACGACAATACGTTCCGTACCATGGTACGGAGTCAATAGGCCATGGAAATGACAATCGGAAAACTTGCGGCAGCCGGACAGGTAGGCGTGGAGACCATCCGCTACTATCAGCGGCGTGGGCTGCTCGACACGCCGCGGCGGTCAATGGGGGTGCGCCGCTACGGTGACGGCGACGTTCGACGGCTGCTGTTCATAAGGCAGGCGCAGACGGCTGGCTTCACGCTGGAGGAGATAAAGGAGCTCCTCGATCTCGACTCGGGCGAAGACAGGGAGCGAGCACGGAGCCTGGCGCGGAACCGCATCGACGCTCTGGATACAAGGATCGCCGAGCTTCAGCGCGCACGGAAAGCACTGCAGCGGCTCGTCGGGGAATGCGCGGCGGACAAGTCTGGCCCCTGCCCGATCCTTGCGTCCTTCGACATTTAGCGCCACCTGCGCGCAGATGCCGGCAGCAAGCTTGTCGGCATGTAGGCATCTAAGAGTGCCTGCGAATACCAGCAACAGCGCGATAGGCGCCGTCAACGGCACTATGACCTTCCCTACGCTTGCTTTCGTCCGTCTCGCACAAGACTTCGAGCGCCCGCAGGAGATGCTCGCCCCCGATCCGCATTGCGGTCAGGCGGTCTCGGTACCGTCAGCGCGGCTCCCGCTCCGCCACCGTTGTGCCTTCCGCTACGCGGTCGCTCGGATGCAACACGACCCGATCCCCCGGCGAGAGCCCGGATAGCACCTCCACCAGTTTGCTGTTTCGCTGTCCCGTGCGGACGACCGTTGCCTGGGCACGCCCGTCCTTGACGGCAAACACGGCCCAGTCGTCGCCTCGGCGGAACAGCGCGCTCGCAGGCACTGTCAGGGCATCGTTGGATTCCCATATGGCAACATGAACGATGACGCGGAAGTCGTGACCCAGCCGTTCCCAGGATTCGGGTGGATCGACGAGATCGATGACAGTGCCGACGCGCTGTTCCTCGATCCCGAGGGCGGAGACTTTGGCGAAGCCGGCCGGGTCGACGCGCACCACGCGGCCGCGCAGGACCGGTCCACCCCAGCCATCGATGGTGACCGGGGCACCGCTCCTGATCTGGACGGCCTCGGTCGAGAGGAAATCCGCGACGATCTCAAGATCCCTCGGATCGCCGATCTGGACGAGAGGCGCCCCGGCTTGAACAACTGCTTCGTCCTGCTGGACGATCCTGAGTACACGGCCGCTCTCGGGCGCATTGATCTTAACGCAGCAGTCCTGATTGGTGCCGGCATCCGTTCCTGACTCGAGAAGGCGCGCCGACGCGACCGCCTGCTCCCGACGTCGCACCTCGAGCTGTGCCTTCGCCGTCGCGAGTTGCGCTTCGATGGTCTCGAGATCAAATCTCGCCTTTTCCAGATCCCGTGCAGGTATCGTGTTGCTGCGTGCGAGCCCCTCCGCGCGCGCAAGCTCGGTGCGAGCGAAGCTGACCGCTGCGTCGATGCGGCGTATCTCCGCCTCAGCCAGGGTCACGACGGCGTTTGCGGCGACGAGAGCGGCCTCCAGTTCCGCACGCGAACGAACATCAAGCAGGCCGGGAGACACCGGCTGCATGACCGCGACGATCGTCCTCCCCTCCAACACTGCATCGCCGACGTGGAGGGAAGCCCCGTCGTGGCCATCAGGCCTGGATATCCGCAGAACCTTTCCGGCAACCGGAGCGGACACGGTGTAGACGTGCCGGACGCGTGTTCTTGCCTCCTCGTCGACCGTCACCGCCATCGGGCCCCTCGCCGCCTGCGCCGTGTCGACGGGGATCGGCCGCGGCCAGGCGAACCACGCGACAGCGACCGTCGCCGCGCCTATCGCTCCAAGCCACCCGACCCGTTTCAACCAGTTCCGCTGCATGGTCCTATTCCCGAGTTTTGAGAACTGCGACAAGGTCGAGCGCGTAGACACGGCGCCCGACGACAAGAGCCGAGATCAGCGCCGCCGCAAAAATGATCGCGCTCGCCAGCACGTAGGTGAGGTTCTCGACGACGAGCGGCACGCGCATCAGTTCCCCGGCGAGCTGCTTGTTCATGAGCCACGAAAGGCCGTAGCCGATCGCCCAGCCCGGCGGCTGCGCAAGGGCGACGATGACGGACAGTTCGAGAAGCAGGATGCGCATCGTCTCACCCTGGCTGAAGCCAAGGACTCGCAGCGTCGCGAGTTCCCGCGCGTGCTCTGAAAGCGAGATGCGTGCGCTGTTGTAGACAACGCCGAAGGCGATCACGATGGACAGCCCGGTGTAGATGCCAGCCATTGTCGTCACGATGATCGCCAGGCTCTGGCGGAAGTTCACGAGGGACACACGCTGCAGCGCCACGCCGGCAACGGTCGGCATCTGCTTTATGGCCTCGTAGAGCAGGTCAAGCTTGCCGTCGTCCACGCTGAGATGGACGCCGTTCGCGACCGGAGCCTCGCGCAGCAGCCGGGACAGGGCCCGAGCGTCCATCATTGCGGCAATGCCGAAATAGTCCTCCACCAGTGCGGCTACGGTCAGCTCGATGGTCCGCCGCCGCCCGTCGAGCAGGTCCACCTCGACCGTGTCGCCCACGCGCGCATCGAGAAGGCGCCCGAGGTAGGCGGAAATCGCCACTCCGGTCTCCGGCAGGCTGACCGTGCGCAGATCGATGTCGATGATCCGGCTGAGATCGGCTCCTGGTGGCCTGCCTGAGAGCAGCGTCCTGCGTTCCAGGCTTCCCTTTCGGATGCGGATGGGGACCTGCCGATAGGGCTCGGCCGCAAGCACGCCCGGCAGCCTGCTCACGTCGAACACAACCGTCTCCGGCCGCTTCTCCGCAAAGCTGATCGTCGCATCCTGGCGGTCGGCCATGAAATACGTAACGTCGACCAGCTCCTCCATGGCATTGCCGATAAAGAGCGAGACCACGAGAATAGCTGTCGCAAACGCCATGCCGAGGGTCGCCAGCGCCGCCCGGATCGGCTTCCGCGCCATGCCCCTGACCATCATCATCATGCGTTGAGACAACAGAGAGCCAAGCTCCATCCGGCCGAACAGCGTGCGCTGGAACGACGGAGGAGCCGGAGGCTGCATCGCGACCGCCGCGGCCAGCGAGACGATCTCGCGAAGTGATCGAAAAGCGCCTCCGAGAGCAGCGAACAGGCTGAGGAGCGCAGCGAGGAGATAGACGTCGGGGCTGTCGGCGAAGACGAGGAACGGGAACCGGTAGAAATCACCGAACAGCCTTGTCACGTACACGCCGAGCCAGGTTCCCGCCGCGCTGCCGATGACGATGCCGATAAGGGCGACGACGGCGACGAATTTTACGTAGTGGGCGACAATGCTGGTGTCGAAGTACCCGAGCGCCTTGAGCAGGCCGATCTGCTCGCGTTCGAGTGCGACGAGCCGGCTGAGCGTCAGGTTCACGAGGAATGCGCTGACGACGAGGAAGATCGGCGGAAGCGTGCGGCTCATGTTCCGCAGCATGTCGAGCCCGTGCTCGAGATAGGCATGCGAGGTCTGGTACTTCCGTCCGTAGGCCGCGCCGCCGCCGTATGGCTCCAGCAGATCATCGAGCGCATCGATGACTTCCGTCTCCACGGCATCCGGCATCAGCTTGAGGCTCACCGAGGAGAACGCGCCCTCCAAACCGAAGACCTCGGCCAGAACGCGCTCCGACATCCAGATGATCGCAAAGCGGCGATCGTCGGGCATCCGGTCGCCGGGGCCGATTGCATAGACATATTCGGGCGACAATGCGATGCCGACGATCGTCAGCTCACGCTTGCGGCCGTTGAGGGTGGCGGAGAAGCGGTCACCTGGTCCGAAGCCATGCGCCTTCGCAAAACTCTCGTTGACCACCACCTCGTCCTGATCGCTCGCTCCAGGCAGACGTCCCTCTCGCATGTAGAGCCGATTGAGCAGCGGTGAGCCGCTTTCGGGAAGCGAGATGAACCGCCCGGTCGCGGGTTCGGGGACGTCCGGGATGTCGAGAAGCGCGAGTTTGGCGATCCGGGCTTCGACGGCGACGACACCGGAAATTTCGGCGATGCGCTTGATCAGCGTCTTCGGAGCCCGTGTCACCTCCGCGAAGACGTCTGCAAACTGGTACCGTTCGTAATACGCGGTGCGCGTCTCATCCAGCGACCTGAATGATCCGGTCGACAGCACAAGGGATGCGACGCCGCCGGCGATCACCAGCGCGATGGCGAGGACCTGTCCCCAGAGCCGCCGCAGATCCCGCTTCAGTTTGGTGTCCAGCGTAGTCATGCCTCACCAGGTCAGCGCCGCGGCCGAGAGCCGCCGTTCATTCACCTGAATCCTTGAAATCGTTCCGTCGGCAAAGAAGAGCACGCGGTCGGCGACCGCGTGGATGCTTGCGTTGTGGGTGATGATGAGCGTCGTGGTACCGAGCTGGGTGTTGACGTTCACCAGCGCGTCGATCACGCGGATGCCCGTCTTGGAGTCCAGCGCGCCCGTCGGCTCGTCGCAGAGCAACACCTCCGGCCGTTTGGCGATCGCCCGAGCGATGGCGACCCGCTGCTGTTCTCCTCCCGAGAGCTGCGCGGGGAAATGGTTTCGCCGCGCCTCGAGACCGACAAGTGCCAGCGCCTCGTCGGGCCGCATGGGATTGGCCGATATTTCTGTGACCAACGCGACGTTCTCATAAGCGGTCAGGCTCGGTATGAGATTATAGAACTGGAAGACGACGCCGACGTGCTCACGTCGGTAGAGGGTGAGACCGCGCTCCCCGAGGGCCGTCAGCTCGGTGTTTCGGAAGAAGAGCTGCCCGCTCGTCGGTCTATCGAGGCCGCCCATGATGTTCAGCAAGGTCGACTTGCCGCTCCCTGACGGCCCCAGCATGACGACCACTTCACCCGCTTGTATGTCGAGGCTGACATCGCGCAGGGCATGCACGGCGACTTCGCCGGTCAAGTAGGTTCTCGTGAGGGACCGGGCACGAAATATCGTCTCCGTCATCGTCTCCTCCAAGGCGAATTGGGTCGTCTAGCCTTGCTTGCGCTGAACCGCCGTTAGGCAGTTCAGCGTTTCTCGGGTGCCATGCACGATCCCTACATCATGCCCATCATCGGAGGCAGGAGCAGCTTGTCGGCCATCTGCTTCTGCTCCGCCCCGAACGATTGATAGAGAGGCTCAAGGGCGGCTTTCAATTTCCGCACGCCTTCAAGACGGCTGTTCAACAGGCTCTCCCGCCGTTCGAGACGCTGCAACGGGGTCGCCGCGGCCCCGCCCGGCGTGCCCATGGCGTCTGGCATTTGCATCATGCCATCCTTCATGCCGCCGGCATTCGCACGCAGAACGTCCGCGAATCCGTTCCACGACGCCTCCTGCTCCGACGTTATCTTGAGCTCCGTCTTCAGGAACGCGATCCGTCCCTCGACGTGTTCGGGAGCCATCATCTCGGCCATCGGCCCCATGCCCGGCGGTCGCATTCGCCCAGGACCGCCAGCCATCATACGCATCATGTTGCCCATCATGTCACCCGACATCATGCCGCAGGACATCATGGAATTCGGGTCCGCCGCGGAATCCGACGGCTGGGCTGCTTGCTCGCTCGTCTGCTCCACAGAGGTCTCGGGATGATGCGCGTCTTCCGCAAAGACTGGCGTCGAGAGCATGAGCACCGTACCCGCCAGCAGGATCGTCCGCAGTGTCGTCATTTCGCTTCTCCTAAGCTCCGATAAACGACTGAAACTGAGGGTACGACGGCTGAGACAGTTCACATTGACGCAGATCAAGCTCAGATCGGAAGTCGCAAAGGGGGCGAGACGAAGACGAACAATCAAAGCAGCGCAGGAGAGATATTCTGTCGTCGGCCTCTTGACCTTCCCATCGTTGGAAGCACCACATTCGACCATATCAATCCTTCACGAGGAGATCTCGAATGTACCATCTCAACATCCCCGACATGACGTGCGGACACTGTGCCGGAGCAGTCGAAAAAGCGGTGAAGTCGATCGACCCCAACGCCAAGGTGGCCGTCGATCTCGATTCCAAGACCGCATCGATCGACTCTCCGATGGCCTCCGACGGATTTGTTTCCGCGATCCAGGAAGCGGGCTACCAGGCTTCCTTCAAGAAATCCTGCTGCAGCCAGGTGGCTTGAAGCATAAGGGTACGCCGCCGACATGCCGGAACACGCCGCTCAAGCGGCGCGAAGAACGACAGTTCGGCCGCAGATGTTGGCGGCGTACCGCATCACACGATCACGATCCCGCGAGCACCTGCCGTCATTGCGGCAGCTCAAAGATCGGATGACCGGGGAGGTCTTGACTGTTTTCATAACAAGCATTGCTCAGGAGCTTCCCCATGAGACGTTCACCCGGACCTTCAAATGCAATATTGGCACTCGCAATTCTGGCGGCGACTGGGACTTCAGCCCTCGCATCTGGCTCCCACGAGCATCCAGCGGAAAACGGCAGTGCCAAGGCTCCACTGGACATAGTCCGTCCGGCCGCTGACCTGGCACCGCCGATTGCAAGAAGCGAGCCAGCGACCATCACGGTGAAACTGGACACCGTCGAGGTGACGGGCCAGCTCGCAGACGGCGCGACCTACCATTACTGGACGTTCAACAAGAAGGTCCCTGGTCCGTTCGTGCGTGCCCGCGTTGGCGACACGATCCAGGTGGAGCTTTCCAACAAGGCAGACAGCAGCGAACGTCACAGCGTCGATTTCCACGCCGTGACCGGACCTGGCGGTGGAGCGGTCGCCACCGAGGCCGCGCCGGGTGAGACCAAAGGCTTCTCGTTCAAGGCCTTGAAGCCGGGGCTGTACGTCTATCACTGCGCTGTGCCAATGGCCGCCCATCACATCGCCAACGGCATGTATGGTCTGATCCTCGTCGAGCCGCCGGGCGGTCTGCCGCAGGTCGACCGCGAGTTCTACGTGATGCAGGGCGAGGTCTACACGTCGCAGCCATACGGCTCCAAGGGGAAGCTGACGGAGAGCGTCGAACGGCTGCTCAAGGAAGACCCGGAGTATTACGTCTTCAACGGGGCTGCCAATGCGCTGACGGGCGACAATGCCTTGACGGCGACGGTCGGCGAGACCGTCCGCATCTACTTCGGTGTCGGCGGACCGAACAAGACGTCCAGTTTCCATGTGATCGGAGAAATCTTCGACAAGGTGTACCAGTTGGCATCGCTGACAACGGAGCCGCTATCCGATGTCCAGACGATCACCGTGCCGCCCGGAGGCGCGGCCGCGGTCGACATGAAGCTGGAGGTTCCCGGCGAATACGTCCTGGTGGACCACGCGTTGTCGCGGGCGGCTCGTGGGTTGGTCGGAAAGCTCGTCGTGAGCGGCGAGAACCGGACCGAGCTGTTCCAGAGCGCTGCGCCTGCGACGGCCGAGGTGGAGCCCAGCGAACACAGCGCTCACTGATTGAACCACTGCTGTCCTGCACCAGTCACGACGGCCGCTACTCGCGCTTTACTCGAAACTTGGCGTGGCAGGAAGTGCACGTCTGCAGCATCATGTGGAAGGCGTGCTCGGCAGGCATCTTCTTCGGATCTGGAGCCGCCGCCTTCCTCTTGGCCAGCGGCCCGCCCATCGTCGCGTCACCGCCTTTCATCCGCATGTCGGGACCGAGACCATCTGGGTTCTGGTCTGCCGCAATGGAAAGCGCCGACGCATAGGCGCCGAGCTCCGCCGCCAGCTTGTCGAACGTCGGTCGATCGGCCTCGATGCCGGCACTGGCTTTGGTGCCTTCGGCGACGACCGGAGCTCCGAACAGGGCCGTCAGGCGTTGGCCTGAATAGGCTCGAATGGTTTCGGCGGCGGCTTTGAAAGCCTTCGCATCGTAGGGCAGTGTCCCCTTGAACATGGCATCGATGCTCTTGGCGGCGGCCGCCATCGCTTTCATGTCATGCTGCCTCTGACCAACGACGTCGTTGTCCGCCCTCTGTGCTGTCGCAGTCGAAAAGCCCGCTACCACGATCGCCAAGACGATGAGGCCAGACCATTTTACAACCTTCGGACACATTCGGAAGCAATCCTCTCATCGAGAGCCGCTGTCGGCGTTTGATCAAGGTCAAGGCGAGATTTCCCAGGATCGCGCACTGTGGCCGTCAATACAGCACGAGGTGTCGGACGAAAACATGATCGCCGCCAGCCAGACCGTCCGGAAACGCACAACAGAATTGCTGGCCATCTTGGTCGCTCTTCTGTTTTTGGTCGTGCCGATGGCTGAGGCGGCCCCCATCGAGTGCGGGCGGCATATTGCTGGAAATGAACATGTCGTTTCGCCTCCGGGAAAAGCCGACCTCCATGCGGAGAAGGAAACAGGCGGCCAGAAAGCGTGCTGCAAACCAGTCTGCGGCATGTGCTATGCAATGTTCCCAGCTCCGATCTGGGGCGAAGTCACGCTGAAATCCGGCGAGCGCCGGGATCTCGCTGCCCAATCACCCATCGACGGTATCACCTCGCGACCCGCGATCGGCCCTCCTCGTTCCACTGGATGAACAGCAGTCGTTTGTCGGCTGCCTTCCACGCTCGCACCCTCTCGGCGCGATCTTCATCGGCATTGGCCGATACGGAACATGAGGTGATGAATATGAAACGCCGTGAATTCCTGGGCGGACTGATGTCGGGCGTTATGGTCGCCGCATCGGCCGCCGCTTTGCATCCAAATAAAAGCTGGGCCGAGGCCAGCAAGGCAACATCGTCTGGCGCAGGCACCCGGTCGCTCGCGATCACTAAACGCGTCATCGAGGTGAACGGCAGGGCCGCCGATGTCTTCGGGCTTCTCCAGCCGGATGGCACCGTCGGCCTGACGCTCGACTCCGACAGCCCATTCGATGTCGCGCTTGCCAACCAAGGCGGTGAAGCGACGCTCATTCACTGGCACGGGCTCGCGCCGCCATGGGACATGGACGGCGTGCCGGACAATCCTGCAGCACTCCTGAAGGCAAAGGAGACCCGGCGCTACACGTTTCCGGTCGGCTCCGGCGGAACGCACTGGATGCATGCGCATACGCTCCAGGAACAGAATCTTCTTGCCGCGCCCTTGATCGTCCGGACCGCAGAGGACAGGCAGCGTGACGAGCAGGAAGTGGTCGTGCTGCTGCATGACTTCTCGTTCACGCCTGCCGAACAACTGCTCGCCAAGCTCAAGGGAGCGACAGGCGGCCATGGGATGAACCACGGCGGAATGATGCAGGGCATGGCATCCAACATGCATGACGGCCACACGTCCGGAACGGCGATGGCGGGCATGACCGCCATGGACCTGAACGACATCGAGTACGATGCCTATCTCGCCAACGACCGCACGCTCGATGATCCGGAAGTGGTCACCGTCGAAAGCGGAGGGCGCGTCCGCCTGCGCATCATCAATGGCGCGACAGCCACTGCCTTCACGATCGACACAGGTACGATCGCCGGACAGGTTATCGCCGTCGACGGGCAGCCAATCCAACCGATTTCCGGAAGCCGCTTCCCGATCTCAATGGGTCAGCGGCTCGACATCCTGCTTGAGCTTCCGAAGTCGGCCGAAGCCCATCCAATCCTTGCACTGCGCGAGGGCACAGATCATCGCACAGGCATTGTCCTGGCGCCGTCCGGCGCAAAGATCGCCAAGATTGCCTCGCGCGGGACGGAATCCGGCCCGGTCGTGGGACTCGACCTCGAACAGCGGCTGGCAGCCGTCATACCGCTCCCTCCCCGTCCCGCCGACCGCCGGTTTGAGCTCACTCTGACGGGCAACATGAGCGGCTACGACTGGCGGATCGAGGGCGGCGACGGCCTTGATGTCCGCGAAGGCGAAAGGGTCGAGATCGCCATGCGTAACATGTCGATGATGTCCCATCCGATGCATCTGCACGGTCACCACTTCCAGGTGGTCGACATCAACGGAACGGCAATCGGTGGCGCCGTGAGGGATACCGTTGTTGTGCCACCGATGGGGAGCGTGAGCGTCGTGTTCGACGCAAGCAATCCGGGCCGCTGGCCGCTCCACTGCCATCACCTCTATCACATGGCATCGGGAATGATGTCCTTCGTCGCCTATGCCTAAACAGGAGACGTCCGGCCCCCTTACTGGGTGGCTGGACGCTAGCTCTGTTGGAGGCGGGTACCGTTACGGAGAAATCCCATGGACGAGCATAAGCATCACCACGAACATGAAGGTCACGACCATTACCACCACGCCAATCAGAACGCGAGGACTGCCGAATCCCCAGGCAAGCAGGACTCACAGCAGGATGGCGTGATCTACACCTGCCCCATGCATCCCCAGATACGACAGCTCGGCCCCGGCAACTGCCCGATCTGCGGCATGACGCTCGAGCCCGCGGTCGTGACGGCCGACACTGGACCGAGTACGGAGCTCGTCGACATGCGGCGGCGGTTCTGGATCGGGCTGGTCCTGACATTGCCCGTGCTGTCGCTCGAGATGGGCGGCCATCTCACCAACCTGCACATGCTGCTCGGTCCGCAGATGTCGAACTGGATCCAGCTCGTGTTGGCGACCCCGGTCGTGCTTTGGGCTGGCGCGCCGTTCTTCGAACGGGCCTGGCAGTCCGTCGTCAACAGGCACCTCAACATGTTCACGCTGATCGCCATGGGCACCGGGGTCGCCTGGGTCTACAGCGTCGTCGCAACGGTCGCACCCGGCCTGTTTCCAGAAACATTCCGGTCCGGCGAAGGAGCGGTCGCAATCTACTTCGAGGCGGCCGCCGTCATCACAGTGCTGGTGTTGCTCGGGCAGGTTCTCGAGCTGCAGGCGCGCGAGCAGACGGGCGGCGCGATCCGGGCACTTCTCGATCTCACGCCGAAGACCGCCCGCCGCATACGCATCGATGGGACCGACGAGGATGTCGATCTGGAGGCCGTCGCCGTCGGCGACAAGCTGCGCGTCCGTCCGGGCGAGAAAGTCCCGGTCGACGGCACGCTTGTGGAGGGCCGCAGCTCGGTTGATGAATCCATGATCACCGGCGAGTCGATGCCCGTCACCAAGGAGGTCGGCGCGAAACTCATCGGCGGCACCATGAACAAGACGGGCGGCTTCGTCATGGAGGCTGGCAAGGTCGGGCGCGACACGATGCTGTCGCGGATCGTGCAGATGGTGGCGGAGGCCCAGCGCTCGCGCGCCCCGATCCAGCGGCTCGCCGACGAGGTTTCCGGCTGGTTCGTTCCCGCGGTCATCGCGATCGCCATCGTCGCCTTCGCGGTCTGGATGTGGCTCGGACCGGAGCCGCGCTTCGCCCACGGCCTGGTGGCCGCGGTCGCGGTGCTGATCATCGCCTGCCCGTGCGCCCTTGGTCTCGCCACGCCGATGTCGATCATGGTCGGGGTCGGCCGCGGCGCCCGTCTCGGCGTGCTGATCAAGAACGCCGAGGCTCTCGAACGCTTCGAGAAGGTCGACACGCTGGTGGTCGACAAGACGGGAACGCTCACCGAGGGCAGGCCGAAAGTGACCTCGATCGCCACGACCGGGGGGCTGAGCGAGGACGAACTGCTTCGATTGGCGGCGACCCTGGAACGTGCAAGCGAGCATCCGCTCGCGGCCGCCATCGTCGAATCCGCGATGGAGCGCGGCCTGACGCTCGGCAATGCGGAAGACTTCGACAGCCCCGTCGGCAAGGGTGTCACTGGCTCCGTCGAGGGGCGCAAGCTGATCATCGGCAGTCACCGGATCATGGAGGAGTCCGCCGTGGACGTGTCCGCCCTGACCAGAGAGGCGGAGGATCTGCGCGGCGAAGGCGCGACCGTCATATTCGTGGCAGTAGATGGTCGAGCCAGCGGCCTCTTCGCCATTTCCGACCCCATCAAGCCGACGACCCCCGAAGCCGTGCAGACATTGCTGAACGAGGGCGTCCGCGTTGTCATGCTGACCGGGGACAACAAGACCACGGCCGAAGCTGTCGCCCGCAAGCTCGGCATCAAGGAGGTCGAAGCGGAAGTCCTGCCGGAACACAAGAGCGAGATCGTCGCGCGCCTGCGCAAGGAAGGCCGGATCGTCGCCATGGCGGGAGACGGCGTGAACGACGCGCCTGCGCTCGCCGCCGCCGATGTCGGCATCGCCATGGGCACCGGAACCGACGTTGCGATCGAGAGCGCGGGCGTGACCCTGCTCAAGGGCGACCTCCAGGGAATCGCGCGGGCGCGGCAGTTGAGCCATGCGACGATGAAGAATATCCGGCAGAACCTCTTCTTCGCCTTCATCTACAACGCCGCCGGAGTGCCCGTGGCCGCAGGCGTGCTCTACCCGGCCTTCGGCCTCCTGCTGTCCCCGATCATCGCCGCGGCGGCGATGGCCCTGTCGTCGGTCAGCGTGATCGGGAATTCTCTAAGATTGAGGAGTGTCCGGATATGACCTGGGATCGCAGATGGACCTTGTTTGCAGCGTCGCTCGCGGTGATCGCCGCGTTCTTCTTTCTTCGCGAGCACTGGCAGCACGCCCTGGGCTTCACGCCCTACCTAATACTGCTTGCCTGCCCTTTGATGCACTTCTTTCATGGCGGCCACGGCGGTCACGGTGGCCATGGCGGACATCGCCATGACGGTGGAGACCGCCCGACGAAACCGGGCGACATCAAATGACACGCCCGCTCGGCGGAAGCGGTCGCGAATGCCGCCTCCGCCGAACGAGGTCATCGAGTTGAACAGGGATCACTTGGCGTGCTCGTTGACCCATTTGGTCATCTCTTCGATTTCCTTCTTCTGGGCGTCGATGATGTTCTTGGCCATGGTCTTGGCCTGCTCGTCATCGCCGTACTTCAGCTCGACCTCTGACATGCTGATCGCACCCATGTGATGGCCGATCATGCCGCAGACGAACGCGACATCCGGGTCCTTGGCCATCATTCCCTGCATCATGGCCGGGTGCATCTTCTGCATCGACTCCATCATCGCTTTTTGATGGTCGGCCATTTCGCCCATATGCATGTCGCTTGGCATCTTCATGTCGCCACTCATCGAGGCTTCCGCCTTGCAACCGTCGGGCATCGCCATCTGAGCCGATGCCGTTGCTGTCGTTACGAGAAGGATGGCCGCCCCGGCGACCAAAAGCTTGAGAATGCTGTTCATTGTACTCTCCATGTTTGGAAGGACGTTCGTTTCAAATCGGGAGAGTGCTGGTCTTGGGCGGAGGATAAAGCACCCGGACGAGCAGGAAAGCCTTCGCCTGCACCGCATGCGCGCTACGAAGATGCGGGGAGTGCATCGTCGGCGCACGCGCGCAAGTCACGAGAACGGCACAGCACTGAGACTTTGTGCAGCAGACTGGCGGCGAGGCTATGCCGGAAGCGTGATGGTCGGGCTCAATGACGAAGGGGCAATGGGGATCGACATACACGGTGGCGCCCAGTGTGCCGTGCAGACTGAGAAATCCAAGGCAGAGTGCACCGATCAGTATTAGCTGGAGAATTCGGAACGGAGGCATGGGCGAGTTCCCTTTGAGCCTACAATCCGGCTGCCGATCAAAAGTTCCGCGCCGGAACGGGCAGTTCGGCGACGGGTTGTCTCGGGCGCGCACCTACCCGAGGCCCTTAAATCTGTAGGGTTTCGACCCCAGTTTCGTGGAATGACCCGTTCTCTGATCGTTCTAGTGAGCGCTGGAGCCTGCTTCTCTTGGCGCTCAACCGACACGCGATCATCTCCTGAGAAGACCGGTCAGAATGTTCGCTACTCCGAATGGGTTAGAAATCGTCTTTCGTACACGCCGCGTTCTCACGGCGTTCGGTGAATATTAGACATTAAACTTTCAGTAGAAATTCAGGGTTTTCGTCGGGGTGCAGCGCAGTTGAGTGCACGAGCCGTTGGAGAGCTTTGCCGCGAACGCTTGATCGATCAATGAAACGTGCGAGCGCCCCTCGGAAAGGGCTCCTACGACACCGGAACGATGCATACAGCCCGCCAGAGATCGTCCTTCCAGTCGGCGCCCCCAATCGACGTTGGAATGGGATAGCTGATACCTCTCACCGCGACCGCTTCGGGAGCATGGCAGCGAACCGATGCCTTGTGCCTGCTTGGATCGCTGTAGGACCCGTACCCGTCGGTGCTCACGGTCGAAAGCGAAATGTAGACGTCGTAGTCATACTCGATGCTTGCCGCCGTCTGGTTCCCGACGAGGCTCAGGCTGACGATGGTGTGGTCGGGGAAGCTCGCTGTGTGAAAAGGCTCGGTAGCGGCGGCAGGCGTTGCCAACGCAAGGCCGCTTACAAGGGCTGAAACAAATGTACGCATTCACCCCTCCCGTGGTTTCTGGGATGCATGGACTATACCACGAGGACCGGATTCAGGAGGAGTGAATGCGAGGGGCGCAGCGCGCTTCGTGTTCACCTGCGCCCGGTGTGCCCGCGCTCGACTCCAGCGCGGGCTGGCAGCAGTAGCCTCAGGACTGAGTCCGCACCGGATTCGACACCGGGACTGCACGGCCTCCTGGTGCAAGTTGTTTGCGTGAATATCCAAGAAAACCTGGGCGGCGCGGGCAGTTGTCCCCGGCCTTCGCTAGCCAGGCGCTTTCACCGGATCGGCTAATCAGGTCGACGGATCCGATATCGATCCACCTGATCGGATATCAGACCAACCGCTAACGGTTGCGCACTTTCCTCGACGCGGGATTTTCCCGCAAATCATCAATGGCATCCAATACCTCCTCGCCGGACAGTTCAAGCGTTCGCGCAAGGTCGGCCGCAAGGACCTCGCAGGCGGCGCGATGACGTTCGATGATCTTCCTTGCGCGGTCGAGTTGCTCGCGCAGAAGGGCATCGACGCGGGACATGAGATGCGGATCCATGTGCGTGATCTCGCGCAGGCTCCGGTTTTCCATTTCTGCGTAGGCTGCGAGCATGTCACCCATCCCGAACTGACGTTCCATGGCCACGGCGATCTTCGTCGCTTCGTGCAGATCCGCACCTTCGCCGCCGGCCACGCCATCGTCATGCGACCCGAGGAAGACGTTCTCGGCGGCCATGCCGGACATGCAAAGTGCGATTTGGTCGAGATAGTACACCTTTGTCCTGCGGGGCCATGTGGGTCGCAGGAACACCGCGCCACCGACGGCCTGGATGCCTCGGCCGATAGCCATCGAATCTTTGATGGCAACGGTCACCAGGGTCATTCCCAAGACCGTGCCCACGACCGCATGACCGATCTCGTGAATGGCATTCGCCCGCACGTTTTCGGGCGGAAGTTGGTACTTCTGTGGAAGCGTGGCGCGAATGTCATCTGCACTGATGGCACGTCGCTCGCGACGGGCGATACGACGCGCCTCGCGGATGATCCTCGCGATATCGGCGCCCGTCAGACCCTCGGTCTCGTTGGAGAACTCGAGGAAATCCTCAGCGGACAGGTCGCCGCGCAAATGCATTCTTGCAATGGATTCGCGCGCCTCCCGGTCCGGCAGCGGGATGCGCACGTGCCGATCGAGGCGTCCCGAGCGAAGGATTGCCGGATCGATGAGTCCAGGATGATTGCAGGCTCCGACAACCACGACTCCTTCCCTCCCCTCCAAACCGTCCAGATGCTCCAGAAGGGCGTTGATGGTTTTGACCTCGTACGCGCGGTTGCGGTCATTGATGTTCAAACGGTCGCCGAATGCATCGAGTTCATCGATGAAGAGGATCGCCGGAGCCTGCTTTCGGGCATCCTCAAAGCTATGATGCATTGCTTTCAAGAAGTCGTTCAGATAGCCCTGCCGCTGCCATCGCGCGTAAGATGCGATGATCAGTTTGACGCCGCAGGTGTTGGCCAGCGCCCGTGCGTAGATCGTCTTTCCGGTGCCCGGCGGCCCCGAAAGCAACAGCCCTTGGTCAACGTCATGCCAACCGATCGCGCCCGCGCGCCAATCCTCGAGATCTCGCGCGAGCTCCAGTCCCCACGATCTGGCCTCGCCGTACCCCGCCATGTGCTCCAGCCGGAAATCCAGTTCCCCACGCGACGGCGCCTGGGCCAACCCTTGTGGAGCGGATTTCAGCTTCGCCAGGATCCGGCTGATCGGCCGCCCCCTTCTCGTGGCGACGCGGAGGCGATCCCAGTCCAGCGATAGCATTGCCGCCGCATCCGTCAGGTCGACCTCGGCTCCATAGACGAACCGCAGCACGTTCCGCATCTGCATCGGGGTCGGCCGCCTGACCTCTACGATCGCGTCGAATCCCAGGCGCAAGTCCTCCGGGAGGTCGTCGGCACTTTGGACGAGCACAAGCGAACGCTTGAACTGCAAGACCTCCATAATTGCGTCGCGAGGTGCGCCGAATCTGCGAGAGTCGTAGCAGATCGGGCTATCCTTGATGCGAAAGTCGTCCGTGGGATTCAGCAGTTTTTCGGCGGCGTGCTGGTAGACTGCCTTTTGGTCCCAATCGGGGATGACGATGCCGACCGCGAAGTAAGGATTGCGGCGATAGGGCCGGATTGCGGCTGCGATTGTGCAGTAGGCGAGATAATCCGGCAGCGAAAGATCGGTGCGCTTCAGTTTTTTCATGGTGATGTTCCAGACAATGGTGCGGTTGACGCCGAATAGGGCGAGCGGGCAAACGTGCTCGTTGGCCAAGGCCGTCAGTCGCGTATTCTCCGGACGGTCGTCTCCGGCCCGATCAGTGCAGCATCGAGGTCGACTTCCAGGAATCCTTGCAGGATCAATGATGCGAGCGTCGCCATAGGGCGGCCCTCCCTGACTGCCGACAGGCATTCCGCCACCGTAAGCGATCCCATCTCGTCGAGAGCGCCCAGGATGCGGATCCTGTCCCCGAGAGACGCCCTGTAGAATCCGTATCGGAGCAGGTCTTTCGCGTTTCTCAGGCGGAAGCCCTCGCCGAGTTCTTTCATCGCCACCGCGCGGTAGCCGTGCCCGGTCTCCTCGACTGCTGTGGCCAGCCATGAAGGAGAATGGGGCCTGTCCTGCGCAACGTCGACCAGAAAGGATCCGCCATAGGTGACGACCCGGAAGTCGAGCTGATACTCGTCGTCACCGCTCCTCAGGATCGGCGGCGTTGTGCTCCAGCGCTCCACATCGAGATCAACGTCCAGGAGGCATGCGAAGTCTCTGGCCTGCTGGGATCTGAATGTCGCCGGGCCGTCGCACTTGATGGTGGCCATCGGCGTGTAGAAAGGGGAAAGGGTGGCCTTCCTCGGGGCAGCATCGCCCGCATGGCCACTCGAGACACTCTTCATGGCATCCCTCGAAATCGAAACGCAAAACTGGGCGACACCGGGCTGGCCCGGAGCGTGTCAGCGTATTCGGAACGAGGTGCAGAAGTCTGTGGACATGCCAGAACAAATACTGAACACTTCTTTCCACGTCAAGTAGAATGTTGCACGCTCGCGTAGAGTGTCCATAGCCCACACGATCGCAGGGATACATGGCAGTAACGGCAGGAACGGTTCTCAAACGGCCAGACAGGTACGAAGACTTCGAGTCGAATTCGGTCAAACTCTGGAAGATGCTTCTCCGGACGCCCAACGTCCAGAAGAACGGGCGCAAAGGTCAGCCGCAGAAGGGCGTCGACCTCTGGGGCTACCGTGAACGCGACATCAACCAGCCCGTCGGCATCCAGTGCAAGCTGAAGGGCCTCGGCAAGGAAGTGTCGGAGACCGAGCTTCGCGACGAGTGGAACGAGGCGCTCAAGTTCTCGCCGCCGATCAAAGAGTACTTCTTGCTGACGACGGCCGACAATGACGCGAAGCTGGAGGAGCTCGCCCGGCAACTCGCCAAGGAGCAGCACGATCTCGGTCGCGTCGTCGAGTTCTACGTCTGGGGCTGGGAGAAGATCTGCGACGAAGTCATCGAGCATCCGGACCTCGTGCGCGCCTTCGATAATAGCTGGGGCCCATTTGCCAAGGAGCATTCGGCGAAGCTCGACGGAGTGATCGACGGTCAGGCGCGGCAGGCTGTGGCGATCGAGGGGCTGACGGACATGGTCCGTCTGATCAGGACGTCGATTATGCCGGGCGCACTGGACGTGACCTCCGCGGGAACCGAACTCGAGAAGGCGCTGGATCGCCAGATCGACGACTATCGCGACATCCTTCAGGCCGCGCGACCGCAGACAGCACTGCCGTTGTTCGAAAAGATGCTTCGCGATGTCGAAGGCAGCGCCTCGGGCAGGATCATCTTTCGCATCAAGGCCAACATCGGGAGCTGTCATCTCTCCCTGGAGAAGATCGACGTGGCCTGTGGCTTCCTTCTGGAGGCCTACGACCACGCACCCGAGGAACCGAAGGCGATCGCAAACAGGGCCCTCGCCTACCTGCTCCGGGGCGATTTCGAACGAGTTCTCGAGATCGGCCGGGAACAACTGTCACTGGATCGCGCCGACGATGCGCTCTGGTGTCACGTCGTCCAAGCAGCGGCTCAAAGCGGCTACGAAGGCGATCCTCTGTCCTTTGTCCCGGAACGTCATCACGAAACGGAGGGCGTTCTCGTCGCCGTGGTGCATTTCAACCGGGTCATCGGGAACGATCGGTGGCGGGCACTCGCCGTTCACGCCCACAACCTTTTCCCTGGCAGCCGATACGCGAGGCAGTTCTATGCGGATTCGATCCTCGACGAGGCCTGCCGGACGGAGGATGGCTGGGCGAGTGCAACGGTTCCGAGTGCGCTGAAGGAGCGCCTCGCAGAAGTGCCGGACATTTACCGTGGTGTCTGGGACGAGGCGACCGCAGGCGAGAATGTGGTCGGCAACGACGAATACATCGTTCTCGCCAATCTCCTCGTCGCGCTGAGGCTCCTCAATCGATTTCCGGATATCGCCGCCCTGATTGAAAGGGAGCGCGATCATATCGAGCGTGATCCCGGCACGTTGCTGCGAGCGACCGCCGCTGCCTACGAGACCGGAAGCGAAATCGCCGGGGAGCTGTTCCCCCTCCTTGAGGAGGGCCCTGAGAAAGCCATCCTGCGAATCCAGCTCCTGCTGCGCAAGGCCGACTGGAATGGGCTGGCGGGGCTCGACCGTGCGATCCTCGATGCGGTCAACGAGGCTGAAAGAACCGTTTGCCAGACGGCGCTGGATCTGTCCCGCGCGTGGAAGAGCGCGGACGGATTGCCGTCTGTTGCGGATCTCGACCCCATCATCGATGCCGCGAGCACCGATGCAAGGGCGAGCATCCTGGCAGCCGACATGAGCGCAGCTTTCGGCGTGCCCGCCTCCTCGGACATGGCCTGGAAGAACGGCCGCAGGGCCGTGACGCCGCAGTCACACTGGACGTCCCGGGTGAGTGTCGCCAAGCACGCCTTCCGCCGCGGCAGATGGAGGGACGCGATCGAGTTCTTCAACGGCGCGATCGACCCGTCACACGACTCCGAGGAACTCCGGCAGTTTGCGATCTCGGTCGCCTACGAGGTGCCGCAGAGCGGTATGGGCGCGAAGTTCTTCCGCGATCTCCCGCACGCCATCCGGAGCGACCAGTTTTTCAAGGAACATGAAGCCCTCATGCTGTTCCACGCGGGGGACCTGCCCAGAGCGGAGAAGCTGGCACGCGACGTACTTCAGAGCTCGCGCGGGCTTGGAGCATTCAGGCTCCTGACCTACATCCTGCGTCGCAGCGGCCGCCCTGAGAAGATCAAGGCCCTCGTCAACGGCAACGACATTCTCTCCTTCGAAGGCGGCCCCGATGACAGGATGCACGTCGCCAACATCCTTCACGAGGTCGGACGCATTCCGGAAGCTTTGAAGCTGATGTACGAGCTTTACATGGCGAACCGGGACAAGCCTGAACTGGCGCTCGGCTTCTTCTCGATGATGATGTCGCCCCGAAGCCACAAGCACGTCCCCCGCCCACGGTCGGTATGCCTGGATGCTTGGGTGGCGGCAGAAGATGACAACGGACATCGGTTTGAATTCATTGTCGGGAACGACCCCTCCCAGGCGGACGGCATCCTCGTGCCGACGCATGCCTTCGCCGCGGCAGCCATGGGGAAGGCGGTCGATGAGACATTTACGCGACCGCGCGACGTCGGCGGCGACAACGTCTGGACGGTCAGGGAGATCCGCCACAGATATTCGCATGCGGCGCGCGACATCGGCGAGAACTTCGAGACCAGGTTTCCTGACGCGCAGGGTGTCTACTCCTTCAGGATGAAGGACAAAGACATCCAGCCCATGCTCGATATGGTGAAGCAGCGCGCGGAGGCCAACGAGCAGTTCGCCCAGCACTATGTTTCCGACGGCCTCCCGCTTGGCTTCATATCCGCCCGGCTCCACGGCGATCCGATCAGCTTCGCCGACTACGTCAGATCACTCGGGCATGACATCACCACTTGCATCGGTCTTGGAAACGAGCGTCAGCAGGCGTTCGACACCATTCTCCGTCATCGGGCAAAGGGTGCGGTACTCGACACCTACACGGCCTGGACATGCGCCGTCCTCGACCTATTTCCAGCACTCCAGGCTGTCTTCGGTTCGCTCCACATTCCACAGTCTGTCAAGGATGAACTTCTGCTGTTCCGAGGCATGGATGAGCCTGGCGAGAAGCAGCTTTCGATCGTCTATTCCAATGGCGAGTACCTCAAACAGGAGATCTCGCGCACGGACATCCTCAAGAGACGTAAGGCGATCACCGCCCAGATCCAGAAGATCGAGAAGAACTGCAAGATTCTCCCTCTCGCCGCCCCCGTGATCGACGGCGACGGAAAGCTAGAGCGAATGGAGGCTCTGGATACGGTGGTCGAGAACTTCGGCCCTACCGTCTTAGACGCCGCAGCTCTTGCCGCCGATGACTTCATCCTCCTGAGCGAGGATATGAACTACCGTCGCATCGCAGGCGGCATCTGGCCGATCCGGAGCGTCTGGATCCAGCCAGTCCTGACCTATGCGGTCGGTACGGGCCTGATTTCGAATGCGGACTACGCCTCCAAGGTTGTCGGTCTCGCGCGGCTTCGTCACAGCTACGTGTCGCTCGATGGCGTGACCCTGGCTGAGATTGCCGGGGACGGCGGAGAGTCGGCGCTGGATGACTTTGCCGCAGCGGCCGCGTTCCTCGGCACGCTGAAAGCCGATCTGCGGTCGCATGTCGGGGTGATCGCCCGGTTCATCAACCTGATCCTGCTGAAAAAGATGCCGCATGTGGCCGCGCTGCGGGCGATCTCCATCGTGCTCGAGAACCTCATCCGGGATCACCGTCAGAACTACCCGATGCTCCTGGTCGGCGTGTTTCTCGGGTGCCAGACGGAAGGCAGGGAGTTCGTCCTGGGGTGGATCAAGGGGCACTTCCTCCTTCCTGAAACAGAACACGCATTCAGGGAGGTCAGCGACCGCACGCTCCCCTATGCGATAGGAAGCATCCTTGAAGCGAGCGGCGGTCTCGTGGGAAACCTCGAGCGGCGTTCGAACGAACCGCTTGCCGGACTGCCGAAGGCATTCAAAGATGCGGTTGAGCGCAAGGGCCGCAGTGGCGGGTCAGATGCGGCTCTCAGCGGTTGAACTGCAGGACCTTGCCGCCTGACCGCGCGATTTCCCGCTCTTCGGCGGGACTGACCATTGTCGGCTTGATCCAGCGGACGACCATCGGCCGATCCGGACTCCCCTCGTACTCGACGATCCAAGTGCCAGGCTTGAGCTTCGCGGCTGTCCAGTCTGTGTCGGGTGCGAACGTATTCAGGCCGCACCGGTAGACGTCAGCCATCCGGACATCGTCGCCGGGAGCCGGATCCACGAACGCCATTTCGTCCGGGTCCGCTTGCGACAACCACAACATCGCGCCGACGGCGAGCCGGACTAGGTACCATTGGTGCCTCGTGTCCTCCACGAGCAGACCATGTCCACGATGGGGGATCGCCTCGTAGTCACCTCGGGAGACATCGAAGTCGTCCGGAAGCATGATGCTGACCATACGTCCGAACAATTCCTCACTGTCGGAAGGCATGTCGTCTTCCGCACCCTCGAAGTCGGGGTACGCGCAAACGAACGTAAAGACCCAGCGCTTCGCCCCTGCCTCCTTGTCGATCGCGCGTTGTATGTAGAAGCCCTCCACTGTCATGTCGATCTCTTGGTTTCCCGAGAAGAGCGTCGTCCCTATGTGGATGTAGACATTGAAGGCGGGGAGCTGGATGTGGCCGAGATTGACAGGTCCGGCCCAGGTCGCGTCGAGGTAATGCGCGATGTGCTCCATGTCCCAGATAGCCCCGCCGCACGACACATGGTGCTCTCTCATTTCCCGCAGGAGACCGATGCTGTCCCAATCACGGACCGAGCGGCGCGCTTGCTGCTCGGCCATCGTCTGCTCGAACTCGCGCTTGAGATCCTTCTTGCTCCTGCGGATGCCGTGGCTCAGGTACTCGTCATCTATGCGGCGAAGCACGTTTATCGACTGCTGCGTCGGAAGGCCGGCTATCCAGCGATCCATCCGGAAGGGGTGGTACCAGACTGTGTTGACTGCGTTGAATGTGTTGAATGACATCGGATGCTCTCGTTACGTGGTTCGCACCGGCCACCTGGCGCTGGCCGCAACCATAGCCGGTACATTTTCGGCGCCTAGATACAATTTATAGGCGCCTTGACATTCGAACAAAAAGGGAACATAGACTGTGCCCAGACCGATATCGGTCGCCTCGCGATGACAGCGAGTGACATCGCGCCGTTTCCGAACCGGAGACATGACATGGCATTGAACACGTTCCGAATAGGTCCCTCGAAGCGGCTCTGATCCGCGACGAACGCGCACGGCGATTG
>JAESGS010000195.1_pt1 | contig 72390 bp, 64 predicted proteins | sample 9269761 | NCBI WGS metagenome assembly JAESGS01 (sample SAMN15741799, study PRJNA653493) | algae metagenome | isolation source: Cyanosarcina radialis HA8281-LM2 and co-occurring heterotrophs from damp... | place: USA: Makauwahi cave, Hawaii | collected 2011-01-06 | reverse complement strand
CGGACGCGGGCCCCTCTCGAAGCGAGTTTCCCCTTTGGCCCTCAGGCCACATCCGGTATTAGCCGCAGTTTCCCGCGGTTATTCCGAACTTCAAGGCAGGTTCCCACGCGTTACTCACCCGTCCGCCACTCCCTGGTTGCCCAGGGCGTTCGACTTGCATGTGTTAGGCATGCCGCCAGCGTTCGTTCTGAGCCAGGATCAAACTCTCAGGTTAACTGCCCCAACCGAAGCCAGGACAATCAACTGAAGCTCGCTCTCTCACTCATTACTGCGCCCCAGACCAACGGAGGTTGATCCAGGGCAACATCAAACCCACCCCAGGCCAAAGCCCGAAGCAGGTCAACGCGTCATCTAAAAGAGACACGCCAAGCAAGACAGCGTCTTCTCACGCCGCCGCCCGCGCATCCCTTCCTCATCCTATCTACTTGTCAAAGAACAAACCGCGCGGGCGGCCGAGGCCGGCACCGAGCGGCGAAGGGCGCGAGTTTTACGCTTCCATTAAGGGCAAGTCAAGCGCATGTGACGCTGTTAGGAACAGGCCCCAACGCTTGGCCGAAGTCACAGATATAGATTGAAAAACATGGTTGACAAGGCACCCCGCAGAAACTGATTTTTAAAGTCACGGTGCTGGTATGCAGCATCGGCATGCCGGAATTCAGGGGGGCTCGTGGACAGCCATCGCAAAAGCGGCCGTCGCCGCATACAAGCTGTCGTTAGCTTCCTCCCCTCCACCCTCAAAATCTGCGCCGTCTCCGCGGGCATTGCCACCGCCCTCTACCTGGCTCAACAGGGCACCATCCCCGCCTCCCCCATTGCCGTGATCGACGAGGTCGTGACACCCGATCTGGCAGAGGCGCATCTGCCGGAAGCGACCACTGCCGAGGTGCCGGCCGAGACCTTGGCCGAGATTGCCCCCGCCGCGCGCGGCGACGAGCGCCTTACCGGGATCGATCCCGGCGACTTCCGGCTCAGCGAAACCGGCCCGGAGCCGACCGAAATCGCCGCCGAGGACGAAGAAATCGCGTCCGAACAGCGCGTCGTCCTGGTGCGGCGTGGCGACACGCTGCTGGACCTCCTCCTCACCGCCGGCATCGCCCGGGCCGAAGCCCATGAAGCCGTCAGCGCGCTGCGCGGCGTGTTCAATCCGCGGAGCCTGAAGCCCGGCCAGGAAATTACCCTGACCGTGGCCCCCCTCAGTCTCGGCGACCAGCCGTCGCTGCTCGGCGCCATCTTTCCCGACACCGCCGAGCGCGCCGTCAACCTCAGCCGCGACCCGGACGGCCGCTTCACGGCGCTCGGCGTGGACAAGGAACTGGAGCGCGAGCTGATCCGCGCCCGCGGCACGGTGCGTTCGAGCCTGTTCGAGGCCGCAGGCACCGCCGGCGTGCCGGGTGCCATCATGGTCGAACTCATCCGGGCCCTCAGCTACGACATCGACTTCCAGCGCGATGTGCAGCCGGGCGACACGTTCGATCTGGTCTTCGAGCGCTTCCGCGACGAGGACGGACGCTTTGCCAAGGACGGCGACGTCATCTACGGCTCGTTGAACCTGAGCGGCACGCGCAAGCAGGTCTATCGCCACGTCCATGGCGACGGCACGATCGGCTTCTACAACGAGAAGGGCGAGAACGTCCGCAAGGCCCTCCTGCGAACGCCGATCGACGGCGCCCGCCTGACGTCCGGCTTCGGCATGCGCAAGCATCCGATCCTCGGCTACAGCGCCGTGCACAAGGGAGTCGATTTCGGCGCCCCGCAGGGCACGCCGGTCCAGGCGGCCGGTGACGGCGTCGTCGAAGTCGCCGGCTGGCAGGGCGCCTACGGCCAGTACGTCCGCATCCGCCACAACAGCGAGTACGCCACCGCCTACGCGCATCTGAGCCGCTTCGCCTCCGGCATCCGCCAGGGCGAGCGCATCCGCCAGGGCCAGGTGATCGGCTATGTCGGCTCGACCGGCCGCTCGACCGGTCCGCACCTGCACTACGAAGTCATGCGCCGCGGCTCGCAGGTCAATCCGATCGCGCTGAACTTCCCGACGGCACGGAAGCTGGAGGGCGACGACCTCATCCAGTTCCGCACTGCCAAGGCCGAGATCGACCTGCAGGTCGCCGGGCTGGTCCCGGTCGAGCGCGTGGCGCGTGCCGGCCAATCCGGCACGGTGACGCGCTAGCCTTACGCCGAGCGCCGGCGCGTTTTCGGCTCGGCCGCAGCTTCGGCGGCGGCCGGAGCCACGGTCAGGCCCTTGGGTCCGACTCCGACGCGCACCGCATCGCCGTCCTTGACGCGCCCTTCGAGAATGGCCGACGCGAGCGGATTCTGCAGCTCGCGCTGGATCACCCGCTTCAGCGGCCGCGCGCCGTAGACCGGATCGTAGCCCGCCTCCGCGAGCCACGCCTTCGCGGCTTCGTCGAGCTGCAGCGTGATCTTGCGGTCGGCCAGCATGCGCCGCAGGCGCGCGAGCTGGATGTCGACCACGCCGACCATGTCCCCGCGCGACAGCCGGCGGAACAGCAGGATCTCGTCCAGCCGGTTGAGGAATTCCGGCCGGAACGCCTGCCGCACCACCTCCATCACCTGGTCGCGTACCGATTCGATGTCGGCGCCGTCGGGCATGCGCGCGATCGCGTCGCTGCCGAGATTGGACGTCAGGACGATCAGCGTGTTGCGGAAATCGACCGTGCGGCCCTGCCCATCGGTGAGCCGGCCGTCGTCGAGCACCTGCAGCAGCACGTTGAAGACGTCCGGATGCGCCTTCTCGATCTCGTCGAACAGCACGACCTGGTACGGCCGGCGGCGCACCGCCTCGGTGAGGCTGCCGCCCTCGTCATAGCCGACATAGCCCGGCGGGGCGCCGATCAACCGCGCCACCGAATGCTTCTCCATGTACTCCGACATGTCGATGCGGATCAGCGCGTTGTCGTCGTTGAACAGGAATGACGCCAACGCCTTGGTCAGCTCCGTCTTGCCGACGCCGGTCGGCCCAAGGAACAGGAACGAGCCCAACGGCCGGTTCGGATCCTGCAGGCCCGCACGGGCGCGACGCACCGCCTCGCTGACCGCGCGCACCGCGTCCTCCTGGCCGACCACGCGCGCGCGCAGCACCTCTTCCATCTTGAGCAGCTTTTCGCGCTCGCCGGCGAGCATCTTCTCGACCGGCACGCCGGTCCAGCGCGACACGACCGAGGCGATGTCCTCCTCGGTCACCTCCTCGTTCAGCATGCGATGGTTGGCGCCGTCCTGCGACGCGCCGAGCTGCCGCTCGAGCTGCGGGATGATGCCGTATTTCAGCTCGCCGGCGCGGGCGAGGTCGCCGTTGCGCTGCGCGATATCGAGCTCGTTGCGCGCCTGATCCAGCTTCTCCTTCAGCTTCTGCGCGCCGGCCAGCTCGTCCTTTTCCTGGCGCCACTGGCGCGTCAGCTCGCCGGACTTCTCCTCGAGGTCCGTGAGCTCACGCTCGAGCTTCTGCAGGCGATCGCGCGAAGCCGTGTCGGACTCGCGCTTCAGCGCCTCGCGCTCGATCTTGAGCTGGACGATACGACGGTCGAGCTCGTCGATCGCCTCGGGCTTGGAGTCGACCGACATGCGCAGGCGGCTCGCCGCCTCGTCGACGAGGTCGATCGCCTTGTCCGGAAGGAACCGCTCGGTGATGTAACGGTGCGACAGCGTGGCGGCCGCGACGATGGCGCTGTCGCTGATGCGCACGCCGTGGTGCAGCTCGTACTTTTCCTTGAGGCCGCGGAGGATCGAGATCGTGTCCTCGACCGTCGGCTCGCTCACCAGGACCGGCTGGAAGCGCCGCGCGAGCGCCGCATCCTTCTCGATATGCTTGCGGTACTCGTCCAGCGTCGTCGCGCCCACGCAATGCAGCTCGCCGCGCGCAAGCGCGGGCTTGAGCATGTTGGAGGCATCCATGGCGCCTTCGGCCTTGCCGGCGCCGACCAGCGTGTGCAGCTCGTCGATGAACAGCACGATCTCGCCCTGCGCGGCGTTGATCTCGGACAGGACCGCCTTCAGGCGCTCCTCGAACTCGCCGCGGAACTTGGCGCCCGCGACCATCGCGCCGAGATCGAGCGAAAGCAGCTTCTTGTTGCGCAGTGATTCGGGCACGTCGCCATTGACGATGCGCTGCGCCAGCCCCTCGACGATGGCGGTCTTGCCGACGCCGGGCTCGCCGATGAGGACGGGGTTGTTCTTGGTCCGGCGCGCGAGCACCTGGATCGTCCGGCGAATCTCTTCATCGCGGCCGATGACCGGGTCGAGCTTGCCCTCGCGCGCCACCGCGGTCAGGTCGCGCGCGTACTTCTTCAGCGCGTCGTAGCTGTCCTCGGCGCTGGCGCTCTCCGCCTTGCGGCCCTTGCGAACGGATTCGATCGCCGCGTTCAGGCTCTCCGGCGTCAGGCCGGCTTCTCCCAGAATCCGCGCGGCCGGCGTTCCTTTCGCCAGTGCCAGCGCGAGGAGCAGACGCTCCGCGGTGACGAAGCTGTCGCCCGCCTTGGTCGCGATCTGCTCGGCCGACTCGAACAGGCGCGCGGTCTCGGGCGCCAGGAAGACTTGGCCGGCGCCGCTGCCTTCGATCCGCGGCTGCCGCGCAAGCTCGGCGTCGGTCCGCTGCAGTGCGACCGCCGGATCGGCGCCCGCCTGCCGCATCAGGTTGGCCGCGAGGCCTTCCTTGTCGTCGAGCAGAACCTTGAGGAGATGTTCAGGTGTCAGGCGCTGGTGGCTGGAGCGCTGCGCCAAGGTCTGGGCGGCTTGGATGAAGCCGCGCGACCGCTCGGTGTACTTCTCGAAATCCATGGTCGTTCAACCCCTTTGGCGTCCCCCGTTAAGGCAGACAGGATTTGAGGGACCCGCTATGGCATCCCGACCGGATATATGAGAACGGCGCCGGGCGCGCGCAAGATTGGACGGCCCGAAAACAAGACGGCGAGGCCCGCGCCTCGCCGTCAGGATCTATCCCGTTAACCGGACGCAGGTCAGTCCCGCCGCCGGTCCGGCGCTTGGTCCATGCCCGGTTCGGGCCCCTGGCCGTGCGACGGCTGCGAGTGGTGCGGAGCGGGCTGCGGCCCGCCGCCATAGCCGCCGCCGTTCTGGTGCTGCTGCCCGTCATAGGGCTGCCCGCCGCCGTAAGGCTGGCCGCCGCGTGGGTCGTGACCCTGCTGGCCCTGGCCGTGCGGCTGCCCCTGCTGGCCGTAAGCCTGCTGGCCCTGCGGATGGCCCTGGTGCATCTGCTGATGATGCTGGTGATGCTGCTGTTGCTGGTGGCGGTTGTGCTCGCCGTTCGCGCTGATCACGCGATAATAGTGCTCGGCGTGCTGATAGAAATTCTCGGCGGCGATCCGATCGCCGGCGGCGCTCGCATCGCGCGCCATCGCCAGATATTTCTCCAGCACCTGGTAGGCATTGCCGCGGATGCGGACATCGGGGCCGGCGCTGTCGAAGGTCTGCGAGCGCTGCGGCATATGTGGTTTACGGCCGTTGTTGCGGCCACGTTGACGCTTCATGTTTGGACCGGGTCTCATGACACCTAGTGGGTTGTTGCCGAAGGTAACGGCGGCTAAGCGCGCCGGGCGTCGTCCCACTCAGGTGGAACGCGCATTCGTTGGCATCGGCCGGCGGGAGCCCCCTCCCCCTTGCTCCGCATTGCGGAAAGCGTGGGCAGCCTAGTCCCCCGCCGCCCGCATTCCAAGACAAATCTTGTCCCGTATCGTCCCGGCCGCATTGGTTAACGCCTGACAACGGCACAGCGATCCACGCCAGCGAGGTCGCGCTGGCGGTCTGTGGCAGCGAATCCGGCATTCTTGAGGATAGTCTCGACCGCGCCAGCTTGACCGAAGCCGACCTCCAGCACCGCGTACCCGCCTGGCCGCACGCGCGCGAACAGGCGGGACGCCAGCGCCCGATAGGCGTCGAGTCCTTCCGGGCCGCCGTCGAGAGCAAGCGCCGGCTCGAAGAGCCGAATCTCCGGCGCGAGTCGGCTGAGCTCGACCGTGGCGATATACGGCGGATTGCTGACGACCAGATCGAATGTGCCCGCGAGTCCCTCATCCCATGCGGTGACGAGGATCGTCGCGCGCGCGGCGAAGCCGAGCGCGTCGGCATTGGCGGCTGCGACTCGCGCCGCCGCGGCGCTCAGATCCGTGCCGATGCCCGTCGCCGCCGGGTATTCGGACAGGAGCGTAAGCAGAAGACAGCCGGTTCCCGTTCCCAGATCGAGGATCCGCAGCGGTGCCGCGCGATCGGGGAACAGGCGTAGCACCGCCTCGATCACCGCCTCGCTGTCCGGCCGCGGCGTCAGCGTGTCACGCGTGGTCAGGAACGGAAGGCTCCAGAATTCGCGCCGCCCGACGATCTGGGCCAGCGGTTCGCGGGCGATCCGGCGGCGGACCAGGGCGGTAAAGGCGACGGCCTCGCGCGCGGCAACCGCGCGCTCCGGCCACGCCACGAGCCGCTCGACGGACTCGCCGGTCGCATGCGACAGCAGCAGCCGCGCATCCAGGCGCGGCGCCTCGACGGCGGCGAATCCCATCGCGGCAGCCGCACGCGACAGCAGCGCACCGACCGTCTCGCCCGCCTCCGCCCGGAAATCCAGCGTCATGCCGGAAGTTCGGCCAGCCGCGCCGCGCGGTCCTCGGCGATCAGCGCATCGATGATCTCGTCCAGCGCCTCGCCCGAGATGACCTTGTCGATCTTGTAGAGCGTGAGGTTGATGCGGTGGTCCGTCACCCGGCTTTGCGGAAAATTGTAAGTGCGGATGCGCTCCGACCGGTCACCGCTGCCGACCTGGCTCTTGCGGCTCTTCGCGCGCTCCGCATCGGCCTTCGCGCGCTCGGCCTCGTAGAGCCGCGCCCGCAGGATCTTGAGCGCCTTGGCCTTGTTCTTGTGCTGCGACTTCTCGTCCTGCTGCTGCACGACGAGGCCGGTTGGCAGATGGGTGATGCGCACCGCGCTGTCGGTGGTGTTGACCGACTGGCCGCCCGGGCCGCTCGAGCGGAACACGTCGATCCGCAGGTCCTTCTCGTCGATCTTGATGTCGACCTCCTCGGCCTCCGGCAGCACGGCGACCGTGGCTGCGGAGGTGTGGATGCGCCCGCTGGCCTCGGTATCGGGCACGCGCTGGACGCGGTGAACGCCTGATTCGAACTTGAGCCGCGCGAACACGCCGCGGCCCGAGATGTTCGCCACCGCCTCCTTGTAGCCGCCGATGCCGGTGTCGCCGAGTTCCATGATCTCGAACTTCCAGCCGTGCAGCGCCGCGTAGCGCTGGTACATGCGGAACAGGTCGGCCGCGAACAGCGCGGCCTCGTCACCGCCGGTGCCGGCGCGCACCTCGAGGATCGCGTTCTTCTCGTCCGCGACGTCCTTGGGCAGCAGCATGATCTGGACCTGGCGCTCCAGCTCGGGCACGCGCTCCTTCAGGGCGAAGAACTCCTGTTCCGCCAGCGCCTTCATCTCCGCATCGCCGTTGTCGGCCATCATCGCCTTCAGGCCATCCAGCTCGCCGCGCAGCTTGCGCAGGTTCTCCACCGCCTCGACCAGCGGCCCGAGATCCGCATACTCCTTCGACAATTTGGCGAACTGCCGCGTGTCGAGATCGGGAGCCGCCATCGCATGGCGCAGCTCCTCGTGGCGGGCGACGACCCGGTCCAGCTTGTGCTCGAAACTCAACGCTTGCTCTCCTCATCGTGCGATGCCGCATCGTCGTCCAGCCGGAACAGCGCGGCGACCAGGCGCTCCGCCAGTGCCGCGTCCGTCAGATCCTCGCCCTCGCCGGAGGCGATGCGGCGCAACGCTTCAGACGGATCGTGCAACAGCCGGTTGACCAGCAATTCGGTCGCGCGCACCGCATCGCCGTTGGCCTGACGCAGGACCTGCGCGCGCACCGTCTCGAAATGCCGCCGCAGTGCCACGATCGCCGGCACCGCCTCGCGCTCGGCGCGGCTCCGCGCGAAGGCCGCGAGCTCCTGCTCGACGATCGCCCACGCCTCGGCCGCCGCAGCACCGCGCGAGGCGCGGCCGCTCATCGTCACATGCTCCAGGTCGTCGAGGTCATAGCGGAACACACCGTCGATCCTCTCGACGGCGGGGTCCGTGTCGGCCGGTATGCCGAGGTCGACCAGAAAGACGGCGCGGCGCCGGCGCTGCACCATCACGCGCTCCATCACCTGCAGCGAGATGACATGGCCGCCGCTGCCCAGCGCCGTCACGACGATATCCGCATCCACCAGCCGCTTTTCAAGCTGCTCGAACGGTGCGACGTGGCATGACAGGCGCCGCGCCGCGGCCTCGGCGCGGGCGAGCGCCGGATGCATGATCGTCAGACCGCGCAGACCGGCGGCCTTGAGATGCTCGACCAGAAGCTCGCCGAGCTCGCCTGTGCCGATCAGCAGGCCCGTGCAGCGGGCAAGGTCGCCATGCACGTCGCGCGCGAGCTGCAGCGCGGCCGAGGCGAGCGTCACGGGACGCTGGCCGATCGCGGTCTCCGAGCGCGCGCGCTTGGCCGCGACATAGGCGCCCTGCAAGGCTGTATCCAGCTCCGCCCCGGTCATGCGCGCCGCGCGCGCCAGCGCGTGCGCCGCCTTGATCTGGCCGAGCACCTGTGGCTCGCCGAGCACCTGGCTGTCGAGCGACGAGGCAACGCCGAAGATGCGCCGTAGCGCCGCGGCATCCGTATGGACATAGGCGCGCGGCCGCAGCGCGCCTTCGTCCTCCCGCGCGCGGGCCGCAAGCAGGCGGATCACCACCGCCGCCGCCGCGTCGGGATCGCGATGCGCGCCCTGCACCTCGATGCGGTCGCAGGTCGAGAGGATGATGGCCTGCTCGATCCCGCTCCGGCGCAGTTCCGCCAGGATGCCGGTCATCTCCGCCTCGGTGATGAAGACGCGGTCGCGCAGTTCCAGCGGGCTGCTGCGGTGATCGACACCCGCGACGAACAGGCGCGCCTCGCCGGCTGCGGCGCCCACGGCGCTACCGGTATGGGGCGAGACGGTCCTTCAGGGCCGCAAGCGGCACCTCGGCCTGCTCGCCAGAGTCGAGGTCGCGCACCGTGGCGGCGGCGCGCTTGAGCTCGTCCTCGCCGATGAGAATGGCAACGCGCGCACGCTGCTTGTTCGCGTCCTTCATGCGCTTGGACACGTTGCCGCGATAGCCGAGCTCGACGAAGATCCCCGCCCGCCGCAGCTCGGCCGAAAGCCCGAGCGCCGCCTGCTCGGCTTCGGCGCCGATCGGCACGATCGCGACCGGCCTTTTCGTCTCGGGCGGCTGCTCCAGCAGCATCGCCAGACGCTCGATGCCGGCCGCCCAGCCGACGCCCGGCAGCTCCGGCCCGCCCATCTGGCTGATCAGCCCGTCATAGCGGCCGCCCGCGAGCACCGCGCCCTGGGCGCCGAGCTTGTCGGTTTTGAATTCGAACGCCGTGTGCGCGTAGTAGTCGAGCCCGCGCACGAGATACGGGTTCCAGACCTGGCCGATGCCGAGCTTGTCGAGGCCCCGACGGACCGTGTCGAAGAAGACGCGGCTCCGCTCGTTCAGGAACTCCTTGAGCTGCGGCGCGCCGCGGACGATGGCAGCATCGCCCTCGTCCTTGCTGTCGAGGATGCGCAGCGGATTGCGGTCAAGCCGCGCGCGGCTATCCGCCGACAGCTTTTCGATATGACCCTGCAGATACTCGACCAGTGCGTTGCGATAGGCAGCGCGGCTCTCGGTGTCGCCCAGCGAGTTCAGCTCGAGCGTGGTGTGCTGCAGCACGCCGAGGCGGTCGAGGATATGCGCGCCGGCGGCAATCACTTCGATGTCGGCCAGCGGCTCCGGCACGCCGATCAGCTCGATGCCGATCTGGTGGAACTGGCGATAGCGCCCTTTCTGCGGGCGCTCGTAGCGGAACATCGGTCCCGCGTAGAAGAACTTCAGCGGGATGTTCTGCGCGAGCCCGCCAGAGATGACCGCGCGCGCAACACCCGCCGTGTTCTCCGGCCGCAAGGTGATGCTCTCGCCGCCATTGTCGGTGAAGGAGTACATCTCCTTCGTCACGATGTCGGACGTGTCGCCGAGCGTGCGCTTGAAGACCTCGGAGAACTCGAAGACCGGCGTCGCGATCTCCTGATAGCCGTAGAGCTCGGACACCGCGCGCGCCGTATCGACGACATGGCGCTGGCGCCGCATGTCCTCGCCGAAAATGTCGCGCGTGCCGCGGACCGGCTGAAGCTTGGACATGGCCGATGCGCCCTAGGCTCGGGCGCGCGCCGGAGCCGGCGTTGCGTCGGGCGACGCGCTGGCCGTGATTTCCGCCGCCTTCTTCTCCACCAACGAAACGAGGTGGTCGACGATGCTGGCGTCCTTCAGGCGATGGTCGGGCTGGCCGGCGATATAGACCATGTGCGTGCCGTTGCCGCCGCCGGTGAAGCCGATATCCGTCTCACGCGCCTCGCCGGGCCCGTTGACCACGCAGCCGATCACCGAGACGGTCATCGGCACGGTGATGTGTGCCAGGCGGTTCTCCAGGACCTCGACGGTCTTGATCACGTCGAACTGCTGGCGCGCACAGGACGGGCACGCAATCACTGTGACGCCGCGCCGGCGCAGGCCGAGCGACTTCAGCATGTCGTAGCCGACCTTGACCTCCTCGACCGGATCGGCCGAGAGGGAAACGCGGATCGTGTCGCCGATGCCGGCCCACAGCAGCGAGCCGATGCCCATCGACGACTTCACCGTGCCGGCGCGCAGGCCGCCCGCCTCGGTGACGCCGAGATGCAGCGGGTAGTCGCACGCATCGGCGAGCTGCTGATAGGCGGCGACCGCGAGGAACACGTCCGATGCCTTCACGCTGATCTTGAACTCGAAGAAATCCTCGTCCTCGAGGCATTTCGCGTGGCTCAAGGCGCTCTCGACCATCGCCTCGGGGCACGGCTCGCCGTACTTCTCGAGCAGCTCGCGCTCCAGGCTGCCGGCGTTTACGCCGATCCGCATCGAGCAGCCGTGGTCGCGCGCCGCCTTGACGACCTCGCGCACGCGGTCCTTGCTCCCGATGTTGCCCGGGTTGATGCGCAGGCAGGCAGCACCGGCCTTGGCGGCCTCGATGGCGCGCTTGTAGTGGAAATGGATGTCGGCGACGACCGGCACCTTGGCGGCGCGCACGATCTCGCCCAGCGCCGCCGTCGACTCCTCGTCGGGGCAGGACACCCGGACGATATCGACTCCCGCCTCCTCGAGCCGGCGGATCTGGTCGATCGTCGCCCCAGCGTCGGGGGTCGGCGTGTTGGTCATCGACTGCACCGTGATCGGCGCGTCGCCACCCACCGCGACCGGCCCGACATGGATCTGGCGGCACTTGCGGCGGATGATCTGGCGGTACGGCCGGACGGTCATGGCTTGGCTTCCAGGCGTCGTTAACGCTTGGGGTTATAGCGCAAAAGCGCCGCCAATCTCCAGACGGCCCGTCTGCGGCAAAAGCGACGGGAAATCAGCCGCCTGAGGCGGGTATGGCGGCAGGCCGCGGCGCGCTCGGATCGCTGGCGGCGGGGCGCCTCTGATCCATGACGGCGGTCCCCGCCTGCAGGCGGTCGGGATCGAGCAGGACGTCGCGACGCACCGCGCCGTGCTGGCCGATCGAGGGCACGACCTTGCCGTCGACCGTGATCTCGAGGGCGCCGGCGCTGCCGGTATAGAGCGACAGACCGGCGCGGCTGGGGACGTTGAAGGCATCGCCGGGGCGCATCACCCGGGTGAAGATGACCGAGCCGGAGGTGTCGCGGACCTGGATCCAGCTATCGGCGGTGGCGCGGATGACGACCCGGTGCGGCCCGGGGTCGCCGTAGACTCGCGGCTGGTACGCAGCCTCGCTCGGCGCGGTCGGGATCGCCGCAGCTTCGCTCGCGGGTGTCGATGGCGCCGCGGACGCCGGACTCGGTGCGGCGGCGGATGGAGTCGGCGCGGCAGAGGAAGCCGGCGTCGGTGACGATGGCGCAGCCACCGCCAGATCCTGCACGGGCGGAGGATCGGCGGAGGCAGCGGTGGAAGCAGGCGCGGACGCCGGCTCGGCCGCCGCCGGGGCCGAAACCGGCTCTGCTTCGGCAGGCGCGACCGCCGGAGCGGTTGCAACGGCCGGTGCGGGCTGCGGCGACGGCAAGGGCGCGGCCAGCGGCGCGAGTCGCTCCGGCAAGGCAGCCACGCGGGGTGCCTGCGCGCGTTCATCGGCGCTCTGGAAATTCCAGAAGATGTAGGCGCCCGCCGCGATGACGGCGGACATGAGCAACAACACGCCGCCCGGCAGGCGACTCTCCGAGAGCGGCTTCGGGAAGTGCAACTCCTTGACGCTCTCGATGCCCTCCGCCTCGCTCTTGAAGCGGCGGATCACTTCCTCGCGGTCGAGATCGAGGAACTCGGCATAGGTCTTGACGAAGCCGACCGCATAGGGCGCACCGGGGAGCTCCTTGAAGCGGCCGTGCTCGATCGCATCGATCAGCGCGCGGCGGATGCGCAGATTGGCCGCGACATCGTCGACCGTCAGGTTGCGGCGTTCGCGCTCCGATCGCAGCAGGCTGCCGACGGACAGGCGGAGAGTCGGCTCCACGGCACCCGTCCGGTCGCCGCCGGCATCGCCGGGCATGAACTTCAGTCGGTGCTTTTTGCGTAGGGCCATCCGCGTGGGAACCTGGCTAGGCTTGGATGCCGGCGGGCCCAGCGAAGACGGGCGGCCGCGGCAGCGGGATCATAGGGGCCGACGGAAAGGAATTCGTTAATAACAACCGGCTTTTTGATCCGCAACAGGCGAGGCCCATGATTTCAGGCTTTCTTGCGCGTCTTCACACCGGCACGTCGTGGTCCCTGGCGTAGGATCTTAAGTATTCGCGCAGCGAGCGGTCCGGCCGCCGGGATAGTGCCGCAATATAGTCGCGCAATGGGGCAAGATCGAGGCTGCGCGTCATCGCCTTCACCGGCCCGATGGCACTGGCCGGCATCGACAGGCGACGGAAGCCGATCGCCATCAGCGCCATGGCCTCGAGCGGCCGGCTGCCCATCTCGCCGCACAGGGTGACGTCGACCTTCGCCGCGTCGCAGAGCCGGACCAACTCGCCCAGGAACGTCAGCGCCGGCGGCGACAGCACGTCGTAACGGTCGGCGAGTCGGGGGTTGCCGCGGTCGCTGGCGAACAGGAACTGCATCAGGTCGTTGGTCCCGACGGAGATGAAGTCGACCCGCTCGAGCAGCGTGGGAAGCTGCCAGAAGAGCGACGGCACCTCGAGCATCGTACCCACCCGCAGCACCGACGGCAGCGGCCCGCCCTGGCGCCGCATGCGCTCGACCTCGACATCCAGTAGGGCGCGCGCCGCGTCCAGCTCCGCGACTTCGGCGATCATCGGAAACATCACGTCCAGGCGCCGGCCGGCGGTGGCCATCAGCAGGGCGCGGAGCTGGTGGCGCAGCAGCATCGGGCGGTCGAGCCCGATGCGGATCGCGCGCCACCCCATCGCCGGGTTCTCCTCCTCGGAGTCGGTCACGTACGGAAGCAGCTTGTCGCCGCCGATGTCGAGGGTCCGGAACACGACCGGCTTGCCGCCGGCGCGGTGCAGCACCTTGCCGTAGAAGTCGGCCTGCGCCATGACGTCCGGGAAGGCCGAGCGCAGCATGAACGGCAGTTCGGTCCGGTAGAGGCCCACGCCCTCGGCGCCGGTTTCGGCGAGATGGGCGAGGTCGATCAGCAGCCCCGCATTGAGGAACAGCTGGATGGTGACACCGTCGCGCGTCACCGCCGGCAGGTCGCGCAGCGCCGCCAGCGAAGCCTCGCGCTCGGCGCGGAGCTGCATCGCGACGACGAAGGCGTCGCGGACCTCGTCGGCGGGCCGCAGCACGAGCTGGCCATGGTCGCCGTCGACGACCATCGGGTCGAGCGGCTCGACGCGGGTGAGCAGGTCCTTGACCCGGCCGACCATCGGCAGATTCAGCGCGCGCGCGACGATCGCGACATGCGCGGTCGGCGAGCCTTCTTCCAGGACGATCGCGCGGACCTTGGCACGATCGTAGTCGAGCAGCTCCGCCGGCCCCATGCTGCGCGCCACCAGGATCGCATCGTCCGGCAGCTCGGCGCGGGCCGCGGTGCGGTCGCCGATCAGATGGCGCAGCAGCCGGTTGGCGAGATCCTCCAGGTCGGACAGCCGCTCGCGCAGATAGGGGTCGGTGATCTGGTTCATCCGCGCGCGGGTGTCGTCCTGCACGCGCTGCACCCCGGCCTCCGCCGTCAGGCCCGTCCGGATCGCCTCCTTGATGCGGCCGAGCCAGCCGCTGTCCTCGGCGAACATACGGTAGCTCTCGAGGATCTCGCGGTGCTCGCCACCTGCCGCCATGTCGCTGGCGGCGAGCATGTCGTCGATGGCGCTGTGCATGCTCGCCAGCGCCGCCTCCAGGCGCTTGACCTCGTCCTCTGGATTGTCCGCGACCATCTGGCGGATCGACACGCGCGGCTGATGCAGCACGGCGCGGCCGATCGCGATCCCCTCGTTGAGGCGCAGGCCCTCGAGCCGCGCCGGGGCCAGCGCAAGATCGGCCCGCATCGTATCCTCGGGCGTGATCAGGTCGCTGCCCGACACGAGCTCCGCGAGCACCATCGCGATGGTCTGCAGCGTCTCGATCTCTTCCTCGTCGTATTCGCGGAAGGTGCGGTTCTGGACGACGAGGACGCCGAGCACGCGGCCGCCGCGCAGGATCGGCACGCCGGCCAACGAGTGGTAGACCTCTTCGCCCGTTTCCGGGCGATAGGCGAAGTTGGGATGCGACTGGGCGTCGGCCAGCGCGAGCGGCCGTGCCCGCGCCGCGATGTCGCCGACGATACCTTCGCCGACCGCCAGCCGCGTCTTGTGGACGGCTTCCTGCTTGAGGCCCTGCGTCGCGAACAGCTCGAGCACCTCGCCCGCCCGCATGATGTAGATCGAGCACACCTCGGCGACGAGGTCCGCGGCGATGAACTTGACGACCTGGTTGAGGCGTTCCTGCCCGGACCCGCCACCGGCCATAAGGTCCCTGAGCCGCTTGAGGAGGCGGCGCGAGCCGCCCGCGGTCAGGGGTGGCTGCATCAGTCCGCTGCCCCGAGGGCGCGATTGGCACCCTCGTCCCGGGCGATGAGCGCATCGAGCGCCTGATCGACCAGCTCGTCGACGATCTGTCGCGTCGTCTGCTCGCGCGTGACCAGGCCGACGCTCTGGCCCGCCATCAGCGAGCCTGACTCGACGTCGCCGTCGATCACCGCGCGGCGGAGCGCACCTGCCCAGAAATGCTCGATCGCGAGCTGCGCCTCTTTCTGGTTCAGCTCGCCGGCATCGAATTTCGCGATGGTCTCGCGCTGCGCGTCGAGGAAGCGCTGCGTCGCCTTGTTGGCCAGCGCCCGCACCGGGATCACCGGAAAGCGCGGGTCGAGCTGGACTGATGGCGTCGCGTCGCGCGCGGCCGCGCGGATGAAGGCCTGCTTGAAGCGCGGATGGGCGATCGATTCGGTGGCGCAGACGAAGCGGGTGCCGAGCTGACAGCCCGCCGCACCCATCTCCAGGAACGACAGGATCGCCTCGCCGCGGCCGATGCCGCCAGCGACGAAGACCGGCACGTCGCGGATATGCGGCAGGATCTCCTGCGCCAGGACGGCCGTGGAGACGGCACCGATATGGCCGCCCGCCTCCATGCCCTCGATGACGAGGCCGTCGATGCCCGAGCGCACCAGCTTCTTGGCGATCGCCAGCGCCGGCGCAAAGCCCGTCACCTTTGCCCCGCCCTGCTTGAGGCGGGCGAGGACGTCAGCCGGCGGCAACCCGCCCGCCAGCACGACATGGCCGACCTTCTGCGCGAGACAAACCTCCGCGAGCTGCATGAGCTGCGGGTGCATGACGATCAGGTTCACGCCGAACGGCCGGTTTGTGAGCTGGTAGGTCGCCGCGATCTCGGCCGAGAGCTGCTCGGGATTCATCGAGCCGCAGGCGATGACGCCGAACCCGCCGGCATTGGAAATCGCCGCGACGAGGTTGCGCTCCGACACCCACGTCATGGCACCGCCCATGACGGCGGCATCGCAGCCCAGGAACTCGCGGCCGCGTTGCCACAGTCGATCGAGCCGGGTGCGTGCCTGGGTGCGGTTCATCGGCGCTATGCGGCGTCCAGACCGTAGGCGGTGTGGAGCGCGCGCAAGGCCAGTTCCAGGTACTGCTCGTTGATCAGCACGCTGATCTTGATCTCGGAGGTCGAGATGACCTCGATGTTGATGCCCTTCTCCGCCAGCGTCTTGAACATCGTCAGCGCGACGCCGGTGTGGCTGCGCATGCCGACGCCTATCACCGAGACTTTCACGACGTTCGGGTCCGGAACGATCTTCTCGAAGCCGATGGCCTTCTTGCCGTCGCCGAGCGCCTTCACGGCCCGCTCGAGGTCCGCCTTGGTCACCGTGAAGGTCAGGTCGGTCGTGCGGCCGTCCTCCGAGACGTTCTGGACGATCATGTCCACGTTGATGCCGCCGGCCGCGAGCGGCCCGAAAATCGCCGCGGCAACACCCGGCTTGTCGGCCACTTTGGTCAGTGTGATCTTGGCCTCATCCCGGCTGTAGGCGATGCCGCTTACGACTTCCTTTTCCACGATCTCGTCCTCATCCACCACAAGAGTGCCGGGCTTGTCGGCAAAACTCGACAGGACCTGAACCCGGACCCGGTGGTTCATGGCCATTTCGACCGAGCGCGTCTGCAGCACCTTCGCCCCGAGCGACGCCATTTCCAGCATCTCCTCGTAGGTGATTTTAGCGAGCTTGCGCGCCTTCGCAACGATGCGGGGATCGCAGGTGTAGACGCCGTCGACGTCGGTGTAGATGTCGCAGCGATCGGCGCCGAGCGCCGCCGCGAGCGCCACCGCCGACGTGTCCGACCCGCCCCGGCCGAGGGTCGTGACCCGGTTGTCCGGCCCGAGTCCCTGGAATCCCGCGACGACCGCGACCTGCCCCTGGCCGAGTCGCTCGATCATCGTGTCTGTCTCGATGCGCTGGATACGGGCCTTGCCGTGGATGCCATCGGTCACCAGCGGCATCTGCCAGCCATGCCACGAGCGCGCCTGAAGGCCGAGCTCGTGCAGCGCCAGCGCCAGCAGCCCGGACGTCACCTGCTCGCCCGTCGCGACCACCGCGTCGTACTCGCGCGCATCGTGCAGCGGCGAGATCTGGTTGACCCAGCCGACGAGCTGGTTGGTCACGCCGGCCATGGCCGACACCACCACGGCAACCTGGTTGCCCCGCTCCACCTCGCGCTTGACCAGCCTGGCAACGTTGCGGATTCGGTCGATATCGGCGACGGACGTGCCGCCGAATTTCATGACGATTCGGGCCATTTTCGAACGACTTAGGGGTCGGCAGGGGGTGGCGGAGGGCCGGATCGGCGGTTGCCCGGGACGCGGCGGGCCAATACATACTTGCTTTGACGACGGCGAAGCAAGCGCCGCCGACCCGGAGTTATGCCGATGACCGCCGCCGCCGCCAGCATCGATCCCGCTGAAATCGCACGCTTTACGGCGATGGCGGACGAATGGTGGGACCCGGCGGGCAAGTTCCGGCCCCTCCACCAGCTCAACCCCGCCCGACTCCGGTTCATCCGCGACCGGCTGGCCGGCCATTTCGGGCGGGACGCCCTGGACCTGTCCCCGCTGGCGGGGCTCCGCGTGCTCGACATCGGCTGCGGCGGCGGGCTGGTCAGCGAGCCGATGGCCCGGCTCGGCGCCACGGTCGTTGGAGTCGATGCCTCCGAGAAGAACATCGCGGTCGCACGCCTGCATGCCGAGCAGGGCGACCTGAAGATCGACTACCGGGTCGCCGCCGCCGAGGACCTCGCCGCCGCCGGCGAGGCGTTCGACGTCGTGCTGGCGCTCGAGATCATCGAACACGTGGCGGACATTGGCAGCTTCATGGCCGCCTGCGCCCGGCTCACGCGACCGGGCGGCGCACTCGTTTTCTCGACGCTCAACCGCACACCGCAATCGTTTCTGTTCGGCATTGTCGGCGCGGAGTACCTGCTACGCTGGCTGCCGCGCGGCACACACCAGTGGAACCGCTTCGTCCGCCCGTCGGAGCTCGCGGCAGCGCTCCGTCCGCACGGCATCAATCTCACGGCACTCGAAGGCCTCAGCTACCAGCCGCTGTCCGAGAGCTGGCGCCTGTCGAAGGACCTGTCGGTGAATTACTTGGCGTTCGCGGTGAAGCCGTAAGCCGCCAGACACACGCAGTCACCGTAGGGGCCGGTTTAAACCGCCCTACGCAGCGTCGTTACGAATCGTGCTTCGGCAGCCACGGGATGCGGGAGAACTCGATGCCCTCGTCCTTCAGCTCCTTGGCGTCGTCATTGCTCGCCTCGCCGTAGATGTTGCGGCGCTCTTTCTCGCCGTAATGCATCTTGCGCGCCTCGTCGGCGAACTTGCCGCCGACATAGTCCGCGTTCTTCTCCACGTGGCGGCGCAGTTCGGCGAGCTCCTTCATCAGCTCGGCGGCCTTCGCCATGCGCGGATCGTTGGCGTAGCTCGCGGGCTCGTTCTTTTCCGGAGCCGGAGCCGCCGCCGGGGGCTCGTCCTTCGCACCACTGCCGATGCGCGGCGCCATCGGCGCCTTGCGCACCCGCGACGAACCGCAGATGGCGCAGGAGAGGTGCTTCCTCTTTTCCTGGCGGTCGTAGGTGGCGCTATCCTTGAACCAGGCCTCAAAGACATGGCCTTTGTCGCAGGCGAGGTCGTAAACGATCATGACCGAACGGCTTCCGTATTGCGATACCAACCCCCGGCTGTCGTGATGCCAGCCCGGCGCACGATCATCATGTAATGGACCCGCCATGCCGCCGCAACCCGCTCGACACGCCGAAACCTCGCCTTCCCCGTGGATCATCCGCTTCGCGGCGCTGGTGCCCGCCGGCGGCACCGTGCTCGACGTCGCGGCGGGATCGGGCCGCCACTCCAAGCTGTTCTCGCTGCTCGGCCACCCTGTCGTTGCGGTCGACCGCGATACCGCGGGGTTGAGCGGGCTGGGTGACGGCGCCGAGGTCATTGCCGCCGACCTCGAAACTGGCGCCCCATGGCCGCTCGCCGCGCGCCGCTTCGCCGGCGTCGTCGTCACCAACTACCTGCACCGACCGCTGTTCGGCGCGCTGGTCGGCGCGGTGGCACCGGGCGGCGCCCTGCTCTACGAAACGTTCGCCGTCGGCAACGAGCGCTTCGGCAAGCCGAGCAACCCGGTTTTCCTGCTCAGATCAGGCGAGCTGCTCGAAGCGGTGCGCGGTCAGCTCCGCGTCGTTGCCTATGAAGACATCGAGATCGAGACGCCGAAGCGGGCGATGGTGCAGCGGATCGCGGCGGTCCGCGCCTGATCAGTCGCCCGCGGCGCGCAAGCTGGTTTTGGCGGCGTCCGCCGGCAGCGCGTAGGGCCGGTCGTGCTGCAGCGATGGCACCATGCGGCGCGCCTCCTCGATCTTCGCCGGATCGATCTCCGCGCTGATGATGCCGACGTCCTCGCCGCCGTCGGCGAGCACCTCGCCCCACGGTGCGACGATCAGCGAGTGGCCGTAGGTCTTGCGGCCCTCGGCATGCTCGCCGCATTGCGCCGGCGCGAAGACGAAGCAGCCCGTCTCGATCGCGCGGGCGCGCTGCAGCACGTGCCAGTGCGCGCGCCCCGTCGGCCGCGTGAACGCCGCCGGGATGGTGATGAACTGCGCGCCCGCCTGGGCAAGCGCGCGATAGAGATGCGGGAAGCGCAGGTCGTAGCACACGGTCATGCCGAGCAGCCCCCACGGCGTCTGCGCCAGCACGGCACGGTCGCCGGGACGGAACGTCGCCGACTCGCGATAGGACTCGCCGCCCGCGAGGTCGACATCGAACATGTGGATCTTGTCGTACTTGGCGACGACGTTGCCCGAACCGTCGATCAGGAACGAGCGATTGGCGAGCCTGTCGCCATCGAGCTTGACGGCGATGGAGCCGATCAGCAGCCACGCGCCGCTCTTCGCCGCGGCTTCGCGAAACCCGGCCAGCGCTGCGTGGCTCGCTTCAGGCTGCGCCTTCTCCTTGCGCAGCGCGCGGTTGGGCTCGATCAGGTCGACGATCTCGGGCGTGCAGATCAGGTCGGCGCCATCGGCGCGCGCCCGCGCGATCCTCGCGCTCACAGTCGCCACGTTCTCGGCGACCTCGCGCGTCGAGCTGGTCTGGATGCAGGCTACGCGAAATGTGGCCATCGGCCTCAACTCCTATGCGGCCTCGCCGCCCTCGGGCCCGTAGAACAAGACCCAGAGCCTGAGGTCGTCGCTGAACTCCTCGAAGCGGTGCACGACATGCGCCGGCACGAACAGGAAATCGCCCGGGCCGAACGGATGGCGCTTGTCGCCGGCCACGAATGTCCCGCTGCCCGATGCGACGATGTAGACCTCGTCGCGCGTATGCGGCTTCTGCGGGTCGTGGCCGCGCGGCACGTAGAGCTTGGCGAGCAGCGTGCCGTGCTCGAACGCCGCGACCGACCGGATTCCGCTCGCCGGGATTTTCTTCTCGACCTCGTCGACCGTCAGGCGGACGCCGTTGCGCGCGTCCTGGGCGACGGTCGTGCTCACGCGCTTCGCCCCAGCAGCGGATCGAGCCGGCCGGCGCCGTCGAGCGCATACAGGTCGTCGGAGCCGCCGACATGCTTCCCGTCGATGAAGATCTGCGGGACGGTCATGCGGCCGCCGGCGCGCTGCACCATCTCGGCGCGCTTCTCGGGATCCTCGATCACGTCGTAGTCGACGTAGTCCACACCCTTCTGCGACAGCAGCCGCTTGGCCCGCGAGCAGTAGCCGCAGAACTGGCTGGAATAGATTTCGACCTTCGGCATGGCTTGGCCGGAACGCTCCTGTGTCCTGTTCCACCCGGTATAAAGATAGGGCGGCCGAATCGTTCTGCCTAGCTCGGCGCGGGGCGCACCACCCGGGCCAGGGTCAGTACGTCCACCGCCACCGCCCCGGCCGCCGCCAAGGTTCGGGCGCACTCCTCGACCGTGGCGCCGGTGGTGAACACGTCGTCAACCAGAAGGACCCTGGCACCGCGCACCCCTTCCCCATGGCGGCGGTTGAGGGCAAAGGCGCGGCGCACGTTGCGCCGCCGGGCCGCCGGGCCGAGTTCGCCCTGGGTCGCCGTGTAGCGCCGCCGCTCCAGCAGGTCGGGGACGAACGGGCGTCCCGCCGCCTGCGCCGCGACGGCGCCGATCATGGCCGCCTGGTTGTAGCGCCGCCAGGCGAGGCGCAGCCAGTGCAGCGGCACCGGTGCCACGATATCGGCCTGCTCCAGCAGTTCGCCGCCCGCGCGCGCCAGCCAGCGCCCGAAGGCCGGCGCGGCGTGGGTGCGGTCGGCATGCTTGAAGGCGAGGATCAGGCCGCGGCTCGAATCGTCGTAGCGGAACACGGCGCGCGCCCGCGCGAAGGCAGGCGGGTCGCGCAGGCAGCCGCCGCAGCGCAAATCCTCGCCCGTCTCGCGCAGGCCCGGATCGAGCTCGAACGGCAGCCCGCAGCACGCGCAGAGCGGCGGCGCCAGCCAGCCGATCTTTCCCCAGCATGGCGCACACAACGTGCCCGGCACCTCGACCACCGCGTTGCAGCCGAGGCAGAGCGGCGGCAGCACCGCGTCGACCACCAGCGACAGGCCGCGCCGCGCGATCGCCAAAGCACTCGATTGCACCCCCATCCGCCGATGCGATCATGCCCCGCTCCCTGGTGTCAACGCGGCCCCGCGCCGTGCGATAGTCGCGGGCCATGCCCGATCCGACGCGCATCGATGTGTTCGACCGCGCCGCCGTGCGCCGCCACCGCGAGCGCGCCGCGCGCACGCTCGACGCGCACGACTTTCTGTTCCGCGAAGCCGCATCGCGGCTGGTCGAGCGGCTGGACGAGGTCCGCCGCGACTTTCCCCGCGCGCTTGACCTCGGCGGCCATGGCGGCGTGCTGGCGCAGACGCTGGCGGAACGGAGCGGCATCGGGACCGTCATCCACACCGACCTTGCGTCCACCCTCGCGCGGCGGGGACCGGGCCTGCGCGTCGTCGCCGACGAGGAGTTCCTGCCCTTTGCGCCCGTGTCCTTCGACCTGATCGCGAGCTGCCTGAGCCTGCACTGGGTCAACGACCTGCCAGGCACGCTGATCCAGCTCCGCCACGCGCTGCGGCCCGACGGGCTGCTGCTAGTGTCGCTGCTCGGCGGCGAGACGCTGCACGAGTTGCGCGCCGCCCTGCTCGAGGCCGAGGCCGAGGAAACAGGCGGCGCGGCGCCGCGCGTGTCGCCCTTCGCCGACGTGCGCGACGCCGGCGCTCTCCTCCAGCGCGCCGGCTTCGCACTTCCCGTCGTCGACGCGGACACGATCACCGTCAGCTATCCGGACGCCTTGGCGCTGATGCGCGACCTGCGCGGCATGGGCGAGGCGAACGCGCTGACCGAGCGGCGCCGCGTCTTCAGCCGGCGCGGCGTGCTGCTGCGCGCCGCCGCGCGCTATGCCGAGCGCTTCGGCGATGCCGCCGGGCGCATCCCCGCCACCTTCAAGATCGTCACGCTGACCGCCTGGGCGCCGCACGCCGCCCAACCGAAGCCGCTCCGCCCCGGCAGCGCCGCCGCCCGCCTCGCCGAGGCGCTCGGCACCGTCGAGGCCCCCGCCGGGGACAAGACCGGGCGCCGCTGATCTGCTTCACGCGCAGCGCCGTGTGAAGCACCCGGTGAAGCAGATAACCCTTTGATTATTCAGGGAGGGTCTGGCACTGCTTCACTGCTTCATCCCAGTTTGCCGTTCCGTTTTCCCTTCCCTGCGTCATCGCAGGGTGAAGACCCGGCGATCCTTGGTGGAGCCGGCACGATGGACCCGCGGGTCAAGCCCGCGGGAAACGCCTCCTGGAGGTGGGGGCCAAACAAAAACCCGCCTCGGTCCGGGACCGGGCGGGCGTAGCTGTCCATGCGAAATCGACCATGAAACCGGGCCGTCGCCAATAGGGATTCTTGCGCGCCGCGCCTAGACCTCCAGCAGCGCCGTCGCGACGCCGGCCAAATCGACCTTGCCGCGCTTCAGATCGTGCCCGGCGCCGGCGACCGCGATCACCCGGGTCGATGCGGGTATCGCGGCGATGGCCGCCGTCAGCTCGTCGATCGAGGCGAAGGGATCCTTCGTCCCGTGCACGAACACGGCCGGCGAGTGCAGCCGGGGAAAATGAGCGGTCCGGAGCTGCTCCGGCTTCTTTGGCGGATGCAGCGGATAGGACAGCAACAGAAGCGCGCGGGCGACGTCCGGTTCGTCTGCCGCCAGCATGCTCGCCTGCCGCCCGCCATAGGAATGCCCGCCGAGAAAGACAGGCCCGGCCACGAGGCCGCGCATTGCGTCCACGGCCTTGCGCAGCCCGGCGCGGTCGGCGGCCGCCCCGGCGGGGGATGGCGGACCGGTCGGGCGTTGCTGCCGGAACGGCAGGTCGCAGCGCAGGACGCAGAACCCCGCATCACAGAAGGCACCGGCCGCCTGGACCAGCACGGGCGCCGCGCAATTGGCGCCGGCGCCGTGGGTCAGGACAAGGCCCGCTCCGGTCGTCGCGGCCGGGTGATGCAGGAATCCCCTGATGCCATCCGCTGCGAAAGGAGTAGCGCTGCTCATCCCGGATAGATCGCACCGCATGGCGGGCTGCGCAATGTCTCGGCTGCGCCTGCCGCTTGGCCGTAAGCCCCGCGATCACGCCATAACAAACTGATTAATATAATTTTTCGTCCGATGACCGCTTTATGGCCAAGCCAGTTCTCGCGGTTTCCCCGTAGTTCCTGCATGGAGGATTCCGGATAACGGGAACGGGTTCGGCCACAGCCGCGTTTGTCCGCTCAGCAACTGAGGGTGATCCGCATGCGTATTCTGACACTCGCGATCGTCGGTCTTGCGTTCGTAACCGCTGGCTGCGCAAGCCGCAGCACCACCTCGACCAGTGCCGCTCCGGCTCCGGCAACGGCACAATCCGGCGCCGCCGCTGACTCGACGACCGCCGGCACCGGCGACCGGATCGACCAGTGGGCCGCGACAGTCGAGCGCGAAAGGTCGATGCGGCGCTAGCCGGCCCTATTAGCGGGCGCCGGCGTCGCCGGCTGCCCGCTCGACAGCTCGCGCAGCGAAAGTCGCACGATCTGCCACGCGCCGGTGAAGCCAAGCGTGGCCATGATGGTCGCGACCATGAAGTCCGGCCAGCCGGTTCCCGTTCCGAAGACGCCAAGGGCCGCCAGCATGACGGCGATGTTGCCGATGGCGTCGTTGCGCGAGCAGATCCACACCGACCGCATGTTGGCGTCGCCTTCGCGGAAGCGATAGAGGATCAGCGCCACGCCGACATTGGCCAGCAGCGCCATGACGCCGACGACGCCCATCACGCCGGCGGCCGGTACCGTGCCGGCCTGAATGTGCCACAAGGTGATGCCGAGGACCGCCAGCGACAGCACGCCAAGGCTGACGCCCTTCGCCAGTGCCGCCCGCGCGCGCCACACGAGACCCAGCCCGGCGACGCCGAGGCTGAGCGCGTAGTTGGCGGAATCGCCGAGGAAGTCGAGCGCGTCGGCCTGCAGCGACGAGGAGCCGGCCGCGACGCCGGCAACGATCTCGGCCACGAACATTCCGCCGTTGACGGCCAGGGCGATCCAGAGCGCGCGGCGCCACGCGCGGCTGTTCAGGCTGACCGCGCCCGGGCCGTGGTCATGGTGATGATGGCAGCATCCGGCGGACATAGGGTCACTCGAAAAGTTCGAAGTGACCCCTTATATGGACCCTGTAGCCACTACAGGGTCAAGGCCATGACAAACGGGCAGTTCAGCATCGGCGAGCTTGGCCGTGCCACCGGGACCAAGATCGAAACTATCAGGTATTACGAGAGGATAGGTCTCCTCCCCGCGCCGCCGCGGACCGGCACCGGGAATTACCGGAGCTATACCCGGGACCATCTCGGCCGGCTGAGCTTCGTGCGCCGGTCGCGCGACCTCGGCTTCACGCTGGACCAGATCCGCGCTTTGCTCGACCTCGCCGACCAGCGCGACCGCGAATGCGCGGCGGTCGACGCGATCGCCCAGCAGCACCTCGCCGATGTCGAGCGCAAGATCGCCGACCTCACCGCCCTGCAGCGAGAGCTGAACGACCTGATCGGCCAGTGCCGCCACGGCACCGTCGCCGAATGCCGCATCATCGAGGCGCTGTCGCCGGGCGATGCGCCCCGGCGGGCGCCCCACGGTCACCCGTAGCCGATATAGGCTTCCCGAACGCGCGGATCGTTGGCGAGCGAGGCGCCGTCGCCGCTGAGCACGATCCGCCCGTGCTCGACGACATAGGCCTGGTCGGCCATCGCCAGCGAGCGGGCGACGTCCTGCTCGGCCATCAGAATGGTGAGGCCGTCGCTCTTGAGCCGGCTCACCGTCTCGAACACATGGCCGGCGGCCAGCGGTGCCAGGCCCAGGGTCGGCTCGTCGAGCAGCATGATGCGCGGCAGGGCCATGAGACCGCGGCCGATCGCCAGCATCTGCTGCTCCCCGCCGGACAGCGTGCCCGCGAGCTGCTGGCGGCGCTCGGCCAGCCGCGGGAACATCGCGAAGACGCGCTCCATCGTCGCGCGGGACGATGCGCGCGCACGCGGCGCGTAGGCGCCGAGCCGGAGATTCTCGTCGACCGACATCTGCGGAAAGACGAGGCGCCCTTCCGGGACCAGGACGAGGCCGCGCTCCACGCGCTCGCTCGACTTCATGCCGCGGACGCTCTCGCCGTCGAGACGGATGTTGCCCGCATCGGATGAGAGCAGCCCCGCGATGATCCGCATGATCGTGGTCTTGCCCGCACCGTTGCCACCGATGAGGACGGTGACGGAGGCAGGCTCCGCGGCGAAGGACACGTCGTGCACGATCTTCGCGGCGCCGTAGCCGCCGGAGACGTTCGCGATCTCGACGCGCCCCGCCGTCATTGCGTCGCGCCGAGGTAGGCATCGTGCACGCGCGGATCCGCGGCGATCGCCGCCGGCGTGCCCTCGGCGATCAGCTCGCCGTGATGCAGGACCGCGATCCGGTCGGCGAAGCGCATCAGTGCGCGCATCACGTGCTCGATGATCAGGATGGTCAGGCCACGCTCGCGGTGGACGCGCTGGAGCACGTCGAGCATCTCCGCCACCTCGGCACCCGTGCATCCCGCCAGCACCTCGTCGAGCAGAAGCAGTTTGCACCCCGTCGCCAGCGCACGCGCCACTTCGAGCTTCTTCTGGCCCGACAGGGTGAGCTCCTCGGCGAGCGTGTCGGCCTGTGCCGACAAACCGATCAGGTCGAGGATGCGCTCCGCGCGTTCGTTCGCGGCCTGCCTGTTCGCTGCCGGATCGGCGCCGAACAGCGCCGCGATCGCCACGCTCTCGCGCGCGGTCAGCCCGGAGAACGGCCGCACGATCTGGAACGTGCGGCTGATGCCGCGCCGGCAGATCTGGTCCGGGCGCAGGGCGACGATCGAATCGCCGCGATAGCGGATGTCGCCGGAGCTGGGCCGCACATGGCCGGCGATGAGGCCGAAGAGCGTGGTCTTGCCGGCCCCGTTCGCGCCCATGAGGCCGACGATGGCCCCTTCTTCAATGGAGAGGGAAACGTTCTGCAGGGCATGTACGCCGCCGAACGACTTGGTCAGGTTCCTGACCTCGAGCAGCGCGGTCACGCCTTCTGCCTCAGCAACCGGCCGACCACGCCGCCGGGTGCGAACAGGACGAACCCGATCAGCAGCAGGCCGATGATGATCATGTAAACCTGCGGCGCCCGCACCCACAGGAACTCTGAGACGAGGACCAGCAGGCCGGCGCCAAGGATCGGACCGCGAACGTCGTCACTGCCGCCGATGATCGCCATCGTCACGATCGTCAGGGAGATGGTCGGATCGAACGCCGGCACCGGCTCGAAATAGGACGAGCGCAGCATCATCGCGCCGCCGACCATGCCCGGGATGATCGACGACAGGGCGAAGGCCAGCAGCTTGAATCGCGCGATCGGGATGCCGATGGTCTCGGCGGCCTCCTCGTTCTCGCGGATGGCCATCAGCCCCTGGCCGAACCGCGTGCGCCGCACGAACCAGGCCATCGCGGTCGCGAGCGCCGCCAGGATCAGCATGACGACGAAAAGCGTGTGGAGGTCGGGGCCGCCGAAGATGATCCGGCTGAACTTGCCGAGATAGGATTCGATGGCGATGACCGAATACTTCACGAGCTCCGCCACCCCGAAGGTGAGGATGACGAAATACGGTCCGCGCACGCGCAGCACCGGATAGCCGATCAGGGCGGCGAAGGCGAAGGCCGCACAACCCGCCAGGGGCAGCGAAACCGCCATCGGCACGCCGGTGCCCAGCAGGACGACGACATAGGCGCCGAGCCCGTAGAAGACGACATGGCCGATCGACACGTAACCGGTCAGGCCGGACAGCACCGTCCAGCTCTGCGTCAGCGCCACCCACATCAGGAAGGACAGGCCCACGCCGACGATGTAGTCGCCGGCGTAGAGCGGCAGGAAGGCGACGGCGAGGCAGGCCGCCACCAGGGCGCCGTCGAGCCACCGCGCGTTCACCGGAAGAGCCTCGCGCTGCCGAGCAGCCCCTGCGGGCGGAGCATGAGGATGCCGACGAAGACGGCATAGAGGAGGATCGAGCGGAGGCTGGGCGAGGTCAGCGCCACGCCATACGTTTCGATCGCCCCCAGCACGAAGCCGGCGATGATGCCGCCCGCGAGGTTGCCGAGGCCGCCCATGATCACCACGACGAAGGCGGCGATGGTGAACGGAAAGCCCATGAAGGGCGAAATCTGCTCGATCATGCTCACCAGGCAGCCGGCGAGTGCCGCGAGCGCGAAGCCGAGGACGAAGGCGATGAGCTGGACGCGGTCTGTGTCGATGCCGACCACCGCGGCCGCGTCGCGGTTCTGGATCAGCGCCCGGATCGCGAGGCCGAGCACGTGCATGCGCATGAACAGCCACGTGCCGATGCAGGCCGCCAGCGCCACGGCCAGCGCGACCAGCCGGTTGCCGGTCACGAAGACGTCGCCGAAGCGCAGGACCGAATCAAGATACTGGTAGCCGCGCGGTGTCGCCGAGAAGAAATACGCGGCGAGGTTCTGCATGATCACGGAGATGCCGAAGAACAGCAGCAGCGAGTTCGCCTCCAGCCGCCGCGCGGTGCGCCGCGAGGCGACCAGCCGCCGGAACAGGCCGACATAGAGCGCCGCGCCGAACAGCGCCGCGATCGCTGCGGCCACGACCAGCGAGGCGAGCGGCGAAAGTCCGGCCAGCGCGAAGGCCCAGTACGTCGCGTAGGCGCCGACCATCACCACGTCGCCATGCGCGACGTTGAGGAGGCGCATCGTCCCGTAGACGAGGTTCAGCCCCAGCGCCACCAGCGCATAGAGCGACCCGGCGACTGCGGCCGCGAAGAGAAGCTGCCCTGACAGCAGGACATCCAGTGCGGCCGCAGGCATCCGTCCCTAGTCCGATCCGTCGCGCTGGGGCGACGTCACCACTGCGTCTTCTGGCGGTACTTGGCCGTCGCGACCGACGCGGGCCACACCAGATGGACCTTGTCGCCCTGTACCTGGATGAAGGCGGTCGGCGTGACGGCGTTCTGCACGCCCTGGAACTTCACCGGCCCGTTCACCGTGTCGAACGTCTCGGTGCTGATGGTCTGCCGCAGCTTGGCGCGGTCGAGGCCCGCCTTGGCGACGGCCTGCTCGAGGATCTCCATCGTCATGTAGCCGAGGGCGGAGTCGAGATAGTCGGGGCGCTCGTTGTACTTCTTGATGTACGCCTCGTTGAAAGGCTTCGCCTTCGTCCACTCGGGCCGGTACGGGTCCCAGTGGCCAAGCGTGATGAAGCCGTCCGCGGCGCTGCCCACGACCTTGCCGAAGAAGTCCATGCCCGGGCCGACGGCGACGAACTGGAACGGCGCGCGCAGGTCCAGCTCTTTCGCCTGCTTGGCATAGAGCACCGAGTCAGACGGATAGGACAGCGCCAGGATCGCGTCGGGGTTCGCACGCTTCACCGCCGAGAGCATCGCCGTCATGTCCTTGATGTCCGGCGGATACTCTTCGTTGACAACGACCTTGATCCCTTCCTTCTGCAGGGCGGGAACCAGGAAGCTCTTGATCTCCTTGGCGAAGGGCAGGACGTTGGCGATGACCGCCGCCGTCTGCACGTTGTTCGCCTTCATCATGGCGGTGAGCTCTGCGCCGATGCGGTCGGGGATCGCCGAGGTCGGGAACCAGATGTTGCCGGGCTTGATTTCGCGCAGCGCCACCGAGGCGGCGGTGGAGCCGACCATCGGGAACTGGAAGCGCTCAAGCACGGGCGCTATCGCAATGTGGAACGGCGTGCCCCACGGCGCCGTCAGCAGATCGACCTTGTCGTCGGTGATCAGCTTCTCGTAGATGCGCACGGCGTTGGCCGGGTTCGACTGGTCGTCATAGGTGACGAACTCGACCTTGCGCCTGGTGCCGCCGACATCGATGCCGCCGCGCGCGTTCACAACTTCGAGCCACAGATCGTAGGCCTTGATCTGGTCGCCCGCGGCCTGCGCGAACAGGCCTGTCTTGCTGATGGAGAAGCCGATGCGGACGGGCTTGCTGTCCTGTGCCGCGGCACCGGTCGCGAGGCCTATCGCGGCCGCCATCGCGAGAAGAAGCGATCTCACCATATCCACCTCCCGTTATCTTTGACTGCGATCGATCCTTGAATTTGCGGGTCAGGGCGCCTTCGCGCCGTCACGATCCATCATCGCGCGCAGGACATGCTCCGGCGTCATCGGCAGGCGCCGCAGGCGCGCACCCGTCGCATCGGCGATGGCGCTCGCGATCGCGGATGCGACGACATTGATGCCGATCTCGCCCACGCCTTTCGCGCCGAACGGCCCGTCCGGCTCCGGGTGCTCGACGATATGGGAATGGATTTCGTAGGGAACATCAAGCGTGGTCGGCACCTTGTAGTCCATCAGGGTCGGGTTCGCGAGGCGCGGGCCGTCCCACACCATCTCCTCGGTCAATGCAAAGCCCATGCCCTGCACGAAGGCGCCTTCGAGCTGGCCCTCGACCGACACCCGGTTGATGGCGCGGCCGACATCCGCGACCGTCCAGGCGCGCTTCACCTCGACCTTGCCGGTCGTCTCGTCGACCTCGACCTCGACGGCCAACGCGCCGAAGGCATAGACGCCGATCTGCTGAAAGGGCAGGCCACGCGCCACGGCGCGCTTGGGATCGACGGTCGGCTGGTCGAACACCAAGGCATGCGTCCCGATGATCGGGCCGCCCTTGCGCCAATGCGCGCGGGCGGACACGACGAGAAACGGCAGCTCCTTCTCCGGCACGCCCGTGATGCCGACGCGCCCGCCGGGCCGGAGCTCCAGGTCCAGCGCCGAACATTCGAGGATCTCGGCCGCGTGCGCCTTGATCTGCCGCTCCACCTCGGCGGCGGCGCCGACCACGGCGCGGCCGGTCGTGTAGGTCACGCGGCTCGCCGTGGTGCCCCAGTTATAGGGCGATCCGTCCGTATCGGGACTGGCGACGCTGACCCGGTCCACCGGCAGCTTGAGCGCCTCGGCACAGATCTGCGTGAGCACGGTGTCGGAGCCCTGCCCGATGTCGACCGCACCGGTGTTGAGGATGACCGTGCCATCCTCGAGCAGGCGGACGATGGCGCCCGTCCCCAGCAGGCCGCTGATATGCGCGGTGCAGGCAAAGCCGGTGCCGAGGCGCTTGCCCGGCGATGGCTTGCTCTGCTTGCGCTGCGCCCATCCGGATTCGCGCACCGCCGTGTCGATGCACTCCATCAGGCCGTTCGAGGGCAGCGCCTGCCCGCCGAACCAGCGGTCGTCGCCCTGCAGCGCGTTCTTGCGGCGGATCTCCACCGGGTCCATGCCCAGGCGAGCGGCGATCTCGTCGATCTGCGTCTCTCCGGCGAAGCTGACCTGGGGATTGCCGAAGCCGCGGAACGCGCCGAAGCGCAGCTTGTTCGTATAGACGAGCGTACCGTGGCAGCGCGTATGCGCAATGCGGTAAGGCCCGCGCGCCATCAGCAGGCTGTAGCCGAGCACGCCGGGGCTGTCGTCGGCATAGGCGCCGCCGTCGAGCAGCACCTCGATCTCGCGCGCGACCAGCGTGCCGTCCTTCTTCGCGCCCGTCCGCGCGCGAATCTTGAAGGGGTGCCGCGCGCGGACGATCTCGAAATCCTCCTCGCGCGTCAGGATCATCTTCACCGGCCGGCCGGTCTTCATCGCCAGCTTGACGACGATCGGCTGGATGTGCGGCTCCATCTTGTTGCCGAACCCGCCGCCGACCCGCGGCGTCAGGCAGCGCAGCCGCGACATCGGCAGGTTCAGGGACTCGCAGACATTGGCCTGCACGCGGAAGACGGACTGGTTCGCCGACCACAGGGTGACGCGGCCGGCGGAGTCGGTCTCCGCCAGCGCGCCGCACGGCTCGATCGCCACGTGCGCCTGCGGGCTCGTCTCGAAGTCGCCCTCGACGATCAGGTCGCATTCCGCGAAGCCGCGCGCGATGTCGCCTTCCGCCAGCTCGGTCTTCGAGCAGACATTGCCGCCGAAGATCGCCGGGAAGACCTTGAAGTAGGAGTCGAGCTCCTCGTGGATGATCGCCGCGCCGGATGCGATGGCCTGTTCGGGCGTGAGGATCGCCGGCAGCTCCTCGTACTCGACCTTGATCAGCCGCGCGGCGAACCGCGCCTCCGCTTCGGTTTCCGCCGCGACGGCCGCGACGGGCTCGCCGACATAGCGCACCTTGCCCTTGGCGAGCGCATGCTCGTCCTTGATGAAGGCGCCCATGCGCCCGTCGCCGAGATCGTCGCCGGTGATGATGGCCTGCACGCCGGGCGCCTGCAGCGCGGCGCTGAGATCGTACGACTTGATCCGCGCATGCGGATACGGGCTGCCGAGCACCGCCGCATGCAGCATATCAGGCCGGTAAAGGTCGGCGATGTAGGCCGCGCGGCCCGATACCTTCTCGCGGATCTCCAGCCGCGGAATGCTCTCGCCGATGCCCGTCCCTTCGCGCAAGGCGCTCATCGGGCCCCGTCCTCGGCGGCGAGCCGGACCGCGTCGACGACCTTGCGATAGCCGGAGCAGCGACAGAGATTGCCTGAGAGTCCCGCGCGGATCTCGTCCACGCTCGCCTTCGGCTTTTCGGACAGCAGTGCCGCCGCCGACAGGATCATGCCCGGCGTGCAGAAGCCGCACTGAACCGCGCCGGTTTCCTCAAAGGCCTTCTGCAGCCGGGCAACCGTTGCATGGTCCGCTTCGATGGTCGTGATCTCGCGGCCGGCGCAGGTGTGCGCAAGCGACAGGCATGCGCGCGCCGGGCGGCCGTCGATCAGGACCGTGCAGGCGCCGCAGACGCCCTGATTGCAGCCCCGTTTGGCGCCGGTGAGTTGCAGCGCGTCGCGCAGCACGGTGAGCAGGGTGTCTTCCAGCGCGGCGAGGGCCGTGCGCGACCTGCCGTTGACGCGCAAGGTCAGAGCGGTGGGAGTCATGCGGCGCTCCTCAGCTCGGCCTTCGCCAGGTCGACGATGCGTCTGACCATGCGCGGGATTGCCAGCCGGCGGTAGTCGGCGGTGGCGCGCACGTCATCGACCGGGTCGGCGGCCTCGGCCAGCATGGCCCCTGCCCTGCGCACCGCGTCGTCGCCGAGATCCGATTCCAGCAGCATCCGGTCGGCCTCGTCGTGGCGCACGGGTTTCGGGCCGCAGCCGCCGACAGCGAGGCCGACGCGCGCGCCCTTGCCCTTCTCGCGCGCGACCGACAGCGCGACCGACACGATGGCAAAATCGCCCGAGACCCGTGCGAGCTTGTCGTAGAGCCCGATTCCGGACGACGGGCGCGGCAGATGGATCGCCACGACCAGTTCGCCGGGTTCGAGCGCGGTCGTGTACCAGTCGACGAAGAAATCCTTCGCCGGGACGCGGCGATTGCCGTTCGGACCCGCGAGTTCGACCTCGGCTGCGGCGGCGACCAACGCCGGCGGATAGTCCGCCGCCGGATCGGCGAAGGCGATCGAGCCGCCCATCGTTCCCATGTTGCGGACCGGCGGATTGGCGATCCGGCCGGCGGCGGCGCGGACGACCGCGAGGTCCCCTGTCAGCCGCGCATCGGCGGCCGTCTCGCGGTGCCGCGTCATGGCGCCGATGCGCACGGCGCCGGTTGGAAGCACCGAGATGCCGCGCAGCTCCTCGATGCCTGACAGGCTGACCAGCTCGGCGGGTTCGGCGATCCCGGCATTCATCATCGCGACAAGCGTGGCGCCGCCAGCGAGGCAGCGGACATCTTCCCTGCCCAGCAATTGGACAGCTTCCTGCACGCTGCCGGGGCAATGGATTTGTCTAAGCGCGCTCATTCGGCCTGCATCAGGGCGATGGCTCCCACTCATCTGCACCGCGCGACGGTCGCGATTGTGCCGCGTTCTGCCGTCAATAGAGAACACAATTCATTATTCACCGGGCCGCTGTCAACACGCGGCCGGTGCATCCGCAGCGGTATCGGCAAGGTACTACAAATAAATCCCAGAGCATCCGAAGCCCTCTCCCCAACGGGGAGAGGGTTGGGTGAGGGGGCGCGCGCTAGCGCGCTTGGAGCGGCGACTGGAGTCTTGATCTCCCCCTCACCCTCCCGCGCGCTATCGCGCGCGGGCCCCTCCCTCTCCCCGTTGGGGAGAGGTGTGCTTGTGCGCTCTTACAAATAGTCGCGCAGCATCGCGACGAGCGGCACGTCGGCGGGCGGCATCGGGAATTCGGACAGGCGGTTCGCGCGCGCCCAGGTCAGCTCCTGACCTTCGAGCGGCGTGATCGTGCCCTTCCACTTGCGGCACAGGTAGAGCGGCATCAGCAGGTGGAAGTCAGGATAGAGATGCGAGGCGAAGGTGAACGGCGCCAGGCACGCGAAGGTGATGTCGATGCCGAGCTCCTCGCGCAGCTCGCGGATCAGCGCCGCCTCCGGCGTCTCGCCCTGATGCACCTTGCCGCCGGGAAACTCCCACAGCCCCGCCATCGGCTTGCCCGGTGGGCGCTGTGCCAGCAGCACGCGATTGTCGGCGTCGATCAACGCCGCCGCCGCAACCAGCACCGTGCGCACGGGCCCCGAGGGCTGCCGAATATCGACCGCCTCGCAGCCTTCGCCCTGTCCCGTTGGATTGGAGACCATCACGCCCACCTCAGCATCACGATTCCGCCGGCGACCACGCACGCCGCAACGATGCGCGGCGGACCGAATCGCTCCTTGAGGAACACTGTCGCAAGAATGGCGGCGAAGACAACGCTCGTCTCGCGCAACGCCGCGACTTGCGCCATCGGCGCGATGCTCAGCGCCCAGACGACCAGCCAGTAGGCGCTGAGCGACATCGCACCGCCGGCGAGCCCGACCCGCCAGTTGTCGCGCACGAAGGCGAACGTCCTGCGCCCGTGCCAGGCCAGCGACATCGCCGCGAGCGGCAAACCGTTCATGGCGAACAGCCAGAGCGTATAGGCGTGCGGCGATCCCGCCTCGCGCGCGCCCAGCCCGTCGACCACCGTGTAGGCGGCGATGAACGCCGCGGTGCCGAGTGCATAAAGCACGGGACGATGACCGGCCTGCAGCGCGCCCCTATGGAATGCGAGGCTGGCAATGCCGGCGGCGATCACGAGGACGGCGATGGCGCTGAGCGGACCCAGCCGATCGCCGGCGATGAACACGGCGGGCAGCAGCACGAACACGGGCGCCGCGCCGCGCGCGATCGGATAGACCTGTCCGAGATCGCCGTAGCGATACGCCTGGATCAGGAACACGTGGTAGCCGCACTGCAGCACCAGCGACATCGCGAAATAGGGCCAGACGCTGAGCGGCGGCAGGGGCGCGAAGGGAATCAGGCACAGCGCGATCAGCGAGGCGCCGTTGGCGATCAGGGTCATCACCAGCAGCCGGTCGCCCTTGACCTTCAGGACGATGTTCCAGCCCGCGTGCAGCAGCGCCGACAGCAGCACCAGGGCTACGACGGCGGCATCCATCCTTCAGGACCTTCGTTCAGCTCCGATAGCTGCCGTTGATGTCGATGTAGCCGTGCGTCAGGTCGCAGGTCCACACCGTCGCCTTGGCGCGGCCGACGCCGACATCGATGTCGATGCGGATCTCGCGGCCCTGCATGTGCTTCGCGACCGGCGCCTCGTCGTAGCCGGGCACGATCTCGCCCTTGTGGGTGATCGGCACGCCGCCGATCTTGATGATCAGCTTGTCGCGGTCGGCCTTCTCGCCGGCGCGGCCGATCGCGGCGACGATGCGGCCCCAGTTCGCGTCGGCCGCGGCGATCGCCGTCTTGACCAGCGGCGAGTTGCCGATGGTGAGCCCGATCCGGCGCGCGGCCTTGGCCGACACGGCGCCGCCGACATTGATGGTCACGAGTTTCTGCGCGCCCTCGCCGTCGCGCACGACCTGCAGCGCCAAGTCCAGCATCAGCGCGTCGAGCTTGGCCCGGAAATCCTTCAGCGCCGGGTCGCCCGCGCCCGCGATCTTCCTGTGCTTCGCCTGCCCGGTCGCGAACAGCAGCACCGTGTCGCTGGTCGAGGTGTCGCCGTCGACCGTGATCGCGTTGAACGAGCCGTCGGCCGAGGCGGCGAGCAGCTTCTGCAGCACCGGCGCCGGCAGCTTCGCGTCGGTGAAGACGAAGCACAGCATCGTCGCCATGTCGGGCGCGATCATGCCCGAGCCCTTGCAGAAGCCGTTGATCGTCACCGGCACGCCGCCGATCGTGGCGCGCTGCGTGGCGCCCTTCGGGAACGTGTCGGTCGTCATGATCGCATGCGCCGCCTGCGTCCACGAAGCCGGCGACAGCGCCCTGTGCATGCCCGGCAGCGTCTCGATCAGCTTTTGCACCGGCAGCTTGACGCCGATCACGCCGGTGGACGCGATGAACACGTCGTTGGCCGAGGCGCCGACCAGCTTCGCCGCAGCGGCCGCCTCGGCCGCCACCGCGTTGCGCCCGTCGCGGCCCGTGAAGGTGTTGGCATTACCGGCATTGACGACCACGGCGCGCGCCTTGCCGCGCTTGATCTGCTTGCGGCACCACTCGACCGGCGGCGAGGCCGTCTTCGATTTCGTGAACACGCCGGCCGCGGTCGTGCCGGGCGCCAGTTCGGCCAGCATCAGGTCCTCGCGGCCCTTGTAGCGCGTCTCGGTACGGCCGGCGGCGAGGCGCACGCCGGGAACCTCCGGCAAGTCGGGGAATCTCTCGGGCGCGAGCGGGGAGCGGGCGTGCATGGACTCTCTCAACTTTCTTTCCCTGCGCCTTGCGCGGCCCTCGGATCAAGTCCGAGGGTGACCCGCGCATCCATCGTGCAGGCGGCGCGATGGACCCGCGGATCAAGTCCGCGGGACACGCTTCTTTATTTGACTGACAGCGCCTGCATCCTCACTTCGGCGCGGCGGGCAGCGCCTGGCCGTCGAGGCCGAAGCGCTCGACCTTGGCGCTGTCGCGCAGCTTGCCGACGAGGCCGGTCACGACCTCCTGCGACATGTCGTTGGTGATCTGGTCGCGCATTTCGTCCAGCGAGGCGGACGACGTGCGGCGCGCCTCGACCTTGATGACGTGCCAGCCGAACTGCGACTTCACCGGCGCCTCGGTCGTCTCGCCGTCCTTCAGCTTGAAGGCGGCCTCGGAGAACTCCGGCACCATCTCCTCGCGGGTGAAGAAGCCGAGGTCGCCGCCGTTCTGCTTGCCGCTGGGATCGATCGATTTGGCCTTGGCGATGTCCGAGAAGTTGCCGCCCTTCTTGAGCTCGACGATCACATCCTTGGCCTGCTGCTCGGTCTGCACGAGGATGTGCCGCGCGCTGACCTCTTCCTTCGCCGCGGTCGTCTTGGCGACCTGCTCGTAGCGCTCGCGCACCGCCTGCTCGGTGACCGTCGCCTCGATCTGGCGGGTTATGTAGACTTCCTGGATCACCCGGTCTTCCATTTCGGCGAGCCGGCGCTTCACGTCGGCATCGGTCGCGAGGCCGTCCTTGCGGCCGGCATTGACGACCAGCCTGGTGTCGATCAGGCGCTCGACCACCGCCGGGAACAGGACCTCGATCGGCAACTGCTGGAACTGCGCCGGAAGGGTGCGCTGCACCGCGATCACGTCGGAGCGGTAGATCGGTGCGCCGTCCACCGTGGCGACGATCGGGTCGTTGGGATCGACGGGCTTCAGCTGGGCCAGCGCGGCGGGCGCGAGCATGAGGACGGAGGCCACAAGCGCGGCCGCTGGCGCGAATTTTCGCATGGAGGGGTCCTTAATGAATGGGGCCTTGGAATCTAAGGAGAAATCAGCCGGCCGCAAGGCGCGCATCTTGCACCGCTTGCCATGCGTCAAACAAGCGCAGTCTGGCCCGATCCCGGGAATCAGCGGGGTTGCCGGTATCGTTGACAGGAACCCGCCGCCCGCCTATCTCATCCGGGTATCCCCGGCCCTCCCCTAACTGACGTCTCCGGAACGCAAAAATCGATGTTCGGCGCAATTGCCCGCCGGCTCTTCGGCACCTCCAATGATCGTGTTCTCAAGGGGATGCACTCCCTCGCGGCCGCGATCAACGCCGCCGAACCCGCGCTTGAGAGACTTTCCGACGACGAACTGCGCGCCCGCACCGCGTGGCTGAAGGAGCGCTTCGCCAAGGGCGAAACGCTGGACGACCTGCTGGTCGACGCCTTTGCGACGGTCCGCGAAGGCGCCAAGCGCACCCTGGGCCAGCGCCATTTCGACGTCCAGCTCATCGGCGGCATCGTGCTCCACCGCGGCATGATCTCGGAGATGAAGACCGGCGAAGGCAAGACGCTCGTCGCCACCCTGCCCGTTTACCTCAACGCGCTCGCCGGCAAGGGCGTGCATGTCGTCACCGTCAACGACTACCTGGCCCAGCGCGACGCGGAGTGGATGGGCCGCATCTACAACTTCCTCGGCCTCACGGTCGGCTGCATCGTCCACGGCCTGACGGACGAGGAGCGCCGGCAGGCCTACGCCGCCGACGTCACTTACGGCACCAACAACGAGTACGGCTTCGACTACCTCCGCGACAACATGAAGTTCCGGCTGGAGGATATGGTCCAGCGGCCGTTCACCTACGCGATCGTCGACGAGGTGGACTCCATCCTGATCGACGAGGCGCGCACGCCGCTGATCATCTCCGGCCCGAGCGAGGATTCCTCGGAGCTGTACATGGCGGTCAACAAGCTGATGCCGCAGCTTGGCCCCGAGGATTTCGAGAAGGACGAGAAGCAGAAGGCGGTCACCCTGACGGAAGCCGGCGTCGAGAAGATGGAAGGCCTGCTGAACCAGGCCGGCCTGCTCAAGGGCCCGATGTACGACATCGCCAACGTCTCGATCGTCCACCACGTCAACCAGGCGCTGCGCGCGCACAAGCTGTTCCACCGCGACACCGAATACCTCGTCAAGGACGGCAAGGTCGTCATCGTCGACGAGTTCACCGGTCGCGCGATGGAAGGACGCCGCTGGTCCGAGGGCCTGCACCAGGCCGTCGAGGCGAAGGAAGGCGTTCAGGTGCAGATGGAGAACCAGACGCTGGCCTCCATCACCTTCCAGAACTATTTCCGGCTCTACCCGAAGCTGGCCGGCATGACCGGCACGGCGATGACCGAGGCCGGCGAGTTCGCGGAGATCTACAAGCTGGAGGTCGTCGAGATCCCGACCAACCAGCCGATGGCCCGCATCGACAACGACGACGAGGTCTACCGGACCTTCGGCGAGAAGGCCAAGGCGATCGTCAGCCAGATCGAGGAGTGCAGCAAACGCAACCAGCCCGTGCTCGTCGGCACGGTCAGCATCGAGAAATCCGAGGCGCTGTCGGCAGAGCTGAAGAAGCGCAGCATCCCCCACCAGGTGCTGAACGCGCGCTACCACGAGCAGGAAGCATATATCGTCGCGCAGGCCGGCAGACCCGGCGCGGTGACGATCGCCACCAACATGGCCGGTCGCGGCACCGACATCCAGCTCGGCGGCAACGTCGAGATGCGCATTCGCCAGGAACTGGTCGGCGTGGCCGACCCGGCGGCGCTCGAGCAGCGCTCGCAGACGATCCGGGGCGAAGTCGCCTCGGCGAAGGACGTCGTCAAGCAGGCCGGCGGCCTCTACATCATCGGCACGGAGCGCCACGAGAGCCGGCGCATCGACAACCAGCTCCGCGGCCGCTCCGGCCGCCAGGGCGATCCGGGCGCCTCCAAGTTCTTCCTGTCGCTGGAAGACGACCTGATGCGCATCTTCGGCTCCGACCGCATGGACGGGATGCTGCGCAAGCTGGGCCTGAAGGAAGACGAGGCGATCGTCCATCCCTGGATCAACAAGGCGCTGGAAAAGGCGCAGCAGAAGGTCGAGGCCCGCAACTTCGAGATCCGCAAGCAGATCCTGAAGTACGACGACGTGATGAACGACCAGCGCAAGGTCATCTACGAGCAGCGCAAGGACATCATGCGCGCCGCCGAGGTGTCCGAGCAGATCGTCGACATGCGCCACGAGGTGATCGACGGCCTGGTCGCGCGCTGCATCCCCGAGAACGCCTATGCCGAGCAGTGGGAAATCGGCACGCTGCACGAGGAGACGCGCCGCATCTTCGGCCTCGACCTGCCGGTAGCGGACTGGGCGAAGGAAGAAGGTATCGCCGACGAGGAGATCAAGGCGCGCCTCACCGATGCGATCGACCGCAAGATGGCGGAGAAGGCCGCCAATGTCGGCCCCGAGATCATGCGCATGGCCGAGAAGTCGATCCTGCTGCAGATCCTCGACCAGGCATGGAAGGACCATCTGCTGCAGCTCGACCATCTGCGCCAGGGTATCGGCCTGCGCGCCTACGGCCAGCGCGACCCGCTGAACGAGTACAAGCGCGAGGCGTTCGAGCTGTTCGAGGGGCTGCTGCGCGACCTGCGCGAGCAGGTCACCAACTTCCTCTGCCATGTCGAGATCCGCGTCCAGGGCCCGCAGGACCAGATGCCGCCGCCGCGCGAGCCGGCAATGGCCGAGATGGCGATGGCCGGCGGCCCCGAGGACGGCGCCGCCCAGGCACACCGCGCACAGTCCGCGGCTGGCGATGACGTCAACCCGTCCGACCCCGCCAGCTGGGGCAAGGTCTCGCGCAACGCCGCCTGCCCGTGCGGCTCCGGCCGCAAGTTCAAGCACTGCCACGGACGGATGTAGCGGGGCTTCGGTCCCGCTGACACCACGACGTCGGCGCGACCCTCACCCTCCCCTCTCCCGCAAGCGGGAGAGGGTCCCGGAAGAGCGCTGGGCCGCGCCCCTTCTCCCGCTTGCGGGAGAAGGCGGGGGATGAGGGGGTCTCAATAGGCACCTTTGTAACCCTTAACTCGGCCTTTACCGCGACGCCGCCACGATGCAGGGTGAACCAACACAGGTGAACCCATGTCCATGATCGGCCGCGCGCTTCGCTCCGCCGCCCTGTTCCTGCTCGTCGCCCTGCCGCAGCAGGCTTCCGCCGACGGGCTCCGCTACGGGCAAGGGCTCTTGTGGCAGGTCGCGAAGGACGGCAAGCCGGTGGCGCAGGTCTTCGGCACCATCCACCTCGCCGATCCCGAGATCCTGGCGCTCCCCGCGCCGGTGCGCGATGCCTTCCGCAACGCCTCCAGCCTGGCGGTGGAGACGGTACTCGACAATGACGCGATCCGGACGCTCGGCACGGCCATGGCGCTGCCCGCCGACCGCAGCCTGCGCGATCTCGTGCCGCCGGACGTGTTCGACAGGGCGGCCATCGCGGCGCAGCCCTACGGACTGCAAGCCGCGCAGCTCGACCGCCTCAAGCCGTGGGCCGTGGCGATGCTGATCACCGTGCCGCCCGAAGAGATCGCGCGCCGCAATTCCGGCCAGCTCGCCCTCGACCTGTGGTTCGTCAACGAGGCGCGCGCGGCGGCGAAGCCGATCCATGCGCTGGAGACGGTGATGGAGCAGGTCGACGTGTTCGAGAGCCTGCCCGCCGCGGACCAGGTCGCGTATCTGCGCGCGGCGGCGATCGACGTTTCGGAGAAGCAGCGGCTGATGGCCGCTATGAAGACCGCCTGGCTGCGGCGCGACCTCGATGCCGTGCGCCAGGCGACGCGCGAGAACATGCCGGACACGGAGCGTCGGTTCGCCGAGCGCCTCGAGAAAGGGCTGCTCGAAACGCGCAACCGGCACATGGCCGAGCGGATGATGGCGCATTTCGCCGACGGCAACACCTTCGTCGCCATCGGCGCGCTGCACCTGCCCGGCGACGACGGCGTGCTGCATCTGCTCGAGCAGCGCGGCTACACGCTGACGCGAAAATACTGAGCGTCTTTATCTAAAAACCCGCGCGTTTCGCGCCACGGCGGCGCCGCGCGTTTAACGCCGCTTTTACCGCGGGCATCGCACCATCATGGGCCTCACCCATGCAGGTCGAGTCATGCCGTCGATCGGTCGCGCTTTCAGCATCGCCGTTCTGATCCTGCTTGCTCTGCTGCCGCGCAGCGCGGCGGCGGAAACGCTGCGCTTCGGCCAGGGCCTGCTGTGGCAGGTCGCGCACGAAGGCAAGCCGGTGGCGCAGATCTTCGGCACCATGCATTCGTCCGATCCCGACATCCTTGCCTTGCCGCAGCCGGTGGTGCGCGCCTTCCGCGCGGCACCCAGCCTGTCGGTCGAGATCATCCTCGACGAGTCGGCGATGCAGCGCATCGGCACGGCGATGCGCCTGCCCAAGGGCCAGCGCCTGCAGGACTTCGTGCCGCCCGACGTCTTCCAGAAGGCGGCGGCGGCGGCCGAGCCGCTCGGCCTGCAGCCGATCCAGTTGAGCCGCCTCAAGCCGTGGGCCGTGGCGATGCTGATCTCGATGACGCCGCAGGGCGAGAAGGCGAAGGGCCCGCAGCGCCTTCCGCTCGACCTGTGGCTGATGGAGACGGCGCGCAAGAAGCGCAAGCCCGTCTATGCGCTGGAGACGCTCGCCGAGCAGGTCAACGTGTTCGATACCCTGCCGACCGACGATCAGGTCGCACATCTGCGCGCGGCGGCCATCCCCCAGGCGGAGAAACGCCGGCTGTACGAGATCCTCAAGGACGCCTATCTGCGCCGCGACCTCGACGCCATCTTCCGCCTCGCGAACCACGACGAGAAGCCCGGCGATCGCGCCCTGCGCGTGAAGGTCGAGAAGCGCCTGCTCGACGACCGCAACCGCCGCATGGTGGAGCGCATGCTGCCGCGCTTCGACGAGGGCGGCGCGTTCATCGCCGTCGGCGCCGCGCACCTTCCCGGCGACGTCGGCGTGCTCCACCTGCTGGAGCAGCGCGGCTACACGGTGACGCGGTTGTATTGACCTCCGGTCCCCTCTCCCCAACGGGGAGAGGGTTAGGGTGAGGGGGCGCGCGCTAGCGCGCTTGGAACTGAGGCGGACATATTCTCCCCCTCACCCTCCCGCGCGCTATTCGCGCGCGGGTCCCTCCCTCTCCCCGTTGGGGAGAGGTGTATTAGAGTCAGCCCGATCGCAGCCGCGCCTGCGGGGCGGCGGGCGGCTCGATCTGTTTGCCGACCATCTCCGACAGCACGATGTAGAGCTTGCCGACGTCCGAGGTCAGGATCGTCGCCGACAGAATGTTCTCCGGGTCGGCGGCGAGCGCATCGGCGCGCAGGCGCTCGAACTGCGAAAGGTAGTCGAGCACGTAGCGGCGGAAATCGGAATCGTCGCGGAACTTCTGGCGCACCGCGTTGGCGTTCTCGCCGAGATTGGAGCGCAGCAGCCGGCGCACGAACACGCCGCGGTCGCCGTTGACGAACTCGCGAAGGATGCGCTCCGACAGGTCGTGCTGCAGCGTGCGGCTCAGGTCGATCGCCAGCGAGTTGAGTCCCTCGATCACCAGGCGCGAGGCGCGCAGGAAAGCCTGCCGGCGCGCCGAACTCTCTTGTGCCGCGAGCGCCTCGGCGCCGGCCTGCGCCGAGCTCGCCGCGGCCAGCAGCGAGTCGACCTGCTTGCCGAACACCTCGCCGACCTGGCGCGCCTGGTTCAGGCTGCGCTCGCTGGCGTTGGCGAGCAGCGTGCTCTGCCGCGCCAGCCCTTCCTCGGCCGTCGTCAGGCGTGTATGCGATTCAGCCGACACGGTGGTCAGCTCGCGCGCCTGACGCTCGAATGACTCGCCGATCGCGGCCATGCGTGTCGCGGCCTGCGACACCGCGCTCATCAGCTCCGACGTACGCTCACGGAACGACGAGGCGATCAGCTCGACGCGCAGCCGCGCATCGGCGCTGGCCTCGCGCAGGCCGTGCGTGTTGGCGCCGAACGACTTGCCGGCCGCGTCCATCAGCGCGCTGGCGTTGGTCGCGGCCTCCGCCGCCTGGCGCGACTGGCGCTCGAAGGCAGCACCGGCATCGCCGACCTGGCCCGCGATCTGGCCGGTGACGTTGAGAAGGTATTCCGCCTGCTCGCGCAATGTCTGGCCCAGGGTGATCGCCTGCGTGCCGGCATTCTCGAGCGTCGCCACCACGCGGCGCTCCTGCGTGCCGAGCGCGCTGTCGACGGCGGCGAGCTGTGCGGCGCTCTTGTCCGCCGCCGCCACCGCGGAGTCGCTGCGCACGCGCAGCGCTTCGCCAATCTCATGCAGCCGCTTGGCGGACGCATCCACCGCGCGCGCCAGCTCGGCCGCCATCGCCTGCAGCCCGTCGCGCATCGTGCCGACGCGGTCCTGCGCATCGCCGGCGGCGGTGTTGAGATTGGCGTGGCGCTCGGCAAGCTCGCCGCTCAGCGATTCGATCCGCGCCGAGGCGCGGTCCGCCGCCAGGGTCAGATCCAGCGCCTGCTTGCGGAACAGATCGCCCGCCTCGCCCAGCATGCCGCCGACCTTGGTCGACGCCTGCGACATCTCGACGACCCGGGCGCGGACGATTTCACCGATCTCGGCAAGCCGGACCGCGGTCTGGTCCGAGGCGGCGCCCAGCGACTGTACGCGCGCGCGCACCGCCTCGCTCGCCGCGTCAAGGCGATCGACGATGCGCTCGGACGTGGCGGCCAGATCGTCGGCGCCGGTTTCCACCGTGGACTTGGCGGCGAGCACGCGCTTGGCCGCCTCCTCCGCCTTCTCGCCCATGCGCTCGCCCGCACGCCCGGCATGCTCGACCAGCGCATCCGCGCCCGCCTCGACGCCCTTCCGTGCCGCGTCGACGCGCGCCGCGGCGGCATCGGCGGCCTCCACCATCCGTTCGCCGGCGCGTCCGGCCATCGCCACCATGCCCTCGGCGCTGGCCTCGATGCCGGCCTTGACCTGTTCGACCCGCGCGGCGGACTGTGCCGCGGCCTCGACCATCCGCTCGCCCGCCTGCTGCGACGTCGCCACCAGCTCGCGCGCGCTCTGCTCCACATCCTTCTTCGTCGCCTCGACGCGAGCAGCGGCATCCTTCGCCGCCTCGCCCATGCGCTCGCCGGCGCGGTGCGACGTCGCGACGAGATCCTCGGCGCTGCGCTCGACACCGGCCTTCGCCGCCTCGACGCGCACCGCCGCGGCTTCCGCCGCCTCGCCCATCCGCTCGCCGGCGCGCTGCGACAGCGCCACCAGCGCCGCGGCGCTGACCTCGACGCCCTTGCGCGACTGTTCGACCCGCGCGGCCGCATCGCCGGCCGCCGCGGCCATGCTGTCGCCCGCGCGCTGCGCCGTCGCGACGAGAGCCTCGGCGCTCGCCTCCACGCCCGCCTTGGCCTGCTCGACGCGCGCCGCCGCCGCATCCGCGCCCTTGACCATGCGGTCGCCGGCATCGTGCGACATCAGGATCAGGCCCTGCGCGCTGATCTCGATGCCGGTCTTGACGCCCTCGAGATGCGTCCCTGCTTCGCGCGCGGCCTCGACCATGCGCTCCCCCGCGCGCTGGGAGGTGGCCACCAGCCCCTCGGCGCTCGCCTCGACCTCGCGCTTCTTCGCCTCGACCTGCGCCGCCGCGGCACCGGCCGCCTCGACCATGCGCTCGCCCATGCGCTGCGATGCCGCAACCAGTCCTTCGGCGCTCGCCTCGACCGCCCGCTTCGTCCCCTCGACGCGCGCGGCGGCCGCATCGGCGGCCTCCGCCATGCGCTCGCCGGACCGATGCGACACGGCAACGATCGCGTCCGCCGTGCCCTCGACCCCCTTCTTCGCGACATCGACCCGCGCCGCGACCGCCTCGGCCGCCTCGCCGATCGACGTAGCCTGCTTCTCGATCATCGCGCCCAGCGCCGTGGCGCCGCTCGCCGCCTGCTCGATCGTGCCGAGGAAGGCGGTGGCGCGCTCGCGCAGCGCCTCGTCGATCGTGCCGAGCTCGGCCCGCGCCTGCGTCGCCGCCGCGGTCAGCTCGTGGCCGCGCTGGCGCAGCAGCTCGCCCGCCTCGCGCACCCGGTCGCTGGCGAGATCCGCCGCCGTGCCGACGCCGCGCGCGCGCTCCTCGAACTCGACGCTGCGCTCGCTGGCCAGCACCGAGGCGCGGTCGAGCGCCGCGGCAAGCTGCTCGGCGCGGGCGCGCAGCTCGTCGCGCACGTCGTTGGTGCGCGCCGCCGAGGTGGCGATATCGCGCGTCTTGTCGGCCAGCATGGTCGCCAGCTCGCCGATGCGGCCGAGCGCATGGCTGGTGCCGTCGGACATCTCGCGCGTCTGACGCCGGAAGGCCTCCGCGGCCGCGCGGATGCGCGCCACGGATTCGTCCGCGAGCGTTCCGATCTCGTGCCCGTGCCGGCGCAGCGATTCGGAGGTCACGTCGGTCTTGGCGCCGAGCCGCTCGACCTCACCGGACAGGATGCGCGTGCCCACGGCCACGGCGTTGTTGAGTTCGTCGGTGCGCGCGGCGGCGAGCTGCAGCTCCTCGTTGCGCTTGCGCAGCGTCTCTCCCATCGCGTCGACGCGCTCCTGCATATGGAACGAGGCGCGCGCCACGTCGACCGCCTGGCGCGACAGGGATTCGCGCGCGGTCTCGCTGGTGGCTGCGATATGCGCGTTCGCGCGCGCGATCTCGTCGGCATGACGCCCGAAGCCGCCGGCGATCGCGTCGGCGCGGGCGCTGGCGTTGTCGACGGAGCCGCTGAAGCGGTCGGCGCTGGTGCGCAGCGCCTCGCCGGCATTGCGCGCCTGGGTCGACGCGGTCTCGGTCATCGCGGCCAGTTCCGTCATCTGCGCCGACAGCGCAGCGCGCACCTCCTCGGCCTTCGCGGTGGCACGGTCCGACGTCGTCGAGATCTCGCGCCCCTGCTCGGTCAGGGATTCGCGGATCGCGGTTGCGTTCGCCGCCGTGCGCTCGGCGACGCTGCGCAGCTCCTCCATCTGCTGACGGAGGGAGTCGCTGATGGAGCGCGCCTGCGACGCGGATTTCTCGGAAGCGCCGGACAGCGCGTCGGTCTGCTCGCGCACCGCCGTCTCTATCGACTGTACGCGCGTCGCCAGCAGGGCGGAGATGCGCTCCAGCCCGTCGGCATGGCGGCGCAGGGTCGTCAGCACCTGGGTCGCGCGCAGGGTTACCTGGTCGGAGACGGTGCCGAGCTCCGAGGTCTGGAGCTGCAGCGCCTTCTGCGTGTCGGCGATGCGCGTCGCGGCGAGGTCGGACGCCTCGGTCAGGGCGCGGGCCTGCTCGCGCAAACTGATGGCGATGGTCGTCGCCTTCACCTCGTGCGCATCGGCGGGATAGGACAGCTCGGCAAGCTGCACGCCCAGCAGGCGCGCGGTGCGGCGCAGCTCCATGCCGCGCTCGACGAAGGCGATGATGATCCACAGCACCAGCACCGGCGTCGCGACGCCGCTCAGGATGGTGCCCAGCTCGTGCGGCAGCATCGCCGACAGCGTGTTCCAGCCGATGTACTTGTCGATGTACCAGGCCGACAGCGCCAGCCAGGCGAGGGTCAGCACCGTGCCCAAGGCGATCGTCGTGCGGCGGACGCGCCGCCCCGACGTGGCGACATCGGCCCGCCTTGCATCGATGCTCTCGGACGGCGCCGGCGCCTTCGAATCGTTCGCCGGAACAGGTGCGTGCGCGTTGCTTGTATCCATCACCACCCCCCTCCGGCGGGACCCGGCTCTAAGCCGCCATCCGCCGCCTGCGGATCAGGCCGAGCACCTCCGACGCCGCGGTCGGAATGTTGGTGCCGGGCCCGTAGATCGCCGCCACCCCGGCGGCCAGCAATTCGTCGTAGTCCTGCGGCGGGATCACGCCGCCGCACACGACCAGGATGTCGTCCGCGCCTTCCTTGCGCAGCGCCGCGAGGAGCTGCGGCACCAGCGTCTTGTGGCCGGCCGCCTGCGACGACACGCCGATGACGTGCACGTCGTTCTCGATCGCCTGGCGGGCGCCCTCCTCCGGCGTCTGGAACAGCGGCCCGATATCGACGTCGAAGCCGATATCGGCGAAGGCCGTCGCGATCACCTTGGCGCCGCGGTCGTGCCCGTCCTGGCCCAGCTTCACCACCAGCATGCGCGGCCGGCGGCCCTCGTCCTTGGCGAAGGCGGCGACCTCGGCCTGGATGCGCTGGAAGCCCTCGTCGCCGTCATAGGCCGAGCCGTAGACACCCGACACGCTGCGGATCACCGCGCGGTGGCGCGTGTAGACCTTCTCAAGCGCATCGGAGATCTCGCCGACCGTGGCGCGCGCGCGTGTCGCCACGACGGCGAGCTCGAGCAGATTGCCCTGTCCGCTCTTCGCGGCGGCGGTGAGCGCATCGAGCGCCTTGCGGCACGCGGCCTCGTCGCGACCGCCGCGCACGCGCTTGAGGCGCGCCACCTGGCTGTCGCGCACGGCGGTGTTGTCGATGTCGAGGATGTCGACCTTCTCGGATGTATCCGGGCGGTACTTGTTGACGCCGACGATCACTTCCTCGCCGCGGTCGACGCGCGCCTGACGCCGTGCCGACGCTTCCTCGATCCGAAGCTTCGGCATGCCGGCTTCGACCGCCTTGGTCATGCCGCCCATCGCCTCGACTTCCTGGATGAGCTTCCACGCTTCGTTGGCGACGCTCTGCGTCAGGTGCTCGACGTAGTAGCTGCCGCCGAGCGGATCGACGACATGGGGAATGCCCGTCTCCTCGGCGATGATGAGCTGCGTGTTGCGGGCGATGCGCGCCGAGAACGGCGTGGGCAGCGCCAGCGCCTCGTCGAACGAATTGGTGTGCAGCGACTGCGTGCCGCCGAGCACGCCGGCCATCGCCTCGATCGTGGTGCGGATGACGTTGTTGTACGGATCCTGCTCGGTCAGGCTGACGCCGGAGGTCTGGCAGTGCGTGCGCAGCGCCAGGCTCGCCGGGTTCTGCGGATCGAACTGCTTGATGAGGCGCGCCCACAGCAGCCGCGCGGCGCGCAGCTTGGCGATTTCCATGAAGAAGTTCATGCCGAGGCAGAAGAAGAACGACAGCCGCGGCGCGAAGGCGTCGATCTTGAGGCCCTTGGACATCGCCGCTCGTACGTATTCGAGCCCGTCGGCGAGCGTGAAGGCGAGTTCCTGCACGCAGGTCGCCCCCGCCTCCTGCATGTGATAGCCGGAGATCGAGATCGAGTTGAACTTCGGCATGGTCTTCGCCGTGTACTCGATGATGTCGGCGATGATCCGCATGCTGGGTCCGGGCGGATAGATGTACGTGTTCCGGACCATGAACTCCTTGAGGATGTCGTTCTGGATGGTCCCGGAGAGCTGGCTCTGTTTGACGCCCTGCTCCTCGCCCGCGACGATGAAGCCGGCCAGCACCGGCAGCACCGCGCCGTTCATCGTCATCGACACGCTGACCTTGTCGAGCGGGATGCCGTCGAACAGCACCTTCATGTCCTCGACCGAGTCGATCGCGACGCCGGCCTTGCCGACGTCGCCGACAACCCGCGGATGGTCCGAGTCATAGCCGCGATGCGTGGCGAGATCGAAGGCGACCGAAAGCCCCATCTGGCCGTTCTTCAGCCCGGCCTTGTAGAACTTGTTCGACTCCTCGGCGGTCGAGAAGCCGGCATACTGACGGATGGTCCAGGGCCGGTTCGCGTACATGGTCGCGCGCGGCCCGCGCACATAGGGCGGGAAACCGGGCATCCCGCCCACCGTCTCGAGCCCCTCGAGGTCGGCGGCCGTATAGAGCGGCTTGACCGCGATACCCTCGGGCGTCTGCCAGGCCAGGCTTGCCGAGTCGGCCCCTTTCAGCTCCTCACGGGCCAATTTCTCCCAATCCGCCAAAGACTTGCGCGGAAACTCGGCCATACGGCGGCATACTCCCTTTTGGACCCGCCTAATCTAACGCCACCGGCCCGCCCGTGCCCCAGCAAAAATGTCAAAGCAGCGCCGCCCGCTAGCCGCGTCGGATCAACTGGAGATCGGGTTCCGCCGTCTCGTAGTGGATCAGGCCATACGACGGGAAGGCGATCAGGACGCCCTTTCCTAGGTGGCCCCATTGTGCTTCCGGATACGCTTCGCTGTACTCGGCGGCGTCTATCGAAGCGACGACGATCCCGCCTTCGTCGGCTCCCAGCCGAACGCGGTCCCCGAGCATCACGTCCTGTCCGTCTTCGTATTTCATCCGCCGGCTCATGCGTGCGTCTTCGCGTAGAGCCGCGCGCCCAGCCAGCGGCTCGGCGTGACCAAATTCGCCTCAGTCGCTCAGCGCGCGCTGCACGGCCTTCGGTTCACGCGCGATGACCTTGAGAAACAGGCGGGCCGACGCCTCGGGTTGCCGGCGACCCTGCTCCCAATTTTGAACGGCATCCAGCGAGAAGCCGAACCGACGGGCGAACTGCGCCTGGGACAGCCCCAAACGACGACGGATGGCCCGCACATCCACGCGCTCGGGCACATGGACCTCGTAACCCCCGCGCGCGCCGCGCGCATAGTCGAGCGCCTGACGGGCGCTTCGCAAGATGCGTTCACCGGCCTTGGACATGCCGCCTTGTTCCCTTCCTGTATTCGTTGACCAGTTCCGACAAAACCAAGCGCAACTCATTTCGTTCGGCCGCCGAAAGGTTCACCTTGTCGCCCTTCGCAAACACGTTCAGCAGGAACACCGGAATAGTGGGTCCGCTGTAGAACGTAATGATCCGGTAGCCGCCGCTCTTGCCGGTTCCCGGCCGCCGCCACCGCAGTTTCCGCGCACCGCCAGCACCCGGAATCGGGTCGCCGGCATCAGGATGCGCCGCAATGAAGCCTACGACCGCCAACCGCTCAGCCGACGACATGCCGGCGGCCTTTGCATCGCTCAGGAAATCCGGCGTTTCGACGACGGTATGCAGAAATCAGGCCCCCGATGGATGAGCATACGCCAATGGCGTATATCGATCAAGAGGCGGGCGCCTGCGTAATCAGCGCCTTGCTCATCCGCACAAGCGGCACCGGCGTGCCGCCGCGGGCGTCGGTGAAGCGCTCGACGGGCTGGTAGCCGCAGGCGCGGTAGAGCGGCTCGCCGGACATCGTGCCGACCAGCTCGACGCGCGCGAAGCCCTCGGCGCGGGCGGCCGCCTCGCACAGCGACAGGATCAGGCGGCCGACGCCGCGGCGCGCGAAGGCGGGATGGGTGTACATCGCGCGCACGCGCGCGGGGTCCTTCGCCGGATCGAGGAGAGCGGCGTCGCGGCCGGGCGAGCGGTCCCCGCCGTACATCGTGGCACGCCGGCTCCAGCCGCCGCAGCCGGCGATGACGCCCTCCTGCTCGACCACGAAATAGGTGCCGTCGTCGACGAGCTGGGTGTCGAGGCCCATGATCGTGCGGCTCGAGGCGATCTGTGACCCGTCGAGGAACGCCTTCTGCAATTCCGCGATGGCGAGGTCCATCAGGGCGGCGAGTGCCGGCAGATCCTCGCGCCGGGCGCGGCGATGCGTCAGAACCGCGTCGGTCATTGCGCCGTCGATTGTGCCGGCTGCAAGCGCAGGAACGCAACCGGACCGGCGAAGCCCTTGACCGTCGCCGTCTCGGCAGAGCCGGCGACGTCGCGCAGCAGCGGCGCCACGGTCGGGTCGGCGGCGAGCGACTGCGAAACCACGATATCGCCGCCGCGGCTTTCCCCCTGCAGGCGCGCCGCGAGGTTCGCGGTCGAGCCGAAATAGTCGAGGCGATCGTTCAGGGTCACGACGATGCAGGGACCGCCATGCAGGCCGAGCTTGATGACCAGGCCGTCCTCGGCGCCCAGCTTCTGCGCCTGGTTGAACCGCGCCACGTTGCGCTGCACGGCAAGCGCTGCGCGCATCGCGTCGGCCGGATTGCTGAACGCGGCCATCACTGCGTCGCCGATCGTCTTGACGATGCCGCCGTCATGCGCGCGCACCGCCTGGGCCATGTAGGCGAAATGCTCACGCACGAGCTGGTAGGCACGCGCATCGCCGATGCGCGAATAGAGAGCGGTCGACCCGCGCAGATCGGTGAACATCAGGGTGACGTGGCCGACACCGACCTCGTCGCCGGGGCGCAGCGCCTCGGTCGCGAACAGGTCGCGGAAGGCCTGCATCGCCGTGACGCGGTGCGCGGTCAGGGCTTCCCTCACCCATTCCCGCGATTCGACGACGACGGCCAGTGCGCGGTCGGTGCGGTTGACGAGCCGCACCATGCCCGGCGGTGACGGCGAGCCTGCCGCCACGCCATCGGCCCCGACCACCAGCGCCGGGAATCCGCCTTCGGTCCAGTCGACCACGGCCTCGCCGCAGGGATGCAGGCCGCGCAGGCGATAGGCGCCGTGCTCCAGCGCCGCCGGCACGTCGCGCGTCTCGCCCGGCGCCAGGCCCTGCTGCAGGACGACGTGCGGCGTCGTCATCGGCCCGAACAGGCAGAAATGCCCTTCTTCCGTCGGGCGGATCGACGGCGCGGGGCGGAAGGTCAGCTCGACATTGCGCGCGAAGTCGCGACCGTAATCGATGTTGCAGGTGGAGCAGTGCGCGCCCTGCGGCAGGCGATCGAGCGATCCGACGGTGAGCTTGGGCCCGCGGCAGTTCGGGCACAGCAGGTCCCAATGCATCGAGAGCAGGCCGGCCTTCACCGCGAGCAGGCACAGCTCGATCACGTCGCGCTCGGGCGCATGCCATTGCCGCGCGAGGCGCAGCGGGCGGATCTGCAGCAGGTCGACCTCCGACCCGCTCAGCAGGAACGTGCGCAGGCGGCCCGCCAGATCCGGGGCGACGCCCTCGGCCTCGATGCGTGCGAGACCGGAGTCGAGGCGAGCCTTCGCCTCACCGCCGAGGTTGATGGATTTGTATTCGAACGCCTCCTCACGGCGGCCGACCATGTATTCCCGGACCTGGCCGACCATGCGCTCGAACATCCTGTGCGCGGAGCGGAAGAAGCCGAAGGCCAGCGCCGCCCGCCCGATCAGGTTGGCGGGCTCCGCCTCCAGCGTGTACTCGGCGCGGCAGCCGGCGCCGTCGGGCGACAGCACCAGCGAGGTCGTCATCGTCTTCAGCGGCCCGCGGGTGAACAGGCGTGCGTGCCGGAAGCGCTGGTTCGTCACCCACTCCACCGGCACCTCCCGCCACGCGATCGGGAACGGGCCTACCCGCGCGACGCCGGTATACTGAACCGAACCGTCGGACTGCTTGTGCTCCGTGATCTCGTGCTTGGGCAGGCCGGCGGCATCGTTGAAGCGCGCGGTGTCGGCCAGCGCCGGCCAGATCGTCTCCGGCGGCTGGTCGAAGCGCCAGGTCCAACGATGCACACGTCCCCCGCTCATAACCGCGCCCTCTGCATCGCCGTTGCGCACCTTGTGTTCCCTACGAGTTGCGCCCGCAATGAGGTGCGGGCGTCGGCCGGATTGTACAGGATTTCAAGGGCTCACGCGGCGGCCAAGCCTGGGCGCCTACGGCGAAGCGCTTTCGTTTCTACATCCTTTGAGCGAGGGCCGGGCCGCGCGGACCGGGGGTATAGTTTTTGCCGGCTGAGCGCGTACGAGCGGAACGGGCGCGGCGAAGTCGGTTCCCTGTGCCCGTCGCGACAAAGATCGATGCCGTCCGAAAAGAGAACGGCACCCGCGCAGACGGCCGAATGAACGCCTTTGGATCAGACAGGGAGGACGTTCCCATGCGCCATCTTTCGGTGACACTCGCTCTGGGCGGGGCGCTGGCCTTTGCGGCCGGCGCGCAGGCACAGACCAGCGACCTCAACATGAAGAAGATGCAGGACTTCAAGACCACCGGCACGTCGATGCAGATGGAGACCGTGCCGCAGACCGGAGACTACGCGGAGCAGCTCAAGAAGAACCTGACGCGCATCAAGATGCCGCAGGGATTCAAGATCTCGCTGTACGCGGTCGTGCCGGATGCGCGCCACATGACGGTCGGGCCCAGCACCGGGATGGTGTTCGCCGGCACGCGGAAGAGCAAGGTGTGGGCGATCACGGATCGCAACAAGGACCGCGTCGCCGACGAGGTCAAGGTCTTCGCGCCGTCCCTGTCACTTAACGTGCCGAACGGCGTGTGCTTCTCGCGCGACGGCTTCCTGTATGTGGTGGAGAACGACCGCGCGCTGGTCTTCCCGGCCGCTGAGTTCTTCTACGAAGGGCCGGATGTCGCGATTGGCGTGGTTGCCGACAAGGGCGCGCTGATCCCGCTGGGCGAGGAGTCGTTCAACCACGGTGCGCGCGTCTGCCGGATCGGGCCGGACAACAAGCTCTATATCACGCTCGGTCAGCCGCATAATGTGCCGCCGGCGAACCTCGCGGAGCTCTACAACAAATGGGGCATCGGCGGCATCGTCCGCATGGACCGCGACGGCAAGAACCGCGAAGTCTATGCGCGCGGCATCCGCAACTCGGTCGGCATGGATTTCAATCCGAAGAATGGCGACCTCTGGTTCACCGATAACCAGGTCGACGGCATGGGCGACGACATCCCGCCGGGCGAGCTGAACCGGATCAGCAAGGCCGGGCAGAATTTCGGCTTCCCGTGGTATGGCGGCGGCAAGATCCGCACCGACGAGTACAAGAACTCCGAGCCGCCGGCCGACGCGGTCCCGCCCCAGGTGGAGATGGACGCGCACGCAGCCGACCTCGGCATGAAGTTCTACACCGGGCGCATGTTCCCCGAGCGCTACCGCGGCGGCTTCTTCTCCGCCCAGCACGGCTCGTGGAACCGCACGACTCCGATCGGCGCACGCGTGATGTTCACGCGTGTCGGCGAGGACGGCAATGCGGCCGGCACGGAGGTCTTCGCGGAAGGCTGGCTCGATTCCGAAACGGGCGAATACATGGGCCGCCCGGTCGATATCGCGATCCTGCCCGACGGGTCGCTGCTGATTTCGGATGACTACGCCGGCGCGATCTACCGGATCTCGTACGGAAGCTGAACGCGCAACACCGCCCCGGCCGGGCGCGGCCGGGGCGGACTGCCGCCAACCGATGGAGTTGAACCGGCATGGCCCCTGAACGCAAACGACGGCATCGCTACCTCGTCCTCCCGATGATCGGACTTCTCGCTAGCGCCGTGGCGCAGCCGACTTTCGCCGCCGACCCCGCGGCGGGCCGCAAGAAGGCCGCGCGGTGTTCGGCCTGCCACGGCCTCGACGGAGTCGCGAAGATGCCGAACGTCCCGCACATCGCGGGCGAGAGCGAGCTCTACCTCTCCAAGCAGCTCAAGGCCTTCCGCGGCGGCGAGCGCAAGGACCCGCAGATGTCCATGATGGCGAAGAACCTGAGCGACGACGACATCGCCGATATCGCGGCGTACTACGCGAAGATCGAGTTCACCGCGCGCATCCCCGACACCCTGCGCTGAATCCAGCGGCCCCCGCGCCTGAGGCCAATCGGCGCCTCTTCGCGCACCGTCTGGCCCACCACCGGCGATCTGCGTAAACTGGGGTCAGCTCAAGGCTGGAGGTCCCATGCGCAGGTCCTGGTGTCGCCTCTTTCTGTGCTGGGTCGCCTCAGGACTGGCGCTCATTGCAGCGAGCGCCGCAGCCGAAGCGGCGTGCCTCCGCCATGTGGCGCAGCAATCCCCGCGCCTGATCCCCGCGGCCTTCGGCGTCGGCACCGTAGAGCCGGGCAATGTCGGCATCACCTATGTCGGCCATTCCAGCTTCTTCATCGAGACGGCAGGCGGCGCCACGATCGTCACCGACTACAACGACTATGTGCGCGCACCCGTCACACCCAACCTCGTGACGATGAACAACGCGCATTCGACGCACTACAGCATGAATGTCGAGCCGGGCGTCGAGCACATCCTGCAGGGCTGGGGCAATGAAGGCGGACCGATCGTGCACGACCTGCCCTACAAGGACGTGCATGTCCGCAACGTGCCGACCAACGTGCGCGACTGGGAGCGCACGCGCTACAACGGCAACTCGATCTTCGTGTTCGAGACGGCGCAGCTCTGCATCGCCCATCTCGGTCACCTGCACCACCGCCTCACGCGCGAGCATCTGACCGCGCTGGGCGAGATCGACGTGCTGATGGTGCCAGTCGACGGCAGCTATACGCTCAACATCGAAGGCATGATCGAGGTGATCGAGCAGATCCGTGCACCTCTGATCATTCCCATGCACTTCTTCTCGCTCGGCGGCCTCGAGCGCTTCCTGGGGACGCTGAAGGGCGCGGGCACGAAGCTCGACTACGCGGTGGAATTCAACCCGACGCCGAGCACCCTCGTGTCGCGCGAGACCCTGCCGCGCCAGCCCAAGATCCTGGTGCTGCCCGGCCGATGATGCTGGCGCGGCCCGCGGGCCGCCGCTAAATTCCGGCCATGGCTAAGAAACAGAACCCGCTCAACCTCAATCCCCTCCAGCTCCGCACCCTCACCCTGCTTCAGGCGCTCGCGAAGCTGCCCGACCATGGCAGGGCCGCCGACGAGCCGGGCGCGATCATCGTCAGCAACCTGCCGCAGCCGCATGGCGACCATTTCCATATGGGGCCCTATGTCGTGCTGGCGCGCGACGCGACCGGCCTGCAGAACCCAGCCGCCTGGGTGGCGCTGGAGCGCAAGGGGCTGATCAGGTCGATGTTCCCGATGGCCTGTGTCGTCACCGCCGCCGGCCTGGGCTACGACACCGGCCTCGGCGGCCAGATCCTGCACGGCAGCGATCATTAACATTTTTCGCGTCATGCCCGGGCTTGACCCGGGCATCCATCGCGAAGCGACACCATGGACCCGCGGATCAAGTCCGCGGGTGACGCAACGTAGAGACGGGCGTCTTTCCGCCTACCACCGCAATTCCGGCAGGATGTAGCTCGGCGCAGCGCCCAGGCGCTTCAGCAATGCTCCGAGCGGCGCCGGTGCTGGCATCTCGCCCATGGCGATGCCGAGTTCGGCGTCGTGGACGCCGCCGGGGATGAAGGCGCTGGGCAGGCCGGCGCGGTTGGCGCCGAGGATGTCGGTGCGCAACCCGTCGCCGATGCACACGATCTTCTGCTTCTCCGGCTTCCCGAGCATGTCGAGTGCCACGCGATAGGTCACCGCGTGCGGCTTGCCGTGATAGATGACCTGCCCGCCGAGCTCCTCGTAGCGCGCGGCGATGGCGCCGGAGCAGACCAGCCGCGTCTCGCCACGGATCACTTCAAGATCGGGGTTCGCGCAGACCAGCGGCAGGTCGCGCGCGCGCGATGCCTGCAGGATCCTCTCGTGCGCCGCGACGTCGAGACTGTCGTCGTTCGGGCCGGTCGCGAGAACGAAGTCCGCCGCCGCCACGTCATCTACGCGGACCAGGCCGTTGTCCTCGAACAGGTTGAGATCGCGCTCCGGGCCGATATGAAGGACGCGCGTGCCGAGCCGCGCATGCTGCGCATCGTCGCGCCGCTTGAGCGACTGCCACGCAACCTCGCCGGAGGTGAGCACCGCCTCGTAGAGGGTGGGGTCGATGCCGAAATTGCGCTCGAGCTGGCCGACGATGATGCTGGCACGGCGCGGCGCGTTCGACAGCATCAGGACCCGCTTGCGCGCGTCCCTCAGGCGGCGCAGTGCATCGAGCACGCCTGAAAACGGCTTCACGCCGTTATGCACGCAGCCCCACAGGTCGAGGATGAACGCATCATGGCGGTCGGCGATGTCGCGCAGCCCGCTGACGAATGGCGGCGTCGGCTGCGTGTCGCGAACGGTAGCGCTGGGTGGTGTCATGGCGGCGCTTTTTGTCATGATCGCGCCGCCAAGGGAAGCGCTGCGTTCAGGCTTCCTTCGCCGGGCGCGGCTCGCCGAACAGGAAGCCCTGGCCGTAGTCGATCGGCAGGTCGAGCAGCTCGAGGACGGTCGGTTCGGTCTCGATCCGCTCGACGATCAGGTCGATGCCGTTGCGGTCGAGGGCGCGCTTGAACGCGCGCATGTCGAGACGCTGCGTGTCGGACCTTGTGTGCTCGAGCAGCTTGTGGGCATCGAGCTTCAGGAACCGGAAGCGGCGCGCGCCCAGCGCGTCGAGGTCGACGTTGAGATGGCTGACCTGGTCCATTGAGAAACGGAAGCCGAGCCGCGCGAGGCGCTCCAGCTCCAGCATCACCGCCGCGCCGTGGCGCTCGACCTGGCTCTGCGGGAATTCGAAGATCAGGCGCGGCGCGAGCTCGCGGTTGACGCCCAGGAACGCGACGAACTCGCGGAAGAAATCGGCGTCAGCGAGCGTGTGCTCGGAGATGTTGAGGAACAGGCCGACGTTCTCGCGCTTCTGGATCTTGCGCGCGAGCTGCAGGCTGCGGAACAGCAGCATGTTGTCGATGGCGCCGATCAGGCCCTCGCGCTCGGCGATCGCCAGATACTGCTCCGGCGTGACCATCGAATTGTCGTCGGCGCGGATGCGCGAGAAGCATTCGTAGTGACGGTGCTTGCGTTGCGGCAGGCTGACGATCGGCTGCACGAACAGGTCGACGCGATTGTTGCGCAGCCCCTCGCGCACGATGTCGAGCACCGCCGCGTCGTCGAGGTCGGTCTTGACGCGCGGCAGCGGCAACCCGCTCGGTCGCACGGCCTTGACCCCGGCTGCGGCGGCCATCGGGACCTTCTGCTCCGCGACGGTCTCGCGGCGGTCGGAAAGCTGCTCGACCAGGCCCTGGAGGACCTTGACCTCGCTCATGACCGTGTCGATGTCGGCGCTCTGACCCTGTCGCGCGCGGATGGCGGCGTCGATCGAATCGAGCACGCGCCGCGCTTCCTCGCGCGCACGGACCAGCTCGCTGCGCGTCTCCTCGTGGTTGAGCTTGAGCAGCGCGATCTCGTGCGCCACCGCGCGATCATGCGCAAAGCGCGACACGAAGAAATGCGCCAGCAGGCAGAAGAACAGGATGGCGATGCCGATCTGGCCGGCCAGCAGCCTGTCGACCCCGACGACGTGATGCGGCAGGGTCACGGCAAGCGCGCCCGCGACCAGCGTGTACGACACCAGAATGACGAGGTGGTTGACGATCGGCATCCGCGGCGGATTCCCCTCAAATCTCGGGCGGATCGTAATCCCGGCGTCTTGACGTATGGTTAATGGAGCGTAAGCGGCCGCCGAACAGGCCGGCGCGTCAGCCCTTTATCGGTGGTCGGCCCCGGTGGCCTCGGCGAGGCTGCGGAAGCCGTCGGCGCGCAACGCCGCCGTCAGGTCGCGCCGGATGTCCGCGACCAGCCCGGGGCCGTGGAACACGAGCGCGGAATAGAGCTGCACCAGCGAGGCGCCAGCCCGGACCTTGCGGTAGGCATCGCGGCCGCTGGCGATGCCGCCGACACCGACCAGCGGCAGCCGCCCCTCCGTGAGCCGGTAGAACTCCCCCAGCAGCGAGGTCGACGGCTCGAACAGGGGCCGTCCGGACAGCCCGCCCGTCTCGCCCCGATGCCGGCTGACCAGGGAGGCCGGGCGCGCGAGGGTCGTGTTGGAGACGATCAGGCCGTCGAGCCGCGTGTCCAGCGCGACCGCGGCGATGTCGCGCTTGTCGTCATCGGTCAGGTCGGGGGCCACCTTGAGCAGCAGCGGCGGCGCCGCCACCATGCCGGAGAGCGCATCGCGCACGCGGCTGACCAGGGCGTGCAGCGCCTCGCGGCTTTGCAGGGCGCGCAGGCCCGGCGTGTTGGGCGAGGAGACATTGATCACGAGGAAATCGGCATGCGGTGCGAACGCCGTGGCGCCGGCGACATAGTCGGCAGCGGCATCCGCCTGCTCCTTGTTCTTGCCGAGATTGACGCCGACGATGCCGCGGCGTGCCCGCGCGGCGAGCCGGTCGCGGACCACCGCGAGTCCGGCGCTGTTGAACCCCATGCGGTTGATGACCGCGCCATCCTCGGTCAGGCGGAACAGGCGCGGCCGCGGATTGCCCGGTTGCGGCAGCGGCGTCACGCCGCCGATCTCGACGAAGCCGAAGCCGAGGTCCAACAGCGCATCCGGCACTTCGGCATGCTTGTCGAAGCCGGCGGCGAGCCCCACCGGATTAGGGAGGTCACGGCCCCACAATCGTTGCGCGAGAATCGGATCGTCCGGCAGGTGCGGCCGGGGCACGAGGCCGGTCCGCAAGGCGCGGATCGCCAGCCCGTGCGCGGTCTCGGGATCGATCGCCCGCAGCGCGGGACCGATCAGCGCATACCAGTCAGCCACCAAGCCCCCACGGAAAGAGATGACGCCCATCCACGCCGAGCGGCAGCGCCGCGACCCGTCGGACCTTGTCGAGCATCAGCCCGCCATAGAGGTGCGGGAAGAGCTGCCCGCCGCGCGAACGCTCCCACCGCAGGCCATCGCCGAGCACCCCCGCCTCGACCTCGATGATCACCAGGCCGCCTTGCCCGGTGCGATGCTTCGCTGCGCTTTCAACGATTTGCGCGGCGGTCGAAAAATGGATGAACCCGTCCGCCTCGTCCTGCGACGAGCCGTTGTACCGGCCCACCGCCCGGGCGGCCTCCCACTCTTCGCGCTTGCACATATGGTAGATCGGCCCCGGCTGCATGGCCGGCACATTACGCAGTCGGCTCCGAGTCGGACAAATACCGCAAGGATGTGACGGCCGACACAGGGAGGGTGTGACGGCGAACACAGACAAGCTTTGCCGTAAGCCGTAAACCCTCTGTCAACAGGCAGGGGGGACCGGCGGGGCAGCGTGACAAATCCACGAAAAATCGCGCGCAGGTACAAGAATCCGCCACTTTCGCAAGGAAGAGGCGCGGGCAAGACTCGGCCGGAGCGATCGAGGATCGGGTCGATGACGGCAAGTCAGGCGCCGGGCGCGCGCGAGGCGCCATCTCCCTGATGTTAACCTGGATCAAGCCGCTTTCATTGACCACATCCGGCGATTGTTGTCGTGTCGATACTTGAACCGTTCAGGGAGTCGATGGTGCTAGCGAAACGCGAGGGCTACGTGTCCTGCGATGCGTGCCCGTGGCGTCAGGCAGACATCTTCAAGCCCGCTTCGACTCCCGAACTCGCCGCCATCGGAGCCTTCAAGAAAGATCACATCAAGGTTCCGGCAGGCCGCACGCTCGTCCGCCGCGACACGAAACAGTCGACCTTCTACACGTTGTTCCAGGGCTGGGCCTACCGCTATGCGACGGTCAATGGCGGCCGGCAGATCTTCCACTTCTGCTTGCCGGGCGATCTCATCGCGGTCCAGGCGCCCCTGACCGGGCGCGTTCCCTACACCGTGCAGACGCTGACCGATGCAAGCCTGTGCGCATTCGATTGCGACGGGCTCGAGGCGATGTTCGAGAACCATCCCAGGCTCGGCCTGGAGATCGCGCGGATGGCCGCGTTCGAGTCCGCGCTGATGGAGGTCCATCTCTCGACGATCGGCCGGCGCAGCGCGGAATCCCGCGTCGCCTATCTGCTCGCCGAGTTGTATACGCGGCTGCGCCAGCGCAAGCTGACGACCGACAATACCTGCATGCTGCCGCTGACGCAGGAACACCTCGCCGACGCGCTGGGCCTCAGCACGGTCCATGTCAGCCGCATGCTGCGCGTGCTGAGCGACGACAATCTGGCCCGGCTCGATCGCGGCCATCTGACCATTCTCGACCTGACCGGCCTGTGCCATCGCGCCGAGATCGACGGCGAGCTGGATTTCCCGCAGCCCTCGCTGCTCTAGCGGCGGATCATCGCCGCAAGGGTTACGCCTCCGGAGACCTGTCCGTTAGCGCTGGCGGAAATATCCGATGCCCGCCCGGCGACGATGTGAAAAAATCGCCGGATGCTGCGCCATCAGGATCTCTGGCAGGCAATCGACCGGCTTGCCGAAGTCCGCGGCTTTTCCCCCTCCGGGCTCGCGCGCCGGGCCGGCCTCGACCCCACCACGTTCAACAGGAGCAAGCGCATCGCGCAGGATGGCCGCCTGCGCTGGCCGTCGACCGAAAGCATCGCCAAGGTCCTCGAGGCGACTGAGGCGACGCTGAGCGAGTTCGTTGCGCTGGTCAGCAAGGTGCCGCCCTTCGCCGCGCAACGCCATCTGCCTTTCCGCTCCTGCGACGGCATGTCGATCAGCCATTTCGATCAGGCCGGCAACCCGACGGGCGCCGCGTGGGACCGGCAGCCCTTCCCCGACCTCGCCGACAGGCACGCCTACGCGCTGGCGGTTTCCGGCGACGGGCTCGAGCCGGTCTACCGGGACGGCGACCGGCTCGTCGTGTCGCCTGAGGCGCCGTTGCGAAAGGGCGACCGGGTCGTCGTGCTCGTGCGATCGGGCGAAACGATCATCCGCTCCCTGATCCGCCGCGGCGCGCAGAAGCTCGAGCTTGCAGGCCTGACTCCCACCCTGCCGGCCCGCACCCTGCCGATCGGGGCGGTCGCCTTCATTCACCGCATCGTGTGGGTCAGCCAATAGGATAGCGCGGCGCGATCGACTATGATCGCGCGCTATGATTGCACCACTCACCTGGATCGACGGAACGTGGCACGAGGGCAACCCGCCGCTGATGGGGGCTGTCGACCACGCGACATGGCTGTCCTCGGTCGCCTTTGACGGCGCGCGCACCTTCCGCGGCTGCGCGCCCGACCTCGACCTGCACTGCGCGCGGGCGGTCCGCTCCGCGCAGATGATCGGGCTGAAGCCGAAGGTCCAGGTCGAGGAGATCGTGCGGCTGACTTGGGAAGGCATCGCGCGCCTGCCGGCCGAGGCGGAACTCTATGTCCGGCCGCTCTTCTTCGCCACCGATGGCTGGCTGGCGCCCAATCCGGCGACGACGCGCTTCGCGCTGACGCTCGAGGACGCGCCGATGCCGGCGTTCAAGGGCTTCAGCGCCACGCTGTCGCCGCTGCGCCGGCCGAGCCCCGAGACGGCGCCCACCGAAGCCAAGGTCTCTGGCCTCTACGTCCATGTCGGCCGCATCAGCGCGGAGGCGGAAGGACGCGGCTTCGATACCGGCGTCGTGCTCGACCTCAACGGCAATGTCGCCGAGTTCGCCGCGGCCAATCTGTTCGCGGTGAAGAACGGCATCGTGCATACGCCCGTTCCCAACCGCACGTTCCTGAACGGCATCACGCGTCAGCGCGTCATCGCCCTGCTGCGCCAGGCGCGCATCGAGGTCGTCGAGCGGACGATGACCTATGCCGAGGTGACCGCGGCCGACGAGATTTTCTCCACCGGCAACTACGCCAAGGTGATGCCCTGCACGCGCATCGAGACGCGCGACCTGCAGCCCGGCCCGGTCACGACCAGGGCACGCGAGCTGTACTTCGAGTGGGCGAAGACGCAGGTCCGGGCGAAGTGACTACCGGCTCTTGCCGTCGAAGGGCGTCGGCTTGAGCGCGTCGATATCCACGCCGTCGAGGCAGCGGACGTTGATCGCGGCCATCTTCGTGCCGTCAGGCATCGCACCCATCGCGTAGGAGCCGATGCCGCACGTCTTGCAGAAGAGGTGGTGGATCGTGCGCGACGCGAACTGGTAGTCGGTGAGGTTGTTCTGCCCGGAAAGCAGCCTGAACTGCGCGACCGGAACGAATGTCAGAAGCGAGCCGCGCTTCATGCAGATCGAGCAATTGCATGTGATCACGGAGCCGAGGTCGCTCGTCACCTCGTAGCGCACCGCGCCGCAATGGCAGCCGCCCGTGTAGGTCTTCGCTTCGGGCATACGATCCTCGACGTGGCGCCAGGGCGGGTTGAAACCTGACCCTACGCAGAATTCATTCCCTCGTAGGGGCGGGTTTCAACCCGCCCGACCGACGACTACCCCGCCTTGGCCAATTCGCCGGACAGAGCACGCCGGATCAGCGCCACCGTTTCCGGCACGCCGTACAGCGCGATGAACGAACCGAGCCGCGGCCCCTGCTCCGTGCCGAACAGCACCTCGTAGCAGGACTTGAACCAGGCACGCAGGTCCTTGGCCCAGCCGTGGCGCTTGCCGACCTCGTAGACCTCGAACTGGATCGCCTCGGAATCGACACCCGGCGGGAACTTCTCCAGCTCCGTGATGAGCTCCTCGAGCGCCGCGCGTTCCTGATCGGTCGGTGCACGGAAGCGCCGCGTCGGCTTCACGTAGTCGCGGAAATAGTTGATCGCGTAGCCGACCAGCCGGTCGAGGAACGGATTGCGCTGGGGCGAGGCCTTCGGTGCGTAGCGCGAGATGAAGCCCCACAGCACCTGTTTGTCCTCGGTGTTCGCCACGCCGACGAGGTTCAGCAGGATGTTGAACGAGAGCCCGTCGGTTTCGGGCGCCGACGGCTTGCCGGCATGGATGTGCCAGACCGGGTTGTCGAGCTGCTGTGTGGGCGCGGCGTTGTCGCCGTCCTTCGGCGCCTGCTCCGGGAACTTGGAGAGGAAGGTCAGGTAGTCGTCGACCTGGCGCGGGATCACGTCGAAATGCAGCCGCTTGGCGCTCTTGGGCGAGTTGAACATGAACAGCGCCAGGCTCTCGGGCGGTCCGTAGGTGAGCCACTCGTCGACCGTCAGGCCGTTGCCCTTCGACTTGGAGATCTTCTCGCCCTTCTCGTCCAGGAACAGCTCGTAGTTGAACCCCTCGGGCGGGCGGCCGCCCAGCACGCGGCAGATCTGGCTCGACAGCTTGACCGAATCGATCAGGTCCTTGCCGGCCATCTCGTAGTCGACGCCGAGCGCCACCCAGCGCATCGCCCAGTCGGCCTTCCACTGCAGCTTGCAGCGCCCGCCGGTCACGGGCACTTCCACGGTCTGCCCCGTTTCCTCGTCGCGGTAGCTGACGGTGCCGGCCTTCACGTCGCGCGCGACGATCGGCACCTGCAGCACCTTGCCCGTGCGCGCGCAGACCGGCAGGAACGGCGAATAGGTCGCGCGCCGCTCCGGCCCCAGGGTCGGCAGGATCACGTTGGTGACCGCGTCGTAATGCTCCAGCACCTTGAGCAGCGTCTCGTCGAAGCGGCCGGACTTGTACATCTCGGTCGCCGACTGGAACTCGTACTCGAAGCCGAAGGAATCGAGGAAGGCACGCAGCCGCGCATTGTTATGGTGGCCGAAGCTCTCATGCGTGCCGAACGGGTCGGGCACCGAGGTCAGCGGCTTGCCGAGATGCGGCCGGATCAGCTCCGAATTGGGGATGTTGTCCGGGACCTTGCGCAGCCCATCCATGTCGTCGGAGAAGGCGAACAGCCTTGTCTTGATATCCGACATCGCCCGGAAGGCGTTGCGGACCATGGTGGTGCGCACCACCTCGCCGAACGTGCCGATATGCGGCAGGCCGGACGGCCCGTAGCCGGTTTCGAACAGGACATAGCCCTTTTCGGGCGGTTTGTTGCCGAGCCGCGCGAGCAGCTTACGCGCCTCTTCGAACGGCCAGGCGCGGCCCTTGAGCGCGAGGTCGCGCGGTACGTCGATGACAGTGTCTTGCATGGCCGGCGGAAGCTAGGCGCCACTGCCCGTGCCGTCAACTGCGGCCTTGTGGAACCGTGGTTCCGGCGCACGCCTCCCTCTATAGTGCGCGCGCGATGAATGTTTCGGTCAATCGGGCAAGCGGAGCCATGCTGCCGCGCGCGCCGGCGCTGGTAGCCGGCGTGGCGCGGGCGGCGTGGCTGACGCCGGACGGCGAGCTGCTGGAGCTGGCGCCGGACGAGGCCGCCACCCGGGCGCGCAACACACCGCCGATCCTGGTGCACGCCCCGGCGACGGCGCGGCGGCTGGGGGCCGAGCGCTTCGCCGCGCTCGACCTGCTGGAACTGTACGCCTTCGTGCGCCCGGCGCGGTTCTGCCTGCCGACGCCGCGCGGGATCGCGGCGGCGACCGATGTTGCGCCCGGTGACGACCCGGCCAGCGATGCGCTGGCGCTGTTCTCCGTCACGCGGCTGCTGCTGGCCGAGCTCGCCGACGCCGTCGCGGAGGATGCCGACACGCGTGCGCGGCTGATCGGCCTCGCGCGGATCATGGCGCGCGGCGGCTGGCGCTGGGGCCCAGCCGTGCTGGCGGCGCTGGGCGACGCGCCCGATGCGTTCCAGCAGGACCGGTCGACGACCTCGCTGCATGCGTGGAACGCACTCGGCGAATGGGCGGATTTCAACGCATCGCCCCCGGCGGAAAGCTGGCCGGTCGAGCCCGTCGAGGCGCGCGCGCGGCTGGTCAAGATGCTGGGCAAGAAGTCCGAGCCGCGGCCGCAGCAGGCCGACTACGCGTCCGCCGCCAGCGCCGCCTTCCTGCCGCGCGACGACCACGATGCGCCGCGCCTCGTGCTGGCCGAGGCCGGCACCGGCGTCGGCAAGACGCTGGGCTACCTCGCGCCGGCGACCGTATGGGCGGAGAAGAATTCCGGGCCGGTCTGGATCTCGACCTATACGCGCAACCTGCAGCACCAGATCGACCGCGAGCTCGACACGCTGTTCCCCGACCGCGACGACAAGAAGCGCCATGTCGTCATCCGCAAGGGCCGCGAGAACTATTTCTGCCTGCTGAACTACGAGGAGGCATTGGCGGCGTTGATGACGCGCCCGCAGGATGCCATCGCGCTTGGCCTGATGGCGCGCTGGGTCGGCGCCACGCGCGACGGCGACATGGTTGGCGGCGACTTTCCGGCCTGGCTCGCCGACCTGGTCGGCCGCGTGCGCACGCGCGGCCTCGCCGACCGGCGCGGCGAATGCATCTATTCCGCGTGCAGCCATTTCAAGAAATGCTTCGTCGAGAAGACGATCCGCCGCGCCCGCCGCGCCGATATCGTCATCGGCAACCACGCGCTGGTCATGTACCAGGCCGCCCTCGGCGGCGTCGACGACAGCAACATGCCGACGCGCTACGTCTTCGACGAGGGCCACCACGTCTTCGATGCGGCCGACGGCGCGTTCTCCGCCTACCTGTCCGGCGAGGAGACGCATGACCTGCGGCGCTGGCTGCTCGGCCGCGAAGGCGGCTCGTCGCGCGCCCGCGGCCTGAAGGCACGCTGCGGCGAGATGACCGCCGGCGACGGCACGGCCGAGGAGGCGCTGGAAACGGCGCTGCGCGCGGCGCGCGCGCTACCGGGCGATCAATGGCTCTCGCGCCTTGGCGGCACCCCGGTCGGGCCCGCCGAGGCGTTCCTTGCGCTCGTGCGCACGCAGGTCCTGGCGCGCGCCGACGATGTCGACGACGGCTACAGCATCGAGGCCGATACACGGCCGCCCATTCCCGGCCTGCCCGAAGCGGCGCAGAAGCTCGACGAGGCGCTGGCACGGCTGATGGAGCCGATCACGCTCCTCTCCAAGCGGCTGGCAAAGAAGCTGGAGGACGAGGCCGACACGCTCGACACCGCCACCCGCATCCGCATCGAATCCCTGGTGCGCAGCCTAGCGCGCCGCGCTCTCGACAAGCTCGGCGCGTGGCGCAGCATGCTCGCAGGCCTGTCGCGCGAGACGCCGCCCGAATTCGTCGACTGGCTGTCGGTCGACCGCCTCGACGGGCGCGCGACCGATGTCGGCCTGCACCGCCATTGGGTCGATCCGACCGTGCCGTTCGCCGCCTCGGTGGTGGAGCCCGCTCACGGCGTGCTGGTCACGTCGGCGACGCTGACCGACGGCACCGGCGATCCGGATGTCGACTGGCGCGCCGCCGAGGCGCGCACCGGCGCACGCCACCTGCCCGAATCGACCCGCGCGAGCGTGCCGTCGCCGTTCGACTACCCGAAGCAGACGCGCGTGCTGGTCGTGAAGGACGTGCGCGGCACCGACATTGCCCAGCTCGCGGCCGCCTATCGCGCGCTGTTCGTCGCATCGGGCGGCGGCGCGCTCGGCCTGTTCACCGCGATCAGCCGGCTCAAGGCCGTGCATGCGCGCATCGCCAGCGCCATGGAAGAGGAGAGCCTGCCGCTCTATGCCCAGCATGTGGACGGGCTCGACACCGGCACGCTCATCGACATTTTCCGTGCGGAGGAGGATGCGTGCCTGCTCGGCACCGACGCGGTGCGCGACGGCGTCGACGTGCCGGGCCGCAGCCTGCGCCTGATCGTGTTCGACCGCGTGCCGTGGCCGCGGCCGGACATCCTGCACCGCGCGCGCAAGGCGGAGTTCGGCGGCGCCGCCTATGACGACATGCTGACGCGGCTGCGCCTCAAGCAGGCCTTCGGCCGCCTGGTGCGGCGGGCCGACGACACCGGCGTGTTCGTGCTGCTCGACCCGCGCCTGCCGTCGCGGCTGTGCGGCGCCTTCCCGCCGGGGGTCGAGATCCAGCGCATCGGCCTCGCCGAGGCAGTACAGATCACGCGGGACTTTCTCGGCGGACCCGGCAGCTTCCAAGGCTAGCCCTGGGTGGCAACCCTGATCGTCAGGCCCGCCGGCGTCATCGGCCCGTGCCGGAAGACGGCCCATGTGTGCTGCTGAAATCCGATTTGTATGCCCAAGAGCTTTCCCAGAGGGCTTTCATCCGCTCCGAGGTGGTGAGTTTCATCAGGCTCTCGGTTGTCAGGACCAGCATGTACTTCTCCGTCCGCGCAGCGCCACTCGCAGGGAACGCGATCGTTCCGCCGATATGGCCGGGACCGGCGAATTGGATGCCACTGAAGCTGAAAGTCCGGGGGTCCACACGGCGCACTACGACATGTCTCTCGTCGAGCAGCAGAACCTCGGGATGGAATGCATAGGATCCGCCCGCCGCCAAGGGGCTCAGAATCTCGACGCTGAAAGCGGCCCTCGTCTCCGGCAGCCGGTAGGCACGGAAATAGCTCTTCCCGCTCTCAAACTCATAGGCAGGCGTCGCTCCGTCGATCGCCGTCGTCATGGTCTGGCCAAGCGAGAGCGGCGCATACGTGAACTGCGCAGGCGACGCGCAGCAACTCGGCGCCGCACGGTACGCCGCCTCGACCTCAGGCGGCACGGTGTAGTGGCGGCTGCCGTTGACCATCTGCATGTTCGGGCCGGCGCACGCCGCCAGGCATTGAAGAGCTAGAAAGGCAGCAAGGCAAAGCGAAGGACGGCGCATGGATACATCCGGCGGTTGCGACGTCCATTCTAGCTCGGCCGAACGCCCTGACAATCTCCGTCCCCAAACGACAAGACCCGTCGCGGCCTGGCTCTCGTGAGCTTTGCCGCGGCGGGTCCTTGTCCTTTCACTTCCCGCTGTTTCCAGCGTTCGGTGTCTGGACGACTCATGCAACGCCGATCCCGGCGTGATGTTCCAGGAAAAGGCGCGGAGACCTGCACAATCACCGCCAAGATGTCTTCTTGCTGACAAGCCCGCGGTCACGCCGCGACAGGCATCGCCCTCAAGGCCGAACCGTTCCGTTCACGGACCCGCGGGCTGCAGGATCACCATGATCGCCGACAAGGTGATGACCGACACGACCGTCGAGGCGAGGATCATCGCAGAGGCGCGCTCGACATAAAGGCCGTACTGGCTCGCCAGCACGAAGACCAGCGCGCCGGTCGGCAGGGCCGCGAGGATGACGGCCGAAGCGGTCCAGAATGGATCGAGGCCGAACAGGCTCGCCAGCCACCACGTCACCAGCGGCTGCCCGACCAGCTTCAGGACCATGAGCCAGACCACTTCCACCGCGCGGCGGCCGCCCATCAGTGCCGTGATCGAGCGGGAGGCGAGGAACAGGCCGATCGCGAACAGGGCGGACGGTCCGGCGGCCGCGCCGAGGAGGTCGCAGAACGTCTCGAGCGGCATCGGCAGGGCAAGACCAGCGGCACTCCATGCGAGCCCCACCACCGGCGCTATCAGCAGCGGGTTCAGGGCGACGCCACGCAGCACGTCCCCGAGCGCCTTGCCCAGGCCACCGCCTTCGCTCAGATCGAGCTCGATCATGATCACGCCGATGCCCATCACGATCGCGCCGAGGCTCACGGTCGCGATCACGGCCGGCAAAGTCCCCTCCGGCCCGAACGCCGTGAGAAACAGCGGAATGCCCATGTAGCCGGTGTTGGCGAACACCGCCGACAGACCGTTCAACGAGCGGGCCGCCATGCGCCCCGGGAAGGCGAACCGGGCGACGACGAGCGCGATGACGAAGATGATGGCGATGCCGCCAAGGAAGGCGGCAAGGAACGGCAGGTTGAAGACCTTCGCGACCGGAACGCGCGCCATGCCGACGAACAGCAGCGCCGGCAACGCGAAGAAGTAGACGAAGCGGTTGAGCGCTTCCGAGCTCTCCTGCCCCAGCAGCCTGAACCGGCCGGCGAGATAGCCGACCAGAATCAGCCCGAAGACCGGCAGGACGACATCGACGACGGCGCGCATGAAGAGTGCAACCTAAGGGGTGCGGCGTTGCGTGTCGAGCGCGTGCCATCGACACGCAAGGGCGGACGGTCCTATGATTTGCCCCGTGCAAGATCATCAGGAGGCGCGCCATGGATACCACCCGCCGCACCCTGCTTCGCGGCGCCGGATGCGCTGCGGCTCTCGCAGCCGCCGGTACCTGGACCAACTCAGTACTTGCCGCTAATCCCATCAAGCCCGGTGCCAAAGACGTCTTCATCATCGTCGACGTCCAGAACTGCTTCGTCCCCGGCGGCTCGCTGCCGGTGAAGGACGGCGATCAGGTCGTCCCGATCATCAACAAGCTGGCGAGCAGCTTCCGCAATGTCGTGCTGACGCAGGACTGGCACACGGCCGATCACGTCTCCTTCGCCTCGCAGCATTCCGGCAAGAAGCCGTTCGACATGATCGAGCTGCCCTATGGCAAGCAGGTGCTGTGGCCCGACCACTGCGTCCAGGGCACCGAGGGCGCGGCACTCCACAAGGATCTGGCGGTGCCGCACGCCGCGCTCGTCATCCGCAAGGGCCATCGCCGCGGCGTCGACAGCTATTCCGCCTTCTACGAAGCGGACGGCAAGACGCCGACGGGCCTGTCCGGCTATCTCAAGCAGCGCGGCCTCACGCGCTGCTTCATCGCGGGCCTCGCGACGGATTTCTGCGTCGCGTGGACGGCGCTCGATGCGCGCAAGGACGGCTTCAGCGCCTTCGTGATCGAGGACGCCTGCCGCGGCATCGACACGCAGGGATCGCTCGCCAAGGCATGGGCGAAGATGAAGGAAGCAGGCGTCAAGCGCATCCAGTCCGGCGACATCGCGCTGAGCACATAGCCCGGTAACGCGAACGCACAGGTGGATCGGCCGTTCGTGGCACAGCGTGCGGCTTGACGGCGCGACGTGCGTCCGTACAGTCGGCCTGTACAACAAGGGACTCTGAATGGCTGTCACGCACCCCACCGTCAAAGCGACCGTGTCGCCGCATGCGGCAATGATCTACACGATGATCCTGGTCTCCGCCGTCGACAGGAAGATGCCGGACTTCGAGCTGCGCCGGATCGGGCAGATCGTCCAGATCTGGCCGGTTTTCCGCGACTTCGACCCCGAAGAGCTGCCGGCGACCTCGCAGGAATGCGCCGTGCTGCTGCAGACCGACGACGGCCTTGATCGTGTGCTGGCGCTGATCCGCTCGAGCGTACCGCATCACCTGCGCGAGACGACCTATCTTCTGGCCTGCGACGTGGCAGCCATCGACGGCACGATCCCGTTCCTTGAAAGCCGCCTGCTGGCGCGGCTCCGCCAGGCGCTGGACATCGACCATCTGATCGCCGCCGCCCTGGAGCGGGCGATCTCGGCGCGCCACGCGCAGGTGTGACGCGGTTTCCGTCGACTCTCTAAGAAAAAAGGCGGGCCGCAAGGCCCGCCTTCGATGCTCTGAACGGCCGGACGTCTAGAAGTCCATGTCGCCCATGCCGCCGCCTGGCGGCATCGGCGGGGCTTTCTTCTCCGGCTTCTCGGCCACCATCGCCTCGGTGGTGATCAGGAGCCCTGCGATCGACGATGCGTCCTGCAGGGCCGTGCGCACGACCTTGGTCGGGTCGATGATCCCGCTCTTGATCATGTCGACATACTCGCCGGTCTGGGCATCGAACCCCTGGCTGGTGTTCTTCTGCTCCAGCAGCTTGCCGACGACGATCGAGCCGTCGGTGCCGGCGTTGGTCGCGATCTGCCGCGTCGGCGTCTGCAGCGCCTTGCGGACGATCTCGATGCCCACCCGCTGGTCATTGTTGTCGGGCGACAGCTTCTCGAGCGCCTTCGAGGCATAGAGCAGGGCGACGCCGCCGCCGGCGACGATGCCTTCCTCGACCGCGGCCTTGGTTGCATGCATCGCGTCTTCGACCCGGTCCTTGCGCTCCTTCACCTCGACCTCGGTGGCGCCGCCGACGCGGATCACCGCGACGCCGCCCGCCAGCTTGGCCAGACGCTCCTGCAGCTTCTCGCGGTCGTAGTCCGAGGTCGTTTCCTCGACCTGCGCGCGGATCTGCGCGATGCGGCCTTCGATATCGGATTTCTTGCCGGTACCGTCGATGATCGTCGTGTTCTCCTTCTCGATCAGGACGCGCTTGGCCTTGCCCATCATATCGAGATTGACGTTCTCGAGCTTGATGCCGAGCTCTTCGCTGATCACCTGGCCGCCGGTGAGGATGGCGATGTCTTCGAGCATCGCCTTGCGGCGATCACCGAAGCCCGGCGCCTTCACCGCCGCGACCTTGAGGCCGCCGCGCAGCTTGTTGACCACCAGCGTCGCCAGCGCCTCGCCCTCGACCTCCTCTGCGATGATGAGCAGCGGCTTGCCGCTCTGCACCACCGCCTCGAGCAGCGGCAGCAGCGGCTGCAGGCCGCTGAGCTTCTTCTCGTGGATCAGGATGTAGGGACTCTCCAGCTCCGCGATCATCTTCTCGGCGTTGGTGATGAAGTACGGCGAGAGATAGCCGCGGTCGAACTGCATGCCCTCGACGACGTCGAGTTCGGTCTCCAGGCTCTTCGCCTCTTCGACCGTGATCACGCCTTCCTTGCCGACCTTGTCCATCGCCTTGGCGATCATGGCGCCGATCTCGCGGTCGCCATTGGCCGAGACTGTCCCGACCTGCGCCACTTCCTCGTTGGTCGAGATCTTCTTCGAGCGCTTCTTGATGTCCTCGATCACCGCTTCGACGGCGGTGTCGACGCCGCGCTTCAGGTCCATCGGGTTCATGCCCGCGGCCACGGCCTTGGCACCCTCGCGCACGATCGCCTGGGCCAAGACCGTCGCGGTCGTCGTGCCGTCGCCGGCGATGTCGGAGGTCTTGCTGGCGACCTCCTTGACCATCTGGGCGCCCATGTTCTCGAACTTGTCGGCGAGCTCGATCTCCTTGGCGACGGTGACGCCGTCCTTGGTGATGCGCGGTGCGCCGAAG
>JAESGS010000215.1_pt1 | contig 73438 bp, 65 predicted proteins | sample 9269761 | NCBI WGS metagenome assembly JAESGS01 (sample SAMN15741799, study PRJNA653493) | algae metagenome | isolation source: Cyanosarcina radialis HA8281-LM2 and co-occurring heterotrophs from damp... | place: USA: Makauwahi cave, Hawaii | collected 2011-01-06 | reverse complement strand
TGTCGGCGTTGAACGTCGCCAGACCGTCGACGAACGCCGCCGCCTCGATCCCCGTCAACGTGTCCGTCCCGCCCTCGCGGCCGCCCACCACCGTCGTGGAGTTCACCGTCGCATAGCCCTTGCGCGCGCCGGCATAGCCCGACACGTCGTAACCGGAGCCGCCGTCGATCGTGTCGGAGCCACCACGACCCGTCAGCAGGTCGTTGCCGTCGCCGCCGCGAAGCACGTTGGCCCCTGAGCTGCCCGTGATCCTGTCGTTACCGGAGCCTGTGATCAGGTTCTCGACGCCCGTGATGGTCACAAGGCCCGCCCCGGACTCCTGCTGTGCGTTCCCGAGTGACAGATCGAGGGTCAGAGCCGTGGAAAAGGCGGAAAAGTCCACCACGTCCACGCCGCCGTCTCCGTGAAGCTGAAGGACCCAAGGATCCGCTTCGGACGCCGTGGTGACGACCAGCCGATCGTCGCCGAGGTCGCCGTTCAGCGCGCTGTCGCCGAAATGGCCGATCAGGACGTCGTTCCCCATGCCGCCGCTGAGGTTGTCGCGCCCGGATCCGCCGTCCAGATGGTCATCGCCCCGGTCGGCCCACAGAACGTCGTTGCCGGCGCCGCCGAGCAGCGTGCTGTCCGTCGTTCCGAACGCGCGCAGGCTATCGTCGCCCGCCCCGCCGTCCAGCAGGCCGGCACCCCCGATGCCGTCGTTCCCGTCCTGACCGTAAAGTTCGCCGACGCCGCTCATATTGTCGTTGCCGACGCCGCCATAGATGCGCTCGTCAGTGCCCGCGCCGCCGGTGATGCTGTCGTCGCCGGCCCCGCCGTAGATGACGTTGCGCGCCGCAGGATCCTCGTCCGCCGCGTTCGGTCCGTCGCCGTAGATCCGGTCGTTGCCGTCGCCTCCGTGGATGACGTCGCTTCCCTGGCCGCCATAGGCGTAGTTGTAGCTGCCGGATCCGAGCCGGATGACGTCGTCTCCTGAGCCGCCGAACAGTTCGTCGCCGCCGCCGCCGCCAGTGATGTCGTCATTGCCCGCGAACCCGAAATAGGTCTCTGCGGCCGCGGTGCCCACCCAGACGTCGTCCCCCGTCGTGCCCCCCATGATCGGATCGAGCGAATTCGCGGAGAAGCCCGCGGCCGTGAGCGCCACGTCCCCGTCCAGGGCGAGATGCAGATCGTCGGCGGAGACGCGCCCGTCCTGATCGACGTCGGCCATCACCCATGTCCGGGTCCCGTCGAACCAGGTCCAGATCTGTACGTATCCCGGGCCGAAGTCGTTGGGGGAATAGGCCGCCCCGAGTTCGCGAACAAAGACCGCGTTGGCGATATCTCCCCGGAATGTCACGCGGGTGGCACCGAAGCCGATGCTGGAAAAGTCGAGCCGGTCGCCTTCGCCCTGGTTGAAATCGGTGATCCGGTTCTCGGTCCCGAGCGTCAGGTTGGGAGAGTTGATCGAGGCCCAGGTGACGAACAGATCTGCGCCGGTCCCGCCGGTGATGATGCTGCCGTAACCATCGATCCGGATCTCGTCGTCATCGGCACCGGCGTCGGCGATGTCTCCGTACACGACCAGCAGGTCCCGACCGGCCCCGCCCAGAAGGGTGTCGCCGTCCGCGTCGCGACCGCTGCTCAGGATGTCGTCGCCGTCACCGCCGTCCAGAAGGTCACGACCGACGCCGGAGACGAGCGTGTCGTCGCCGGCACCGCCGTACAGTTCGTTTCCGTCGTCATCGTCGGTGCTGACGTTCACATTAAAGCCTGCGTGCAGCGTGTCCGCGCCGTCTCCGCCGCGCAGGACGTCGACGCCGCCCTGTCCGATCAGCAGGTCGTCGCCGTCACCCCCGTCCAGCACGTCGTCGCCGTCGCCACCGGTCAGGACGTCGTTCCCGCCCAGCCCCGACAGCTGGTCGGACCCTGCCGTGCCGAACAGTTCGTCGACGTTCGCCGTGCCGATGGAGGTGGTCTCAAGCCGCGCGTTGAGGTCCAGCACGACGACGCCGGTCGCGGTCGACACGAGCATCAGACCGTCGTCGTCGATCACGTCGATCCGGCCGGCCGCCGAGTACATACTCGGCGTGGGCACGTCGCGCCCGACGGCCAGCGTCCCGACGACGGTCCAGTCCGAGGTGCGATACACCTCGACCGTGTCCGTGTCGGCCAGCAGGACGAACAGGTGGTGACCGTCCGAGCTGAACTGCACGTCGCGCACCGCCGAGACCGAGTACCGGCTGGTCAGGTCCACGACGACGTTCAGGTTGCGGTCGTAAATCACTGTCGCCGGCGGGAAGGTGGTCGAGATGGCGATCAGGCCCGCGTCGGTGACGTCGCCCCAGCCGCCGTTAAACCCCGAACTGCTGGTCTCCCGGTCCTCGGAGTAGGCGATGACCCGCTGGTCGTTGCGGGAGTACAGGGCGAACCCGGCCGCCGTGTTCCCGGGATCCAGGATCAGCACATAGGCACCGCCGGGTGAGGCGATGAGGTCGCTGCCGGCGCCGATCAGCCCGATGCCCGGCACCGTCGTAACCGCGGGATCCGTTCCGAAGGTGGGGAACTGCCTCAGGGGCGTGGGCCCGGAGCCGTTGTAGCTGGTCGTGAAGAGCACCGACTGGCCGGACACGGCGACGTCGACGACGCCGTTCTCCGACGGCTGCGGTGGGATCAGGACCTGGGTGACGCCGCCGCCCCCGTGGTCGACGCGGTAGACCACCAGCATCTGCTGCCCGTTGACCGTCACCAATGTGGACGAGCCCACGAACAGGGTGCTGCCCGAAGGGCCGAGCGCGAGGCCGGACAGTGATCCGGGCACGGACAGCGTCGGCAGGAAGGTGCCCGTCGCCGCGTCCCAGCGCGTGATCCCACCCGTTCCGATGGAATAGAGGATCCCGCGGAACTCGTCGAAGACATGGCGTCCCGACGTGGCGATGAAGGTGCTGCGGTCGGTCATGATTTTCCCCGGGAATACGTCGTCAGGGTTGCATGATCGGCCCGGGGATCCAACCCCCGAGAGCCAGCCCTACCGCCCGAACTTCTGGAACTTGATCCGGTGCGGGATAAGGCTGTCGGCGCCGAGGCGACGCTTCTTGTCTTCCTCATAGGCCTCGAAGTTCCCCTCGAACCACTCGACGTGGCTGTCGCCCTCGAAGGCGAGGATGTGCGTCGCCAGCCGGTCGAGGAACCAGCGGTCGTGGCTGATGACCACGGCGCAGCCGGCGAACTCTTCCAGGGCCTCCTCGAGGTTCTGCAGCGTCTCGATGTCCAGGTCGTTGGTCGGTTCGTCGAGCAGGATCAGGTTGCCGCCGGTGGCCAGGGTCTTGGCCAGGTGGACGCGGTTGCGCTCACCGCCCGACAGCTGACCGACCTTCTTCTGCTGGTCGCCGCCCTTGAAGTTGAAGCTGCCGACATAGGCGCGCGTGTTGATCTCGCGCTTGCCGACCATCATCACGTCGGTGCCGCCGCTGATCGCCTGCCAGATGGTCTCGTCGGGCTTCAGGTCGTCGCGCGATTGGTCGACATAGGCCAGCTTGACGGTCTCGCCGACGCGGATCTTGCCGGCGTCCGGCTGTTCCTGGCCGGTGATCATGCGGAACAGGGTCGACTTGCCGGCGCCGTTGGGGCCGATCACGCCGACGATGCCATTGGGCGGCAGCTTGAAGGTCAGGTCCTTGAACAGCAGCTTGTCGCCATAGGACTTCTCCAGCCCTTCGACCTCCAGCACGACGTTGCCCAGACGCGGGCCCGGCGGGATCTGGATGACGGCGTGGGTCTGGGCCCCGCGCATCCCTTCCTGCTCGGCCACCATCCGCTCATAGGCGGCCAGACGGGCCTTGGACTTGGCCTGACGCGCCTTGGCACCCGACCGGACCCATTCCAGTTCGCGGGTCAGGGCGCGCTGGCGGGCTTCGGACTCGGACTGCTCCTGCACCACGCGCTTGGTCTTGGCTTCCAGCCAGCTGGAGTAGTTGCCCTCGTGCGGGTGCCCCTTGCCGCGGTCCAGCTCCAGCGTCCACTTGGTCACCAGGTCCAGGAAGTAGCGGTCGTGGGTCACCAGGATGACGCAGCCGGGGAAGGCTTCCAGGTGGTGCTGCAGCCACGCGACGCTTTCGGCGTCGAGGTGGTTGGTCGGTTCGTCCAGCAGCAGCATGTCGGGCTTGCTCAGCAGCAGCCGCGCCAGCGCCACGCGGCGCTTCTCGCCCCCCGACAGGTTGGTCGTCGCCCAGTCGTCGGGCGGGCAGCGCAGGGCGTCCATGGCCATTTCGATGCGGCTGTCGATGTCCCACACGTCGCCGGCGTCGATCTTCTCCTGGAGGGCGGTCATCTCCTCCATCAGCTCGTCGGTGTAGTTTTCCGCCATCTCGGCGGCGACGGCGTTGAAGCGGTTGACCCACTGCTTCTCCTCGCACCAGGCCTCGACGTTCTCCCGGACGTTCAGGCTGTCGTCGAGGTGCGGCTCCTGCTCGAGGTACCCGCGCTTGACCCCGTCGGCGGCCTTGGCCTCGCCCTGGAACTCCTTGTCCAGCCCGGCCATGATCTTCAGCAGGGTCGACTTGCCCGAGCCGTTGACGCCGACGACGCCGATCTTGGCGTCGTTGTAGAAGCTCAGCCAGATGTTCTCGAAGATCTTCTTGCCGCCGGGAAAGGCCTTGGTCAGGCCTTGCATCTGGAAGATGTATTGCTGCGCCATGAGGTGCGTCGCGCCCTGTCGTCTGGAGTGTGGGGAGGTCGGCGCGGGATGTAGCGACTGGGGCGGCGAAGGGCAAATGAGGCGGGCAGGAGGCCGGATGCATCCATTCGTCGGGCTCGCGGCCTCAATGGGGCAGGGAGCCGCCCGATGCCGATCACGATCACCCTCAGGACGCGCGGCGCGGACCGTCTGGTCCTCAGCCACTATGAGGCCGGCGAAACCTGCCCGGCGCACCGTCATGCCGGACGCCAGACGTCCTGGATGATCGCGGGCGACTATGCCGAGGACAGCGAGGCGGGACGGGTCGAGGCGTCCGGCCCGACGCTCAGCATCAAGCCCGCGGGCTTCGAACACGCGAACGTCTTCGGCCCCGCCGGAGCGCTGGTCCTCTCGTGGAACCGGAGCGGCGAGTGCGGACCGGGCTACGGCGTCCGGGCCTGCTCGCGGGAAGAGGTCGGTGATCTGCGCCGGACGCACGATCCCTCGCCGACGGGGCCGATCCGGGCAATGGCGTCCCGCTCGCCGCCGGCGTGGGTGCGGACGGCCCGTGCCCGCCTCCTGGCCTCGCCGGTTGACGGCACCGCGCTGGCGCGCGGCGTCGGGGCCCATCCCGCCAGCCTCGCCCGCGCCTTCCGTCGCGAGTTCGGGAGCACGCCGACGCGCCTGCGCGACCACCGCCGCCTCGCGGGCGCGCTCGGAGATCTGATCCGGACCGACCTGCAGCTGGCCGAAGTGGCGGCGGCCCACGGCTACAGCGATCAGGCGCACATGACCCGTCGCGTCGGGGCGGCGACCGGCTGGTCGCCCGCCGTCCTGCGGTGCCTTTTCCGGAAGGGCTGAAATCGTTCAATACCCGCCGGTGCGGCGCGCGCAGAAAGAAGCTGACGCAGCTCTGGAACCTTTCATGTCCCTCCGCCTGATCGCCTTCGCGCTCGCCTTCGCCGTCCTCTCCGCCCCCACCGCCGCGGCCGCTCAGCACTCCAATCCCCGCGCCGCCCGCGCCGAGGCCTTCATCGCGCGCAGTCTGGAGCGGCTGGGCGTCGTGCCGGGGGTAGCGGTGGGCGTGGTGGTGGGCGACGAGGTGGTGCTGCTGACCGGCCGGGGCGTCTCCGACGTCCGGACCGGCGCGTCCGTAGACGCCGACACGCGCTTCTATATCGCCTCGGCCACCAAGCCGGTCACGGCGCTGGCTCTGGCGGCGATGGCCGGGCGGGAAGAACTGGATCTGGACGCCCCGGTGGCTATGTGGGCCGAGGGACTCCTGCCGGCCGGGATCGCCGCCGACACAAGCCTGCGCGACCTGCTGGCGCACCGGGCGGGGCTGGAGAACGGCCCGCTGACCTTCCGGCTGGCCTATTCGGGCGAGCACGATGCGGCGACGCGGTACCGCCTGCTGGGAGTCACGCGCCGGGACGCGGACACCCCGAGAGGTCAGTTCCGCTATTCGAACGCCGGCTACAATCTCGCCACCGGCCTGCTGGAGGCGGCGCGCGGCCTCGACTGGCGCGACGCGGTTGATCGCGAGGTGCTGGCCCCGCTCGGCATGACCGCGACTTCGGCCCATGTGAGCCCGGCCGGCGCGGTCGGCCATCTCGGCCATCTGCCCGGTGGCCCTGTGCCCGCGCCGCTGCAGAAGACCGACGCGACGATGCACTCGGCCGGCGGCCTGATGTCCTCGGCGCGGGACATGGTCGCCTTCCTCGAGGTGCAACTGACCGACGGCCTGCTGGACGGGCGGCGCGTCTTCCCGAAGGGGCTGGTGGCCTCGACCCACGTCATGCTGGTGCAGCAGGCTGAGACCTTCGGCCCCTATGCGCGCGAGGGCTATGCGCTGGGCTGGCGCGTCGGCCGCTTCCGCGACGACCGGCTGCTGCACCACTTCGGGAACTTCGGCGGCTCGCGGGCCCACGTCTCCTTCATGCCGGACCGAGGCATCGGCGTCGTCGTGCTGATCAACGAGGACGCCGTTGCCGGCGGCTTCGCCGACCTGCTGGCCAACTATCTCTACGACCTTTACCGCGACGTGCCGGACGTTGATGCGATCTACGACGCCCAGGTTCTCGCCCTGGCCGAGCGGATCGACGGCCTGCGCCCCCGCATCGCCGCCGACATCGAGGCCCGCCGCGCGCGACCCTGGCGGATCAGCCGCCCGCTCGCGGACCTGGCCGGCGTCTATGAGAACCCCGACTTGGGGCGGATGGAGATCGCGGTCCGCGAGGGCGAGGTGAGGGTGCGCATCGGCGTTCTGTCCGCCGTCGCCGAGCCCTTCACCCAGCCGGAAACCCTGCGCGTCGAACTGATCCCCCTGCAGGGCCAGGTGATCACCTTCGAGGGCCCGGACCGCCTGACCTACGACGGCTTCGAGTTCGTCCGCGTAGATCCATGAGGCGTCACAGCAAATCCCGCGCCGTCCGCAGGTCCTCCACGAATCGCGCCCGCTCGGCAGCCGCCGCGGCCTTGTCGGGGATGCGCAGCAGATAGCTGGGGTGAACGGTCAGCAGCACGGATGATCCGTCCTCCAGCCCGATCGGGCGGCCGCGCTCCTTGGTCACCGCCACCTTTCGGCCCAGCACGCCATAGGCTGCGGTGGCCCCCAGCGTCACAATCAGCTTCGGCTTCACGATCCGCCGCTCGGCGTCCAGCCACCAGCGACAGGCGACGACCTCGCTGGTCGTGGGCGTCTGGTGGATGCGTCGCTTGCCGCGCGCCGAGTGCTTGAAATGCTTCACCGCATTGGTGACCCAGGCGTCCGTGCGGTCCACCTCCGCCTCGGCCATGGCGGCGTTCAGCACCTGTCCCGCCGGTCCGACGAAGGGCTCGCCCGACAGGTCCTCCTGATCCCCCGGCTGCTCGCCCACGATCATCAGGTCGGCGCGCGCGGGTCCGCGCCCGCACACGCCCTGCGTCGCGTCGCGCCACAGCGGACAGCGGCGACAGCCCTGCACGGCCGCCTCCAGCGTCTCCAGCGTCCCGGGCGGCGGCGCGTCCTGCGCCGCGCGCGCGATGACCGGCGCGACCGCGCGGACCAGTCTGGCGTTCGGGACGGTGGCGGGCGCCGCCACCATCTCGGTCTCGCGCGCTTCGGCGCGGGCGATCATGCCGGGGATCAGCGCCGCCTCGGGCAGGTTGGCCCAGTACCGCTTGGGCATCTCGCCCTGCATGGTCTTCGTCTTCAGCCGCGCCGGGTTGAAGGTCGAGGCGTAGTAGGTCTTCCAGAACTCCTCGATCTCATCTTCCTGTGGGGCCATGTCGCGCGTGGCGGGCGGGCCGAATGACAGTTCGCCCGTCGTCATTCCCGCGGAGGCGGGAACCCAGTCGGCCGTGCCGTCGGGCGTCAGTATGGTCCACCGCATCGTCGTGAACCGCCGCTGGAAGAAGGGCGCGGTTTTCGCCAGCACGCGGTGCGCCGGTTCGAACCAGGCGATCCAGCGTTCGCCCCCATCATCCTCGACCTGCCGAAACCGGACGAAGGCCTTCATCTTGTGGCTGGCGCGGCTGACGTTCCTGGTCCGCTCCATCGCGTCGGCCACGTCGCGGTCGGACACCACCTTCAGCAGGTCGCGCTCGCCCTGCAGTCGCCACAGCAGCCGATACAGCAGGTCGAACCGGTCCTCCGACCGATGCAGCACCACCTCGGCACCCAGATCGAGAAAGGCGCGCGGGACCGACAGCAGAGTGGTCGGTGCCGCCGCAGGCAAGGGCGTGTCCGCCTCGAACAACCCCTCCTGCCCCCCCACGCGAAACCGCGCCGCGTCCGGCCCGACGCCGGCCAGCACCAGGCCGCGCGCCGTCTCGCGCCAAGCGGTGAAATCGGTCTCCGACGTCAGGCGCACGGTCCGCATCAGAACAGGCTCAACTGCTCCGGCGCGCGCGCGGGGGACAGCCGCGCCTTCAGGTCGACCGCGTCCGTCAGTCCGCCCGGCGTCCAGTCCAGCGTGGTGATGAAGGGCCGCACCTTGTCGATGCCGCGCGTCAGCCGCTGGACGTCCTCCAGCCGCAGCGTCCGGTATCGCCGCACGGAGATCATCCGGTTGACCGACTTCACCCCCAGCCCCGGCACGCGCAGCAGCATCTCGCGCCCGGCCAGGTTCACGTCGACGGGGAACTGATCCCGGTTGGCCAGCGCCCACGCCAGTTTGGGATCCACCGCCAGATCCAGCATGCCGTCCGGCGATGCCGACGAAATCTCCGGCGCGGTGAAGCCATAGAAGCGCATCAGCCAGTCCGCCTGGTACAGCCGGTGCTCGCGCAGCAGGGGCGGCTTCGACGGGGGCAGGGCGGACGACGAATCCGGAATGGGGCTGAAGGCGGAATAGTAGACCCGGCGCAGGCCGTATCCGCCGTACAGCGACGACGACCGGTCGAGGATTTCCGCGTCCGGTGCACCGTCCGCGCCGATGATCAACTGGGTCGACTGACCCGCCGGCGCGAACCGCGGCGGCTTGGTGCGATCCTTCTTGCTGCCCCTGGCCTCCTCGACCTTCAGCCGCACCTGGCCCATGGCCTTCTTGATGACCCCCGCGTCCTTCTGGGGGGCAAGGCGCGCCAGCGCCTCGTCGCGCGGCAGTTCGACATTGGCCGACAGGCGGTCAGCATACAGGCCGGCCTGCTCGACCAACGCCGGATCGGCCTCGGGGATCAGCTTCAGATGGATGTAGCCGCGAAAGTCGTGATCCTCGCGCAGGGATCGCGCGACCCGGATCATCTCCTCCATCGTGTGATTGCCCGACTGAACGATGCCGGACGACAGGAACAGTCCCTCGATGTAGTTCCGCCGATAGAAGTTCAGCGTCAGGTCCACGACCTCCTGCACGTTGAAGCGCGCCCGCGGCACGTTCGAGCTCGTGCGGTTGATGCAGTAGGCGCAATCGAAGATGCAGAAGTTGGTGAGAAGGATCTTCAGCAGGGACACGCATCGTCCGTCCGGCGTGTAGGCGTGGCAGATGCCCATGCCCTCGGTCGACCCCACCCCCTTGCCGCCGACCGAGCTGCGCTTGCTGGTCCCGGACGAGGCGCACGACGCGTCATATTTCGCCGCATCCGCCAATATTTCCAACTTCTTGCGCAGATCGAGACGGGCCATGTGTTCTTGATATGTTCACGTGCCTTCCTTTGCAAGCTGAGCCGAAGCAGTTGTTTCCGAAGTTGCCGTCCTTCACGATGACGCCGTGACCGACGCCCCCGAAATCTGGTTCTACCACCTCGAGCGATCCAGCCTGGAGCAGGTGCTGCCCGGCCTGCTGGAGAAGACGCGCGAGCGCGGCTGGAAGGCGCTGGTCCGCGTCGGCTCGCCCGACCGACTCGACACGGTCGACCGCGACCTGTGGACGTACCGCGACGAGGGTTTCCTGGCCCACGGCCGGGCCGATCGACCCCACGCCGACCGCCAGCCCATCCTTCTGTCGCAATCGGGAGAGAACCTGAACGGCGCTCAGGCGCTGTTCATCCTGGACGGCGCAGAGCTTGGCCGCACGGAAGGGTACGAAAGATGCTTCATCCTGTTCGACGGACGCGACGATCTGGCGGTCCAGGCCGAGCGCGATCGCTGGAAGGCCCTGAAGGGGCAGGGGGCCAACCTCGCCTACTGGAAGCAATCGCCGGAGGGCGCCTGGCAAAAGGCGGCCTGATCGCGCTCACCCTGGCGCTCGCCGCTTGCGCCTCACCCACCACGTCGGCGTCCAACGCGCGCGACGGGGAGGTCCAGCCCTCCGTCGTCGTCTCGGCCATTCCCGTCGACGACATGACGCCCGCCACTGCCGCCACCGTGGCTGGCCGCCCCGACCAGTGCGGCGCACATGAGCTTCAGTGGCTCATCGGCCGCGACCGCAGCGAGATCCCCGTCCCGGTCAATCCCTATGCCCGCCGCGTCACCTGCACGACCTGCGCGGTGACCGAGGACTATTCGCCGACCCGGCTCAACATCTTCTTCGACCAGACCACCGAGAAGGTCGAAACGGTCCGCTGCGGCTGACCCGAACGAAGGAAAGGACCACCCATGACCCGTCTCCCGCTTCTGGCCCCGCTCGGCCTTCTCGCCCTCGCCGCCTGCGCCCCCATGGAGGGGACCGATCCCGGCATGCCCGATCCTGGCGGCCAGTGCCCTGCCGCGAAGTATCAGCCGTACATCGGTCGCAACCAGTCGACCCTGCCGGCCGCCGCCCCGGGCGAGGTCCGTCGCGTGGTCTGCGACACCTGCGCCGTGACGATGGACTACAATCCCATGCGCGTGAACGTCACCTTCGACACCCGGACCAACATCGTGGAGACCGTATCGTGCGGCTGAGGCCTCTTTCCCTGATCTCCGCCGCGTCGCTGACGCTGGCGGCCGCCTGCGCGCCCATGCCCGCGACCGACGCTTCGGGCACGCCCGACCAGTGTGGCGCGGCGGGCTCACAGTCGCTGATCGGTCGCAACGTCGCCGCCGTCAGCTTCCCGGCGGACGCCAACGTGCGCGTGGTCTGCACGACCTGCCCGACGACGCGGGACTATCGCCCGGACCGGCTCAACGTGCGCTTCGATCAGGACACGGGCATCATCCGGCAAGTCGACTGCGGCTAGGCCGTCAACCGGTCCTCTTCGGGCCGACGAAGGTCCAGACGTGGCCGAACGGGTCACGCACCTTGGCGGCCCGGCCGTAGAAATCGTCGACGGCGGGCCGGAGCACCTGCGCGCCCGCCTCGACGGCACGGCCCAGCCAGCTATCCGTGTCATGTACCGCCAGCGAAACCTGTGCCGAGGCCCCGCCGAGAGTCTTTGGCGCGCGCACCCCGACGCGGTCGCCCAGCTCCGGAAACTCGTCGGCCAGATAGATGGCCCCGCCGTTGATCGACAGCATGGCATGGCCCACGCGGCCGTCCGGCTCATCGATGCGATAGGTGACCTCGGCACCCAGCGCCCGCCCGTACCACTCGAGCGCCGCCTTGCCGTCGTCGACGATGAGATAGGTCATCACCGGCGGATCGGGCGGGACGTAGTCCGGGTCCGGGACCATCAGCCGCCGCCGCGCAGGATGGGGGCGGCGATCGACCAGGTGTGGCCGAAGGGATCCGTGACGCGGCCGTATCGGTCGCCCCAGAACTGGTCGGCCAGCGGCATGATCGGCACGCAGCCGGCCTTCAGCGCCCGCTCCCACCAGAAGTCGGCGTCGTCGACCTGCAGGTGCAGCACCACGCCCTGCGGCTCGACGTCCGGGGTCTGGCCGTACTCGGGAAACTCGTCCGACAGCATGATCAGGCCGCCGTTGATCACCAGCCGGCTGTGCATCAGCCGCTCGCCGTCCTCGGCCAGATTGCGGAACTGCTCCTCGGCGCCGAAGGCCGCGCGATAGAACTCGACCGCCGCCTGGCCCCCACGCGCCGGGATGGTCAGATACGGCGTCACGCCGCCGGGCTGGAGCAGGTTCGGGTCGGTCATGACGGCCAATATGGGGTCTCGCCGCGCGGGGGCCTAGGGCCTATCTGAACCGCATGTCCGACCTGTTCGAAGCCTCCGGCGTCCATCCGCCCGACGCGCCGCTCGCCGAGCGCCTGCGGCCGCGCACCCTGGACGAGGTGGTGGGCCAGGATCATCTGCTGGGCGAGGGCGGCCCGATCCGCCGCATGGTCGAGGCGGGCCGTCTGGGCTCCATGATCCTGTGGGGCCCGCCCGGCACGGGCAAGACCACCATCGCCCGCCTGCTGGCCCAGGCCGCGGGCTATCAATTCCAGTCGCTCAGCGCCGTCTTCTCCGGCGTCGCCGATCTGCGCAAGGCGTTCGAGACCGCGCGCGGCCGCCGCGCCGCGGGCCAGTCGACCCTGCTGTTCGTGGACGAGATCCACCGCTTCAACCGCGCCCAGCAGGACGGCTTCCTGCCGTTTGTGGAGGAGGGGGTGGTCACCCTCGTCGGGGCCACGACCGAGAACCCGTCGTTCGAGCTGAACGGCGCCCTCCTGTCCCGCAGCCAGGTATACGTCCTGAAAAGGCTGGACGATCCGGCGCTCGATCAACTGTTGATTCGCGCCGAGGCGGCCGAGGACAAGACCCTCCCGCTGACGCCAGAGGCGCGCCAGGCCCTGCTCGCGCTGGCCGACGGCGACGGCCGCTACCTGCTGACCATGGCCGAAGTGCTGTTCGCCCTGCCGGCCACCGAGCCGCTGGATGTCCAGGCGCTGGCCGGCACGCTGCAACGCCGTGCCCCGGCTTACGATAAAAGTCGAGAAGAACACTATAACCTCATATCCGCGCTTCATAAATCGGTTCGCGGCTCCGATCCGGACGCGGCGCTGTACTGGCTGGCCCGCATGCTGAACGGCGGTGAGGATCCGCTGTATCTGGCGCGGCGCATCGTCCGCATGGCGGTGGAGGACATCGGCCAGGCCGATCCCCTCAGCCTGCTGGTCGCCAACGCGGCGAAGGACACCTACGACTTCCTCGGCAGTCCCGAGGGCGAACTGGCCCTGGCCCAGGCGGTCGTCCACCTCGCCACCGCGCCCAAGTCCGTCGCGGTCTACAAGGCTTACAAGGCGGCGACGAAGGCCGCCCACGAGACCGGCTCCCTGATGCCGCCCGCCAACATCCGCAACGCCCCCACGAAGCTTCTCAAGGAGCTGGGCTACGGCAAGGGCTACCAGTACGACCCGGACGCCGAGGACGGCTTCTCCGGCGCCAACTACTTCCCCGAAGGCATGGACCGCCGCACCTTCTACGACCCGCCCGGCGAGGGCCACGAGGCGAAGGTGAGGGAGCGGCTTGAAAGGTGGGCTGAGTTGCGGGCCAGGAAGTCCTGATCGCACTGCTTCTCGCGCAAGGAGAGACGGGTTAGGAACGCCGCATGTTCACCTCCGTCCTGGTCGCCAATCGTGGCGAGATCGCCTGCCGCGTCTTCCGCACCGCCCGCCGCATGGGCATCCGCACGATCGCGGTCTATTCCGACGCCGACGCCGACGCCCTGCATGTGCGCGAGGCGGACGACGCCGTCCTGATCGGCCCCGCCGCGGCGCGCGAGAGCTATCTGGTCGCCGAAAAGGTGTTGCAGGCCGCAAAGGACACGGGGGCCGAGGCCATCCATCCCGGCTACGGCTTCCTGTCCGAAAACGCCGACTTCGCCGAGGCCGTCGAGGCCGCCGGCATCGTCTGGATCGGGCCCAAGCCCGCGTCGATCCGCGCGATGGGGCTCAAGGACGCGGCCAAGACGCTGATGATCGAGGCGGGCGTGCCCGTCACCCCCGGCTATCAGGGCGAGGACCAGTCGCTGGAGACCCTGACGGCCGAGGCGAAGCGCATCGGCTTCCCCGTCCTGATCAAGGCCGTCGCCGGCGGCGGCGGCAAGGGCATGAAGCTGGTCGAACGCGCCGAGGACTTCGCCGACGGGCTCGCGTCCGCCCAGCGCGAGGGCCAGTCCTCCTTCGGCGACCCGCGCGTGCTGATCGAGAGCTACATCACCCGCCCGCGCCACATCGAGGTGCAGGTGTTCGGCGACGGCGGGGGCGAGGTCGTCCACCTGTTCGAACGCGACTGCTCCCTGCAACGCCGCCACCAGAAGGTGATCGAGGAGGCCCCGGCCCCCGGCATGGACGCGGCCACGCGCGCCGCCGTCACCGCCGCCGCTGTCCGCGCGGCGAAGGCCGTCGACTACCGCGGCGCCGGCACCATCGAGTTCATCGCCGACGCCTCGGACGGCCTGCGCGCCGACCGCATCTGGTTCATGGAGATGAACACCCGCCTGCAGGTCGAACACCCGGTGACCGAGGCCATCACCGGCGTCGATCTGGTCGAATGGCAGTTCCGGGTGGCGGCGGGGGAGCCCATCCCGCTGAAGCAGGACCAGCTCTCCATCACCGGCTGGGCCATGGAGGCCCGCCTGTATGCCGAGGATCCGGCCACCGGCTTCCTGCCCTCGATCGGCAGGCTGGAGCATTTCCGCCTCCCTGAAGACGACGTCCGCGTCGATACCGGCACCTTCGAAGGCGGCGAGGTCAGCCAGTTCTACGATCCCATGATCGCCAAGCTGATCGTGCACGAGAACACACGCGAGGCCGCCGCCGAGGCGCTGGCTGACGCCTGCGCCCAGGTCGAGGTCTGGCCCGTCCGCACCAACGCCGGCTTCCTCGTGCGGTGCCTCGAACACCCGCGCTTCGTCGCGGGCGACGTCGACACGGGCTTCATCTCGGCGGAAGGGGAGGGGCTTGTCGTCGGTGACACCTATGCGGCAGACGTGGCCGCGCTGGTGGTCACTGCCCGCACCGCCCACGATCAGCATGGCTATGCGGGAACGGCTGACTACACCTCGCCCTGGAACGCCCACGCCAGCCAGATCCCCGGCTTCCGCGTGAACGGCCAGTTCAACGCGGTCTACAGCGCCTCCGTAGATGGCCGAAAAGTACAGGGTGCACTGCAGTCGGCGCGGCGGGGAGATCAATCCTGGCGGGTCAGGTACGCCGGGCGCGAGGTCGTCACTTTGGGCGATGGACCCTTGATCGGCGTGGACGGGCACGACGTCAACGTGGGCTCCTGGAAGCTTGGAGACGACGAGACGGACGTGCTGTTTCATGCGGGGGACATGCACGAAGTGCGGCCCTACCGTTATGCGGCGGGCTCAGCCGGCACCGCCGCCTCCGACGGCGCCCTGCGCGCGCCCATGCCGGGCAAGATCGTCTCCGTCCCGGTCAAGGCCGGCGACGCCGTGATCAGGGGCCAGCCCGTCGTGGCGCTGGAGGCCATGAAGATGGAACACGCCCTGACCGCCCCCTTCGACGGCGTGGTCGAATCGATCAACGTGACCCCCGGCGATCAGGTCGCCGCCGACGCCGTCCTGGCCGTCGTCACCAAAGGAAGTTGACCATGAAGACCCTCGCCGCCCTCGCCGCCACCGCCACGCTGGCCTTTTTCGCCGCCCCCGCCGCGGCCCAGGACCCCGTCCTGCCGTCCAATCCGCAGGACGCGGCTGACATGCAGTGCATGGCGTTGATCGTCGTCATGATGGGTACGGCCGACGAGGCCATGGCCGCGCAGCTCAGTCCCGGCCTGTTCTACTATCTGGGCAGGCTCGAGGGCCGGTCGCCCGGCACCGACTGGATCAACGTCGCGGGTGAATACGCGGCGACCTCCACGGTGGAGGGCCTCCTTTCCGTGCAGCAGCGCTGCGCAGCCGAGATGACGGCCAAGGGCCAGGAGATGGTCGAGAAGGGCGAAGCCATGCAGCGCCGGGGCGGCTGACGCCCGACGCGAAGGCCCTTGGCCGTACCAAGGCGCACATGACGAAAATGTAAGCATCTGCCGTGCCCGCGCCGCTTAAGGTGCGGGCCGAATTCAGACTCGTTCCCGCGGAGCCCTTCATGACTTCTCGCCTGCTTGCCGGCGTCGCCGCGCTCAGCCTTCTGCTCGGTGCCGCCTGCGCCTCCGCCCCGGATACAGCGTCGACCCTGCCGGAAATCTCCAGCCAGCGCCTTTCCGACGGCATCCGCACCATCTCCGCCGACGACTTCCAGGGCCGCTACCCGGGCACCGAGGGCGAGCGCATGACGCTGGCCTGGTTGCAGGCCCAGTACGAGGCCATGGGACTGAAGCCCGGCGGTCCGAACGGCGAATGGCTGCAGCGCGTCGAGCTGAAGCGCTACACCCCCGCCGGCACCGCCACCGCCAGCTGGACCGGCCCCGACGGTCAGTCGCACGCGCTGGAAATGGGCAAGGACATCCTGGTCCGCTCCGCCACCAACGACGGCCGCGCCGACGTCCGGGATGCGCCGCTGGTCTTCGCCGGCTACGGCATCGACGCACCCGAGCGGAACTGGGACGACTTCGGCGACATCGATCTGCGCGGCAAGGTCGTGATCGTCATGGCCGGAGAGCCGGACGGCGACGTCTTCAACGGCCCGTACGTCACCCATCATGCGTCGTCCTCGGCCAAGGCCGACCAGGTCTTCCGCCGCGGCGCCGTCGGCATGATCATGATGAACCCGGTCGCCTCCACTGACGCGTCCTGGACCCAAGCGGCGCGCCGCAACGCCGGTCAGCGCAGCCTGACCCCCGGCGCGGCGAACCTTGAGTTCACCGGCTCGATGAACCGCGACGCCGTCCAGCCGATGGCCATCGCATCCGGCGTCGATCACCAGACCTTCGCCGGCTACGGCTCGGGCTCGTTCAAGGCGGTCGAGCTGTCGGGCATCAAGCTCAGCGTCCAGTCGGCCGAGACCATCGACACCCTGGTCACGCATAACCTGCTGGCCAAGATCGAGGGCAGCGAGCGCCCGGATGAGGTCATCATCTACTCCGCCCACTGGGACCACGTCGGCGTCGAGGCCGATCACCCCGGCGAGGACAAAATCTTCAACGGCGCCTGGGACAACGCGTCCGGCACCGTCGGAGTGGTCGAGGTGGCCCGTGCCTTCGCCGCTGGCCCGCGCCCGGAACGCACCGTCGTCTTCGCCCACATGGCGGCCGAGGAAATGGGCCTGATGGGTGCCTATGCCTATGCCGCCGACCCGGTCTATCCGCTGGAGAAGACCGTCGCCGACATCAACATCGACATGCTGCCCCTGTCGCCGCCCACCCGCGACGTGGCCATCTTCGGCAAGGGCCAGAACGACCTGGAGGACCGCCTCGGCGTTCTCGCCGCCGCCGAGGGCCGCTACATCACCGACGACCGCCAGCCGGAGCAGAATTTCTACTACCGCTCCGACCACTTCCCCTTCGCCCGCGCCGGCGTTCCGGCCCTGATGCCGTGGCACGGCGTGGACTGGAACGAGGGCGGCGTGCCCGTCGGCCGCGCGGCCTGGGACGCCAAGTTCGGTGCCGACTATCACCAGCCGTCCGACGAGTGGTCGCCCAACCTCGACTTCCGTTCGGCCGTCGAGAACCTGACCCTGCTGCACCGCCTGGGCTGGGATCTGGCCAACTCGACCGACTGGCCGGGCTGGAAGCCGTCGTCGGAGTTCGGCGCCGTCCGCGCCCGCACGGACGCGGCGCGTCGGTGAGCCTGAATCTGCGGCCCCTGACCGGCGACGGCTCGCCGCCGGTTCAGGGGTCGTATCCGCAGGCGGTCGAGGTCACCGGCGCGACGCGCTGGCTCTTCGTCTCCGGCCAGGTGCCGACCCGGCCCGACGGTGGTCTCGCCGACGACTTCCGCGGCCAGTGCGAACAGGTCTGGGACAACCTCGAGATCCAGCTGCGCGCCGCCGGCATGACGCTGGACAACCTCGTGAAGGTCACCACCTTCCTCGCCCGTCGTGAGGACGCTCCCGTCAACCGCGCGGTCAGGCTGGACCGGCTTCAGGGCCGCCAGCCCGCCCTCACCGTCATTGTCACCGGCATCTTCGACGAGAGCTGGCTGGTCGAGATCGAGGCGGTGGCCTGCATCTGACCTTCTCCCCTTGCGCGAGAAGGTGGCCCCGCGAAGCGGGGTCGGATGAGGGGTCTCTCCGTCAACGAGATGAGGGGCGAGCGAAGGGTCAACCGTCGGCGCGACCCCTCATCCGTCAGGCTGCGCCTGCCACCTTCTCCCGCAAGGGGAGAAGGGAAACCAGGTCCCCCATCACGCTGTCGGTCGTCGGCTCGCGCCCGGCACCCTGACCCGTGCAGGTGAACACCCGCCCATCGGCGCAGGTGACCCTCAGCGCGTTTGTCTCGCCCGGCAGATCGGCGAACAGCGGGTCGTGCTCGACCTCGACCAGTCGCACCGACGCCGCGTCGGGGGCCGCGCGCGCCAACTGCCGGACCGAGGTGCCGCCCGGGAAGGCCACTGTCAGCGGCTGAACCACGCCCGGCCTGGGGCCCTGCGGCCCGAAGGCCTCGGCCGCCAGGATGGCCAGCTTCGCCGCCGCATCCCGGCCCGACAGGTCCGCCGACGGATCCGCCTCGGCCAGCCCCAGCGCCTGCGCCTCGGCCACGGCGTTCTCGAAGTCCACGCCTTCGGCCAGCCGGTTCAGCAGGAAGTTCACCGTCCCGTTCAGCACCGCCTCGATCGCCACGATCGGCGCATGCGCCCGCGCCGCCCGGACCGTCTCGATCATTGGTGCCCCGCCGCCGACACAGGCGGCGATACCCAGCCGAACGCCCGCCCCATGCGCCTGCCGCGCCAGCGGAAACAGGTCCTCGACCACCGCCTGCTTGTTCGCGCTGGCCACGTGCACGCCCCGCGACAACGCCGCCCGCGTCAGCGCCAGACCCGTCGACGGGTCCGACAGCGCATCCACCAGCACGTCCGGCTCCCGCGCCAGCAGCGCCGCCGGATCGGTCACCAGCAGCCGCGCTTCGGGCGCCGGATCGCGGACCTTGCCCGCGTCCTTCACCAGCACGCCGACGACGTCGAACCGCGCGTCGCCGCTCAACCGCTTCAGCACCCCGCCGCCGACCACACCGCATCCCGCCAGCGCCACCCGCAGCGGCCGAACGGTCGCAGCGACGCCGCGCTCCAGTTCCAGCACGCCCATCACGCCGCCTCCGCCGTCTGCCGCGCCGCTACCGCCGCCAGCCCGCGCTCCAGGTCGGCCCACAGGTCGTCCAGATGCTCCAGCCCGACCGACAGCCGGATCAGGCCGTCGCCGATCCCCGCCGTCCGTCGCGCCTCCGGCGTCATCGCCAGATGCGTCATCAGCGCCGGATGCGCGATCAGGCTCTCAACCCCGCCCAGCGACTCCGCCAGGGTGAAGACGCCCAGCGGCTCCACGAAGGCCCGCACCGCCTCGATGCCACCCTCCAGCTCCACGCTCAGCATGGAGCCGAACCCCTTCTGCTGCCGCGCCGCCAGCGCATGCCCCGGATGGCTCTTCAACCCCGGATGGTGCACCGCCTTCACCCCCGGTGCCCGCTCCAGCCGCCCGGCGATCTCCAGCGCGCTGGCCTGCTGCCGCTCGACCCGCACGAACAGCGTCCGCAGCCCGCGCAGCGTGAGCCAGGCGTCGAACGGCGCGCCCGTCACCCCCGTGGCATTGGCCCACCACGCCGTCTCGGCGTGCACCTCGGCGTCGGCGCTGATGACCGCCCCGCCGACCACGTCGGAGTGGCCGTTCACGAACTTGGTGGTCGAGTGCACCACCACGTCTGCGCCCAGGGCGATCGGGGTCTGCAGCGCGGGCGACAGGAAGGTGTTGTCCACCACCGACCGCGCGCCGACCGCCCGGGCGCGGCGACAGATGTCGGCCACGTCCACCACCCTCATCAGCGGGTTTGACGGCGTCTCGATCAGCACGAGTCGCGGCTTCAATGCGAAGGCCCGGTCCAGCACCTCCGCATCGCCCTGATCGACGAAGGCCACGTCGAAATGCCCCTTGCGCGCCCGGGCCGACAGCAGGCGGTGCGTGCCGCCGTACAGATCGTGCGGCGCGATCAGCAGGTCGCCGGGGTTCAGCGGGCTCAGCGCCAGATCCAGCGCCGCCATGCCGCTGGACGTCACCACGCACCCGGCCCCGCCCTCCAGCTCGGCCAGCGCCCCGGCCAGCAGATCGCGCGTCGGATTTCCCGAGCGGGTGTAATCGTGCGCCCGCTTCCCATCCAGCCCGTCGAAGCTGAAGTTGGCCGACAGGCAGATCGGCGGAATGACCGCGCCGTGGGCGGCGTCGGAATCGACGCCGTGGCGGACGCAGGCGGTTTGCGGGGATTGGCTCATGCGGCGAACTCCGGACAGGCGGGGAGGGGGGAGAGGGCGGACCGGAGCGCGCGGCCGACGACCTCGCGCTCCTTCAGAAAGGCGTCGTGGCCGAATACGCTGGGGGCCTCGACGAACCGGCACAGGCTGGGCGCGCGGGCGGCCAGCTGGCGCAGGTCCTCGATCGGGACCAACCGGTCGTCGGTAAAACCGACCACGGTCAGGGGGCAGGTCACGCGCTCAGGCTCGACCGCGTGCCGGTCCAGCGAGTCGCTCAGGATGATCTGGCGCCGCGCGTCGGCGCTCGCCGCATGGGCCTCACCCCGCGCGATCAGCCAGTCGCACACGGGGTGCTGCGCGCCGGTCGCGGCCGGCGCGGGCGCCCCGCCGAAGCGCAGGCCCAGCTCTTCGGTCGTGCGATAGGTCGTCATGGCGAGTTGCCGGGCCAGGCTCAGCGCCTCGGCCTCGCGCCCTGCTTCCAGACCCAGCTCCAGAATGCGCCGCTGCACGCCGCGCCATGCCGTCGCCGTCGGATGCGCCCGGTGCGGCGCCGAGAGGGCGACCAGCCGTCCGATCCGGTCGGGAAAAAGCGCCGTGAAAGCCAGGCCGACGCAGCCGCCGTAGGACGCGCCGACGAAGGCGTCCGCTTCCGGACGGCCCAGCGCGTCCAGCGCCGCCGCAACCGCGCGGGCCTGATCCTGGGTCGTCACGGGGCGGTCGGTCGCGGCGCCCGACTGCGGCAGCCAGTCGATGGCCAGGACGGCGAACCGGTCGGTGTCGATCGGCGCGCCGGAGGCCACCGCCCAGTCCCACCAGCCGCGGCGCGCGGCGTCGGTCGCCGGTGCGCGGTCGGCCGAAATGCCTCCCGCCACGACCACCAGCGGGCCGTCGGCGCGGCCGGTCAGACGGGCGTGCACGGTCCCGCCGCCGGGCAGGGCGACGTCGAAGTCTCGAAAATCAGCCAGTCTCGCCAAGGTCTCGCACGGTCCCGCTCATCGAGCACCCGTGCGGATGGAGAAGACCCGTGAAGTCGCCGGGCCGCGCAAGGCGACCGTCGCTTCACTCATCTCTCGCGGACTGAAGAAAGTCCCCGCAGGAGTTGGCACCGTGTCGGACCTGGGTGGGTCCGGTCGGTTGCCCCGGCGTCAAAGGGCCTATCCCTCAGCCGGTCTTGATGAGTGACCTTACGCTGGACGAGAGGGCCGGGGGCCGTCAAGCCCCCGGCGGAAAGATTCAACGCGTGGTGGCTTCCGAGATGACCGCGCGGGCCCGCGCGATGGCGTCGGCTTCGGTGATCTCGCCCGACTGGACCTTGTCGGCCAGGTCCATCAGTTCCGGACCGGTGACGGCACCGGCCTGGGGCTCCTCCTGCAGATGGACGCCGTTCCCGCTGGCAATGGCGGCGTCCCAGGCGTCGCGCACTGCGGCCCAATAGCCCTGCGTCGCCGCCCAGTAGTCGTCGCCCGCCTTCGGGTCGAAACCGTCGAACCGGCGGTAAGAGTTGACCACGTCCTCGTGCACCACGACGGTCAGGTCTCCCTCCGAGCCCTGCGCCGACTGCATCTTCAGATTGTCCTGGATGTGAACCCAGCCCCATGGGGTCAGCGCGTGGCGGTTCACCCCCAGATAGCGGTCGTAGACCGGGCTGCGGACCGCGTCGCGGCGCGCCAGCGGCCGCCACGAAGGGGACGAGGCCCATTCGGCCAGACCGTTGGCGTGGCTCCACTTGCCGACGCCGCCGTAGCGCGGGCTGTCGTCCGTCTGCCAGACCGTCTGCGACCAGGCCCCGGCGCGCTCGGATTCGCCGACCGGGGTCAGCGTCCAGGTGTTCGGTCCGGCGTAGGTCAGCACCGAGGAAGGCTGCCAGACCCAGTCCTGCCGCCAGTGCTTGATCACGTGCATCTGGCCCTCGTGCTCCATCACCAGGATGTGCTGCAGGCTGATCCTGTCGCCGGTGTCGTAGACGACGCGCACGATCTCGTGCCCGCCCGACGCCTTGGGTGCCAGCGGCTCGTAGCCGTCGACGAAACTGACCGTCTCGCGCATGTCGAAGCGGACGTTGAAGTCGCCGACCTGGCTCAGGATCGCCTTGCGGTCCTGCTCATAGGCGGCGTGTTCGGCCGTGTTGGCGGCTGGAGCCTGGGCCACGGCGAAAGCGGGGATGGCGGTGGTCGCCAGGCAGGCGGCAATCAGAAGGGCGCGCATGAAGCGTCTCCAATAATGCGAGTCAGTCGCGTTATCATGATATGTCGGAAAAAGGGCAAGCCCGCTCAGAGCCGGAAGGTCAGCGAGAGGCCGACGTTGCGCCCCGGCTGGGTGTAGGCGTCCTTGATCGCCGAGGTGGACGACACGCCCCGCACGTCGCTCCACCACGCGTAGTTTTCGTCCGTCACGTTGAACACGCCGGCCCGCAGCGTCGCGTGGTCAGTCAGGTGCAGGTAGGCGGTCAGGTCCAGCAGGGTGAAGCTGTTGCCGGCGTGGCAGTTGGGCGCGCAGGCCAGGCCGGCCAGATCCCCGGCGTCCTTCGCGTCGGACCAGGTCACAATAGCCTGTCCGCCCCAGGTCCCCGACGGATCGTCCCAGCCCAGACCGCCGACCACCTTGACCGGATCGATCGTCACCAACGGCACGGTCGATCCGCCCGACGTCTGGTCGCCGTCTGCATAGGCCGCCGAGAAGCGGGCGCTCAGGCCGCTGTCCCACAGCACGTCGGCGCGCGCCTCGACGCCCGACACCTCGACCTCGGCGAAGTTGACGAACTGATAGACCGCCGGGTCCGCCGGGGTGAACGACCCCGACACCACCTGCTGGCTGATGAAGTCCTCATAGTCGGACCTGAAGGCCACGATCTGTCCGGCGAAGCGGCCGCCGAGCAGGTCGACGTCGCGCACGCGGGCGCCCAGCTCCAGGCTGGTGCTGGTCTCTGGCCCCAGATCGGGGTTCGGCACGGAGACGTAGCCGAAGGCGGCGTTGGAGAAGCCGTTGTTCACCTGCGACGGGGTCGGTGCCTTGAATCCCGCGCCATAGCTGCCGAACAGGCCGAAGGTGTCGCTGGCCCACCAGACCACGCCCAGCTTGGGCGACAGGCGGTCGTCCGACTGATCGGCGCGGGCGCCCGTGTACAGCGGGTCGTCCTTCGTCGTCAGCTCATAGGCATCGAACCGCAGTGCCGGGATGATCCGCAGATCGCCGCCCAACAGAACGATCTCGTCCTGCAGGAAGACGCCTCCCAGAACATAGTCGGTTTCGGGGAAGGGGCTGGAAGGGAAGGTCTCGCCGAACGGCGGCACCGTGCCGTCGCGGATGCCGATCTGGGTCGTCTCCGACCAGTCGCCACCGAAGGTCAGGCGGTGCGTCGTCCCGCCGACGGCCAAGGTCTTCACGCCCTCGGCCGCGACGCCGACCACCTCGTTGTCGAAGTGATTGTCCCGCGTGCGGTCCACCGCCGGGGTGCGGTCCTCGAACGTGAACTGCCGCGTCTCCGACGTCTGGCGATACGCCATGACCTGACCGCGATCGAGACCCAGCACGCCGTCGAAGCGCCAGTCCGCGGCGATCCGCTCGCGGCGGGTCTCGTCGTCCGCGCGCAGGTCCAGAACCGAGGCGCTGCGGCCGCTCAGCACGTTCGCCGACACGTCGGCCTCATAGGCGTCCCAGGTCAGCCGCAGGCGGTGCCCAGGTGCGACGTCCCACACCGCCTTGGCCAGCAGGGCCTCCGACGACAGGTCCTGCGGATTGGCCGTGGTGCGCAGCGCGCCCTCGACGTCGTTCGTGCCGGCCGTTTCGGTCTCCGAGGCGTCGCGCGTCGTGTACGCGATCAGCCCGGAAAAGGCACCGATGCGTCCGGCGGTCGAGAAGCCCCACGTCCGGCCGTCATCGGCGGAGTTGTAGCCCAGCCGCCCGCGCGCGGCGAAGTCCCGCCCCCCCGTCAGGAGGTCCGCCGGATCCTTCGTCGTGAAGACCACCGCCCCGGCCACGCCGTCCGAGCCGTACAGCGCCGACGCCGGTCCGCGCAGGATCTCCACTGACTTCATCAGCTCCAGATCGGCATAGCCGCCGCGGCCGACGCTCTGGGCACCGAAGACAAAGCCGTCGGCCATGCGCACGCCGTCGACGACCATCAGCACCCGGTCGCCGCCGAGACCGCGGATCACGAAGCCCTCGTTGCCGGCCCGGCCGGTGGTCCCCAGCGCCGCGCCGAACCGGGCCGGCTGGCTGGGAACGCTGACGCCCGGCTCGAACCGGACGAGGTCCTTGATGTCGGTGTACAGGTTCGCCTCGATCTCGCGGTCGGTGATGACGCTGACCGTGGCCGGTGCCTCGTCCACGCGCGTCGCGGTGCGGGTGGCGCTGACGGTGATCGGTGCCACCTCCGTGACCGGCGGTTCCTGCGCCTGGGCCAGCGCGAGGCCGGGCAGGGCCACGACGGCGAGGACGGCGGTGGTGGTCAGAAGGCGGATTTTCATGTGCGGAGCCCCGGGGAGGTGAAACCAAGGTCGCGGCAATTACTGCGAACGATTATCAGGATCAATCGCAATTCGACTCCGGGCGCGAACCGCCGGCGCGGCGATGCGTTGTCGCGCCATGACCCGTCTCCTGATCCTGAGCGCCTTCTTCGCCGTCGCCGCCTGCTCGCAGGCCGATGACCCCGCCGGAACTGCAGAGCCCGCGCCCGTCCCGCCGGTCGACGGCGAAACCTCCATGCCGGGACCGAACGCCGGCAATTTCGTGGGCGTGTGGGCCGCGCGCTCCGAATGGTGCGCGAACACGACCGGCGCGGAACGGCCGATCCGCATCACCACGACCCGGTTCGAAGGTTATGAGAACAGTTGCAGCATCGACCAGGTCCGCCAGATGGGCACGGCCTATGAGGTCATGCGCACCTGCACGGGCGAGGGCATGACCACCCAGGAGCGCGTGCGCCTGCGCGTCGTCGACGACCGCATGACGATGAGCTGGCCCGATCGCGCGGGCTCGGAGTCGACGGAGTTCGTCCGCTGTCAGGCTCCGGCTGGTGCCGCGACCGCGACGGCCCCGATGGACGTGCCCCCGGCCCCCGAGCCGACGGGCTGATCGGTCAGCTGAACAGGAAGTTCATCACGTCGCCGTCCTTGACGACGTACGACTTGCCCTCGGCGCGCAGCTTGCCCGCCTCGCGCGCCTTGGCCTCACCCTTCAGCGCGACGTAGTCGTCGTAGGCGACGGTTTCGGCGCGGATGAAGCCCTTTTCGAAGTCGGTGTGGATCACGCCCGCGGCCTGCGGGGCGGTGTCGCCGACGTGGATGGTCCAGGCGCGGGCCTCCTTCGGCCCCACCGTGAAATAGGACTGCAGCCCCAGCAGGGCGTAGGCTTCGCGGATCAGGCGGTTCAGCCCCGGCTCGGCCAGGCCCAGCCCCTCCAGGAACTCCAGCTGTTCGGCCTCATCCAGCACGGCCAGTTCGGAATCGATCTTGGCCGAGATCACCACCGTGTTGGCACCGTCGGCCTTGGCCCGCTCGGCGACCTTCTCGGACAGTTCGTTGCCCTTGTCGGCCGAGCCCTCGTCGACGTTGGCGACGTACAGGGCGGGCAGGGCGGTCAGCAGCTGCAGCATGTCCCAGGCCTTCTTGTCCTCCTTGGACACGTCGGCGGTGCGCGCGGGCTTGCCGGCGTTCAGCTGGGCCAGCGCCAGGTCGACCAGCTTCAGGTTCAGCTGCTGCTCCTTGTCGCCGCCCTTGGCGCGCTTCTCGATCTGCACGCGCCGACGCTCCAGGCTCTCCATGTCCGCCAGCATCAACTCGGTCTCGATGATCTCCAGATCGGCGACGGGATCGATGCGGTCCTCGACGTGGGTGATGTCGTCGTCGATGAAGCAGCGCGCCACGAAGGCCACGGCGTCGCAGTCGCGGATATTGGCCAGGAACTGGTTGCCCAGGCCCTCGCCCTTCGACGCGCCGCGCACCAGGCCCGCCACGTCCACGAAGGTGATCCGCGCCGGAATGATCTCTTTCGAGCCCGCGATTTCGGCCAGGACGTTCAGGCGTGGCTCGGGCACGGCCACGTCGCCGGTGTTCGGCTCGATGGTGCAGAACGGATAGTTGGCGGCCTGCGCCGCCGCCGTCTTGGTCAGGGCGTTGAACAGGGTGGACTTGCCGACGTTGGGCAGGCCGACGATCGCGACTTTCAGGGCCATGGGATCCGGGTCTTTAAGGGAAGCGCGAGCCTTTAGACCGTTCGGACCGGAATGTCAGTCCATCACGGAGGCGAACGGCTTCACCTCGCACACCGCGTCGCCGTAGGTCCGGCCGACGTCGCCGTCCACGCGCATGATCTGGGTCAGCCAGCCGGTCTGCGGATCGTAGAGGCGGAACACCTCATAGTGCCGGCCCTCGCTTTCGAAGCTGTAGCCCAGCTCCAGGAACCGGCCCTGTCGGACCACGTCGTTGCAGCGGGGATTGCGTCGCCGGCACACCGTCAGGGTCTCGAGATCGACCGAGAACTCGCTGACGACATAGGGCGTCAGCGTGTCCGGGTCGGTGAACTCCCGGCACTCCAGATTGAACCGTGCCGCGTCCTGGGCCGCAGCGGGCGCGGCGACGGCGAGAGCGACAAGCAGGGCGGACAGGCGCATGGCGGGGAACCTCCGCGCCCAGATCAGCACGCTTGGCGGTCCCCTCCAATCCACGGTATCTGACGCCTACCGCGCGGCCCCCTGCCGCACCGGCAGTAGCAGGCTCACCGCTCGACCACTCTCGAACGTCAGCACCACCGGCACCTGCTCGCCGGCGGCCAGCGGGGAGGTCAGGCCGGTGAGCATCAGGTGCATCCCGCCCGGCGCCATGGCCACCTCTCGCCCCTCGTACAGGGCCAGGCCGCCGGTCAGCGGGTTCATCCGCATCATGCCGTCGCGCTCTTCCATCTCGTGCACCTCGGCCAGGTCGGCGGCCGACGTCTCGACGGAGACCAGTCGGTCGTCGCCGCCGATGGCGCGGAAGGTGGCGTAGCACGCTCCCGTGCGCGCCCCATTCGGCGTGGCGCGGCACCACGCTCCGGTGACCTCGACGCCGACGGTGTCGCCGTCGCGGCTCTCGGTCACGCGACTGGACGAAGACGGCTCGCCACAGGCGGCGAGCAGCAGAAGGGGAGCGACCACAGCCAGCGTGCGCTTCGTCATCGTGTCCTTCACGTCCCGCTCCGTCGCGCCAGGGCCCATGCCCGATCCGCCGCCAAGGCGACCAGCAGGCTGAGCCCGGTCAGAGGATAGACGATGCAGAAGGGCAGAACGATGCCCAGCACCGCGGCACGAACGCGCGGTCCCGGCGGGGCCTGCGGCGCGCCCAGCTTTCCGTTCGGACGGCGCTTCCACCACATCATCAGGGCCGTCACGCCCAGAACCCACACTCCCACGCACGCCGCCAGCATGATCCCGCGGTTCAGTTGTCCGTACTGTCGCCCCTCATGCACCGCGATGCCCCATTCAAAGGCGCGCGCCCCGATGCCGAACTGCTCCGCCTTCACATCGGCCAGCACGCCGCCGTCCGGGGCCAGATAGATCAGCCGCGCGTCCTCGGCCGCACGGTTCTGCACGGCGGCGGTGACGGCGCGATCCGGCGATGCGGGCAGGCCGATCAGGTAGGGCCGGGCCAGCCCCGCGCCTTCGACCGACGCCACGATGGCGGTCGGATCGACGGCCTCGGGCGCGGCGTGCAGCGTGGTCGTTCCCATCGCCCAGCCCGCGTCGGGTGGCGCGTCGCCGTGCTCGGCGTGCAGCCAGTCCTGCGCCACCGGGGCGGGCGGTCGCCCCAGTCCGGCCTGATTGACCAGCGTCAGGAAGCCGTCCCCCCACACCGACGACCACGGCATCCCGGTGAAGGCCAGAAAGAAGATCACCCCGCCTGCATACAGCCCCGTCACCGCGTGCAAGTCCCGCCAGAACGGTCGCCCGGCCCTGGCCTTGACGGTGACGGCGCCCGCTTCGCGCCGGCGCGGCCACCACAGGAAGACACCCGTGGCCACCAGGATCATCGCCCACCCCGCCACGATCTCGACGATCAGGTTCATCTGCGGCCCGGCGATCACCAGCGAATGGAGGCGCTTCACCGTCTCGGAGATGCCGCCCACGGGCCGGTCGCCGGTGACCCGCGCGTTCGCCGGATCGACGAAGACCACCCGCTGCGATCCATCCGGCCGTTCGACCGTCACCTGCACCGCGCGGTCCGGTCGATCCGGGACCAGCACGGTCGCCGGCCGACCCGGCACGGCGGTGGTGGCCGCCGCGATCCAGTCCGCCGGCGCGCTGGTCGCCGGCCGCGGCTCGACCACGGCCACCGACCGCGTCTGCCAGTCATCGATCTCTGCCTTGAACAGATAGATGCCGCCGGTCAGCGCCATCAGCATCAGGAACGGCAGCACCAGCAGGCCGGCATAGAAATGCCAGCGCCACACCGCGCGGTAGGGGCCGGAAAGGGGAAGGGGGGGCGGCACCGCTCCACCGAAATGCGATTGAGTCATGGATATCCCGAAGACGAGAGTCACGGACGCGCGCGGCCGTTCAGGCCGGGCGCGAGGCTTGCGTGGGGGTCTTCAGGCGTGGGGTGGGGCGGTCGAGGGCGGCCGCGGCGGGGCGCGGGCCGGCGGCAGGCGCAGCGTCGTGGACGCAGGGGCGGGGACGACCGTTGTGGTCAGAACCGGCGCCGCGGGCGCGTCCGGTGCAGGCGGCAGGATGGCGGGCGGCGGCAGCACACAGGCGGAGCAGGACGGCGCGTCCGAGGTCTGTTCGACCTGACCCGTCTCCGGGTCGATGACGACGGTCTTCGGACCCTCGGTCGAGCACAGGATCAGCGGCATGCCCGGTTGGGCCGCCGCCTGGGCCGCATAGGGGAACAGCGCCCCCCACACGACCGCGAAGGTCGCCGCCATGATGGCGACGGCCTGCAGCACGGTCAGGTTCCGAAAGGCGCGGGTGTCCACGAAGCGGGCTTAGCCTGACCCTGCAAGCCGGGCAACGGGTCCGGCGGTCGCGGGCGTCTCGACTTCGCGCAAGTCGCGTGGGACGGTCGCGCTTCGCAGGTGTGGGAGTGCGGGATGATGATGCGACGGACCTTGCTGGCGGGCACCGCCTTCGTGCTGATGGCGGGCGCGGCCGCCGCTCAGGAAGCCCAGATCGACACCCGGCCCGGCGGGCCCGAGCGCGTCGACCTGACGATCTATCAGGGCAATATCACGCTCGTGGAGGACATCCGCGGCCTCAACATCCCGGCCGGCCGATCGCGCCAGGAGTTCCCCGGCGTCTCCGCCTCCATCCGCCCCCAGACCGTCAGCCTGACCGGCCGCGGTCTGGAAGTGGTGGAACAGAATTTCGACTACGACCTGCTGACCCCCGACAAGCTGATGCAGAGCGCCGTGGGGCAGGAGATCGGCCTCGTCCGCATCAACCCCGGCACGGGCCGGGAGGAGACCCAGCGCGCCACCGTGCTGGCCGCCAACGAGGGCGTGGTCCTGCGCATCGGCGGGCGGGTCGAGGTTCTGCGCGACGACGGCGTGCCGACCCGCGTCATCTTCGACGAGGTGCCGGCCAACCTGCGCCCGCGCCCGACCCTCAGTGTGACCATGGACGCCGAGGGTTCCGGCCGTCGCGATGTCACCCTGACCTATCTGACCTCGGGCCTGTCGTGGTCGGCCGACTATGTGATGCGGGTGGACGAGCAGGCCTCGACTCTGGACCTGCTGGGTTGGGTGACCATCACCAACCGGTCGGGTGCCACCTTCACCGACGCGGAAACCCGCGTCGTCGCCGGCGACGTCTCGGCCGGCGGCAACTATCGCGGCAACGGCGTCGCGGCCTCGGACGACCAGTCGCTGGGCGACTACTACGTCTATCCGTTGCCGGAGCGCGTGACCGTCGCCAACAACCAGAACAAGCAGGTCGGCCTGCTGGACGTCTCGGGCGTCGCCACCACCAAGCGCTATCGGTGGGAGACCTACGGCTTCTCCACCCAGCCGCAGCCCCAGGCCGTCGAGGTGGCCTACCTCTTCGCCAACGGCCCGATGAACGGCCAGAACCGGTCGCTGCCGGCCGGCACCATCCGGGTCTACATCAACGACGCCTCGGGTGAGCCGCGGTTCATCGGCGAGGACTCGATCGACCACACCCCCGCCGGCTCTGATCTCGCCATCACCACCGGAGAGGCCTTCGACGTCACGGTCCAGCCGCGCCTGGTCACGGAAGAGCGGGTCTCGACCCGCATCGTCGACTATTTCCGCACGCGCCGGACGGTCGAATACACCCTGCGCAACGCCCGTCCGGAGCCGGTCACCATCGAGGTCCGTCAGGGCGGCCTCGGCCGCGACACCGAGATCCAGCAGCAGAGCCACCCCGGCGTGCTGGAGGATTCGCGCACCGTCGTCTGGAAGGTGCAGGTCCCGCCCAACGGCGAGGTCAAGCTGACCGCGACCATCGAGACGGGCGGCTGAGATGCGCGCCGCCCTCATGGCGGCGACGGCGCTGATCAGCCTGCTGGCCGCGCCGGCGCTCGCCCAGACCGTTTCGACGTCTGAAAAGGCCGACACGGCCACCGTCGTGATCTATCGCGACCAGCCGGTCGACACCGTCGATCTGATGGAACGTTCGCGCCAGTCGTGGAACACGCTGGACCGCGAGGGCCTGGCCCTGATCGTCGAGACGCGCACCATCGACGTGCCCGCGGGCGACGCCGTGATCCGCTTCGAGGGCGTCTCCACCGGCATCGTGCCGCAGAGCGTGACCATCGAGGGTCTGCCCTCGGCCGTGCTGGAGCAGAACGCCGACTTCGACCTGCTGACCCCCGGCTCGCTGCTCGACAAGTCGATCGGCGACACGGTGCAGGTCGTGCGCACCAACCCCGCCAATGGCCGTCAGGAGGTCCGCACCGCGGTGGTCCGATCCGGCGGTGCCGGTGCCGTGCTCGAGATCGACGGCAAGTACGAGGCCCTGTCCTGCTCGGGCCTGATCCAGCGGGTCATCTTCGAGGACGTGCCCGAGGGCCTGTCCGATCAGCCGACCCTGTCGATCCGCACCCGTTCCGACGCGCCCGGCCGCTACACCGTGACGCTCGCCTACCTCTCGACGGGCCTGCAGTGGTCCACCGACTATGTCGCGCGCCTGTCGCCCGACGGCCGGACGCTGGACCTGACCGGCTGGCTGACCCTGGCCAATTTCGGCGGCACCACCTTCCCCGACGCGCCGGTGCAGGTCGTGGCGGGCGACCTCCAGACCACGGGCCAAAGCGTGCCGGTCGATCCCGTCGTCCGCCGCCGCAGCCCCGGCTGCTGGCCCCAGGACACGACGACCAACGGGGTGAACCCGGACATGAAGGACATGTACGAGGATTTTTATCCCCCCGTTTCGCCTCCGCCGCCGCCGGCCCCGGCACCGCCCGCGATGCGAGCACGCGCTGATGCGGACGAGGTCGTCGTCACCGGCAGCCGCATCGCCCGTCAGGAGGAGCTGGGCGACTACAAGATCTACACCCTGCCGTCGCCGACCACGGTCGCGGCGCGTCAGACCAAGCAGGTGCGGTTCCTTGAGCGCACGGCTGTGCCGTACGATCGGGTCGCCCGACAGTGGATCGGCAGCCTGTGGGAGACGCCGGGGGAGACCGAGACCTCCACGCCCCGGCTCGTCTTCCGCCTGCGCAATACCGAGGCCGGTGGGCTGGGCATCGCCCTGCCGGGCGGAAACTGGAGCCTGCGCCAGATCATGCCGGACGGCCGCTCGGTTCTGGCTGGCGAGGCGGAGATCGAGGATCGTCCTGTCGGCTTGCCCCTGGAGTTGACCCGCGGCGACGCCTCCGACGTCCAGGTCCGTATGCGCGTCACCGCAGACGGCGAACGCACCCGCGGGGCCCTGATCACGGCATGGCGCGAGGTTGAGGTGGTCGTCTCCAACCTCGGCGGCGACGCTGAAACCGTCGAGCTGATCCCGCGGGAGTTCAACCAGACCGGCTTCCGCATCGTCCGCGAGAGCACGCCCAGCGCCGTCACCGACGCCGGCTGGCCCGCCTGGACCCTGACCGTCCCGCCCGGCGAGAGCGTGACCCTGACCTACCGGTACGAGGTGACGGAGTAGGGCCTACTCGCCGCCCTGCGCCGCCTGCCGGGGGCTGAACTTCGGCGCGGGGGCCAGCCGCAGCACCTCGGCCTGATACCGCTCGTCGTTTCCCGCGACGAGGAAGGGCAGGGCGTCGGCGCAGGCGGTCAGCAGGGCCTCCAGCCACGACTTCTCCGCCTTGTGGAAGTCGCTCAGCACGTGGCCGTGCACCAGTTCCGGCCGCCCCGGATGGCCCACACCCATCCGCGCCCGGCGGAAATCGGGGCCCAGCTGGCTGATCATCGAGCGGATGCCGTTCTGGCCCGCCGCCCCGCCGCCGGTCTTCATGCGGAAGCGGCCGGGGGCGAGGTCGATCTCGTCATGGAACACCACCACGTTCGCCGGCGGCACCTTGTAGAACCGCGCCGCCTCGCCGACCGCGCGCCCGCTCTCGTTCATGAAGGTCTGCGGCTTCATAAGCAGGATTTTCGTCCCTTCGACCTCGCCCTCAGCGATCACCGACTGGAATTTCGCCCGCTCCGCCCCGAACCGCCAGCGACGCGCGATCTCGTCGGCGGCCATGAAGCCGATGTTGTGGCGGTTGCCTTCGTACTTGGCGCCCGGATTTCCCAGGCCGGCGAGAATCAGCATGCGTGTGGGTCCGGAAAAGAAAACGGCCCCGCCGTCGCCGGAGGGGCCGTCTTGATACCAGATCGGCGGCGGGGATCAGCCCTCCGACGACTCCTCGGCGGCGTCGCCGTCCGACTGTTCCGAGGCCGGAACCTCATCGGCGGCGGCTTCGGCCGCGGCGGTTTCCTCGGCGATAGCCTCTTCGATCTCATCGGCGGCCTTGGCGGCCGAGGAGGTCTTGATCGAGGCGATCACGAAATCGCGGTCGGTGATGGTCGGCTCCACGCCCTTGGGCACGTTCACCAGGTCCGACCAGCGGATCGTGTCGCCCATCTTGTGCTTGGACAGGTCGACGACCAGGTCTTCCGGGATGTGGTCGGCGCGGACCAGGATCTCGACGGCGTGACGGACGATCTCCAGCGAGCCGCCCTGGCGGAAGGCCTTGCACTGGTCTTCGTTGATGAAGTGCACCGGCACTTCGATCTTGACGGTCTGCTTCTCGTCGACGCGCATCAGGTCGAAGTGCAGCGGGCGGTCCGACACCGGGTCGAACTGCACGTCCTTGGCGATGACCGGCTGGGTCTCCTTGCCGTACTTCAGCGTGACCAGGTGCCCCAGCAGCTTGCCGGTGTACAGGTTCTTGCGGAAGTCCTTCTCGTTGACCGAGATGGCGACGGGGTCCTTGCCGCCGCCGTACAGGATGCCCGGAACCGCGCCGGTGCGACGGGCCGCGCGGGCGCCGCCGGTGCCGGTGTTTTCACGAACGTCCACGTTCAGGATGATCTCAGCCATCTGGCCTGCCTCAATGACGAACGCCGCGCCGACTGTCCGGCCCGCGCGGCGGGGAATGATCCCTCGAATTCAAGAGCGCGGGCTAATACACGCACCCGTGGCCCTGCGCAACCGGCCCATTCAGCCCTCGTGCGCGGCGGTCGCCTGCGGCCCTACTGTCGACCGGCATTCTGCGCCTGATCCGCGGCCGCGACGGCACCTGCAGCGGTCGACTGGGCGGGTGGCGCGTCAACCAGCGTGGCGGCCGGCGCAATCTGCGGGCTGAGCGGCCCGGTGTTCGCGGCCGTGCACTGGGCGATGTCCGACACGATGTGTTGGCCGACGCAGAACATGTCCTCGTAGTGGGGCCGCGACGCCGCCAGGCACTGGAAGAGGTTCAGCTTCGACATGTTGAAGCAGAACTCGCTGTTCGATTCGACGATCAACGCCTCGGTGAAGGTGCGGCGATCCTCTCCGCCGGCACCCAGGGCCGCGAGGGCAGCGATGGCCAGGCTGTGCACCACGGCGGGCGTGTAGGGCGGGCCCTGGCGCGCGGCGGTCAGGTTCAGGCCGGAACCGGCATGGGCCGCGCCGTGCAGGCGCTCGCTCTCGGCGGGGACGGGCAGAAGGCGCGTCGCCGAGAGGGTCTTGGCCGCCTCCAGGCGCGCGGGCCGGTCCGGCACGGGCGTCGTGGCCCAGCGCCGGCGCGGGTCGTTGCGCCCCTGGATCGTGTAGGCATCTTCCTTGATCGCGTCGCCGATCGACGCCAGCGCCGTGATGTCCGCGCCCAGGGTCGCCACGATCAGGCCCGCGGCATGGTCCGCGCCCGGCAGGGTGGCGGCATACGCCGGATCGCGGATGATGGCGTTGATCACTTCCTCACGCTGGGCCGGATCGACCGCATACTGGCGTACGCCCTCAACGAACTCCGGCGACTGCAACGCCAGAATGGCGCCGTAGGCGATCATGCCGCGCGACAGCTGGACCGGTTCATAGGCGGCACCCTTGCGGATCGCGGCCTGGATCGCCTCGGGGCTGTTGAAGGCCCGCTCGATGGTGCCGACCTCGCGGATGAAGGTGACGTAGACCGACGCGGCTTCGGCGATGCCGCTGTTCAGCGCCAGGGCGGGCGGCGGCGGAGGCGGTGGAGCCGGCGGCGGCGGGGGTGCCTCGGGTTCGGGCTGGGCGCAGGCGGCCAGAACGGCAGCCGCGGCGACGGCCGCCAGCGACAGGTTGCGGCGCAAATTCGTCCAGGCCATCGACGACACTCCCCAGGGGTCCGGAACTGCACCGCTTTTCGCCGCGGCGTCTCGGCGGGCTTATAGCGCGCCAGGAAGCGTTTTCCGACAGTTAATCGAAGAGTTTGGACACGGACTCCTCATTGGCGATTCGCCGGATGGCTTCGCCGATCAGGGGAGCGACCGTCACGCTGCGGATCTTGGTGCAGGTCTCGACTTCGCGCGGCTGTTCGATGGAATCGGTGATGACCAGTTCCTTCAGCGGACCGTCAGTGATGCGTTGCACCGCCGGACCCGAGAGCACGCCATGGCTGATGTAGGCCGAAACCTCGGTGGCGCCGTGTTCCATCAGAGCCTTCGCCGCGTTCACCAGGGTGCCACCCGAGTCTACGATGTCGTCGAACAGGATGCAGCGGCGACCCTCGACGTCGCCGATGATGTTCATGACTTCACTCTCTCCCGCGCGGGGGCGTCGCTTGTCGACGATGGCCAGGTCGGCGTCCAGGCGCTTGGCCAGCGACCGCGCGCGCACCACACCGCCCACGTCCGGCGAGACGATCATCAGACTGTCGTCGCGCCCGAAGGTTTCGCGGATGTCCTGAGCCAGCACGGGTGTGGCGACCAGATTGTCGGTCGGAATGTCGAAGAAGCCCTGGATCTGGCCCGCGTGGAGATCCATCGTCAGCACCCGATCGGCACCGGCCCGGGTGATCAGGTTGGCGACCAGCTTGGCCGAGATCGGCGTCCGGCCGTCCGTCTTCCGGTCCTGCCGGGCATAGCCGAAATAGGGAACGACCGCCGTGATCCGGCGCGCCGAGGCCCGGACCAGAGCGTCGGTCAGGATCAGCAGCTCCATCAGGTTGTCGTTGGCGGGGTAGCTGGTCGATTGCAGGATGAAGACGTCCTCGCCCCGGACGTTCTCCTCGATCATGGCGAACACCTCGTTGTCCGCGAACCGTTTGACCTGGGCCTTGGTCAACGGAGAGTCCAGATGCGCCGCGATGGCCTGGGACAGCGACCGGTTGGCGTTGCCGGAGAGCAGCTTCATGGGGCGTCATCCTTTCGCCGCGATCACCCCGCCAAGAAGACGTCAGGGGGTCCGGCGCGCCTCTTTGACAGCGGCGGCCGGGCGCATCAAGCCGTCGCCCGTCATCCGATTGGCGCGTCGGGGCGTGTGGTGTAGAACCGCCGCTTCGTTCGCCGCGCGGCGGGCGTGGTCAGATCGTCGAGAGGTCGTTTCGTGTCAGTTTCCAGGTCCCGTGCGGCGGTCGTGATGACCGCGGTCCTGATCCTCGGCCTCGGCCTGTCGGCCTGCAACAACCGTCCGCGGACGCGGCTGGCCTATGAAGAGCGGCCGGTCGAACTGCTCTACAACACCGGCTACGACCGGCTGGAGCGTGGCCGGTGGCGCGACGCCATCGACTATTTCCAGGAGGTCGAGCGTCAGCATCCGTATTCGGAATGGTCGCGCCACGCGATCCTGATGCAGATCTACGCCAACTACAAAGACGGCCAGTACATGGAGGCGATCGCCTCGGCCGACCGCTTCATCCAGCTGTTCCCCGGCAATCCTTCGGCTTCGTACGCCTTCTATATGCGCGCCATCTGCTACTTCGAGCAGATCGTCGACGTGGGCCGCGATCAGGCGCTCACCGAGCAGGCGCTTCTCGGCCTGCGCGAGGTCGTGCGCCGCTTCCCCGGGTCCAGCTACGCCACCGACGCCCTGGTCAAGATCGACATGGTCAACGACCAGCTGGCCGGCAAGGAAATGAACATCGGCCGCTACTATCAGCGCGCCGACCAGCCGCTGGCGGCCATGAACCGCTACCGCGTCGTCGTTGACAATCCCGACTTCCAGCGTACCTCGCACGTGGCCGAGGCCCTGTACCGCATGGTCGAGGTCAATCTGATGCTGGGTCTGACGGATGAGGCCATGCGCAACGCCTCGGTCCTCGGCCACAACTATCCGGGCAGCCCGTGGTACGCCGAGGCCTACGCCCTGCTGACCGAGCGCGGCTCGCGGCCCGACCAGGCACCCGAGGGCCAGCGCGAGAACTGGCTGCAGCGTCTGATCCCGGGCTGAGGCCCGGGCCCGGCCGTGCCATGATGGCGGCCATGACGAATCGCGTCGCCGCCTCCCCATGCTGACCGGCCTGTCCATCCGCGACGTGGTGCTGGTCGAGTCGCTGGACCTCGAGGTCGGTGCCGGCCTCACCGTGCTGACCGGCGAGACCGGCGCCGGCAAGTCCATCATCCTCGACGCCCTGGGCCTGGCGCTCGGCGCCCGGGCCGAGGCCGGCCTCGTCCGCGCCGGCGCGCGTCAGGCTTCGGCCGTCGCCACCTTCGCCCCCCCCGTCTCCCCCGATCTGGCGGCCCTGCTGGACGACAAGGGCGTCGAGGTGCCGCCCGGCGACGATCTCATCCTGCGCCGGGTCCTCGGTGCCGACGGTCGCAGCCGCGCCTTCGTCAATGATCAGGCGGTCGGGGTCACCACCCTGCGCGAAATCGGTCAGGCTCTCGTAGAGGTTCACGGTCAGCATGAAACCGTCGGCCTGCTGGACTGGCGCACGCACCGGGGCCTGCTCGACGGCTTCGGCGGCCTGGGTGCCGAGGTCGAGGCGGTGCGTGCCGCGGCAGACTCCCTGCGCGCAGCCGAGGCGCGCCTTGCCGAGCTTCAGGCTGCCGCCGCCGACGCCGAGGCGCGGCGCGAGGAACTGGCCCGCGACCTGGCTGAACTGGATCAGCTGGACCCCCGCGCCGACGAGGAGGAGGCCCTGTCGGGCGAGCGCGCCGTCCTCGGCGCTGCGGAGAAGGCACTGGATGATCTGTCCGAGGCCCGCTCGGCCCTCGGCGGCGACAAGCTGTCGCAGAAGCTGGCCTCGGCCCTGCGCGCGGTCGACCACGCCGGTCGCCGCGCCCGTCAGGCCGGGGTGGGGGAGGGGCACCCCGTCCTGCTGCGGCTCACCGCCGCGGCCGAGGCGATCGACCGCACCCTGATCGAGGCCGCCGAGGCCGTGGCCCAGGTCGACGCCGCGGCGGACGCCTTTGACTTCGAACCCGGCCGGCTGGACAAGGCCGAGGAGCGCCTGTTCGCCCTGCGCGCCGCCGCCCGCCGTCTACGCACGACGGTGGATCAGCTGCCCGTCCTGCGCGTGGAGTTCCGTGAGAAGCTGGCCCTGCTTGAGGGCGACGCCGACGCCCTGACCCAGGGCCGCCGCGCCGCCTCCGCCGCGCGCGAGGCGTACGACGCCGCCGCTGCCGCCCTGTCCGCCGCCCGCGACGGCGCAGCCCGCCGTCTGGAGGCGGCGGTCGCCTCGGAGCTGGGCCCCCTGAAGCTGGAGCGGGCGCAGTTCCGCGTCGTGCTGGACCCCGTCGTCGACGACCGCCGCGGACCCCAGGGACGCGAGACCGTGCGCTTCGAGGTGGCCACCAACGCAGGCCAGCCGTTCGGCCCGCTCGATTCGGTCGCCTCGGGCGGCGAGCTGGCGCGCTTCGCCCTCGCCATGAAGGCGGCGCTGGCCGCCCGCGCCGGCGGCGACCAGCCGGTCATGATCTTCGACGAGGTCGACCAGGGCGTCGGCGGGGCCGTGGCCGAGGCCGTGGGCCGTCGTCTGCGCCGGCTCGCCGGCGGTGCCCAGGTCGTCGTGGTCACCCACAGCCCGCAGGTCGCGGCCATGGGTGAGGCGCACTGGAAGGTCGGCAAGGCCGAGATCGCCGGCCAGGTGCGCACCTCCGTCGCCGTGCTGGACGCCGCCCAGCGGGATGAGGAGATCGCCCGCATGCTGTCCGGGGCCGTCGTCACCGACGAGGCCCGCGCCGCCGCCCGCGCCCTTCGCGCCTGAACGCCGCACCTTACAATAGTTCAGGAAAAACAATCGCCTGACGATATGGTGCCGCGCCTTGACCTTCCGGGGTCCCGCCTATAGGTTCCGCGCCGAATTCAGACCCCCTCCGACATTCGTGCCGGAGCGCTGAGGCCACCCATGTCCCTGCCCCCGGAATCGCGCGAAGAGGCGATCGCTCGTCTCAACCGAAGCGCATCCAGTCTGGAGGCGCGGACCGAGTCGAAGCTGGCTCAGGAGCTGGCGGGACAGAAGGCGGCCGGTCAGGCGTGGCGGATCATCGCCGACCTGTTCGGCGGCGTCTTCGTCGGTCTCGCGATCGGCTTCGGGGTCGACCATTTCGCCGGCACTTCGCCGGTGGGAATCATCAGCGGGGTCCTCTTGGGCTTCGCGCTCTCCGTCTGGATGGCGTGGCGCACGGCGCAGCGGATCCAGGCTGAGGCACATAAAGCCGGGGTGCAGCCGCAGGCCGTTCCCTTCGACGACGACGAAGACGCTTAAGGTTTCAATGGCCGATCCGCTTCATCAGTTTCAGATCCAGAAGATCGTGGATCTTCCCGACGTCACCCTTCCGGTCGTCGGCTACGTCGATCTGGCCATCACCAATTCGCATGTTGCCATGACGATCGGCTTTGCGATCGTGGTGCTGTTCCTGTCGGTCGTCACCTCGGGTGCCAAGGTGGTGCCGGGCCGACTCCAGACGGTGGGCGAGACCCTCTTCGGCATGATCGACGGCATGACCGACTCGATCATCGGCCACGAGGGGAAGAAGTACTTCCCCTTCGTCTTCACCATCTTCCTCTTTATTCTCGGTATGAACCTGCTCGGCATGTTCCTGTCGTTCACGGCGACATCGCAGCTGGCGGTGACGGCCACGTTCGCCCTGATCACTTTCGGCCTCGTGCTGGTCATCGGCTTCGTCAAGAACGGCCTCGGCTTCTTCAAGCTGTTCTGGCCGACCGGCGCACCGCTGGTGATGCGCCCTGTTGTTGGCCTCATCGAGTTCTTCTCGTTCCTGCTGCGCCCGATCACCCTGATGCTGCGTCTGTTCGGCAACATGATGGGCGGTCACATCGCGCTGAAGGTGTTCGCCGGCTTCGTGGCCACCGCCGTCGTCGGGGCCGCCGGCTGGTTCGGCGTCCTCATCTTCCCTCTGGCGCTGGGCATGACCGTTGGCCTCACTGCGCTGGAGTTCCTGGTGGCCTTCCTTCAGGCCTTCGTCTTCGCCGTTCTGACCTGCATCTATCTCAACGATGTGGTCAACCTGGACCACGCCCACTGAGGGCCGGACCAGTTTTCCTTCCAACCCCACCCAAGGACTAGAGAACCATGGATCCTCAAGCCGCCAAGCTCATCGGTGCCGGCATCGCGATGACCGGCATGATCGGCGCCGGCATCGGCGTCGGCAACATCTTCGGCAGCTTCGTGTCGGCCGCCCTGCGCAACCCGTCGGCCGCCGCCTCGCAAGTCGGCAACCTGTTCGTGGGCGCCGCCCTGGCGGAAGCCCTGGGCATCCTGGCCTTCGTCATGGGCATCCTGATCTGGATCTCGTAAGCCGTTCCGTCGGCGGCGCGGGCGACTGCGCCGCCGTCAGACGCCTCCGATCCTTCTTCAGTTCAGGCGACCGATGACCGCATCTCCCCAAGCCGTCCTGCCCGAGGACGCGGCCGCTCCGGTCGCGATCGCGGACACGCACGCCACGACCGAACACGCCGCCGACGCCGAGCATGGCTCGGGCGGACTGCCGCAGTTCGAGTTCCAGCACTGGTTCGGGCAGATCGTCTATCTGATCTTCCTGTTCGTCGTTCTGTATTTCCTGATCGCCAAGGTCTTCGCCCCGCGCATGCGCCGGGTGTTTGACGAGCGGTCCAGCACCATTTCTGGCGCCGTCGACGCCGCGCGCCGGGTCCAGGCGGAGGCCGCCGGTCAGGCCGAGGCCGCCAAGCGTGAGGTCGACGAGGCCCGCGCCGCCTCGCGCGCCACCGCCCAGGCCGCCAAGACCCGGGTCACCGAAGAGGCCAACGCTCGCGCCGCCGCCGAGGAAGCCGTCGTCGCCGCCCGCATTGCCGAGGCCGAGGGCGCGATCGGCAAGACCCGCGACGCCGCCATGGCCAACGTGTCCACCGTCGCCGCCGACGCCGCCTCCGCCATGGTCGAGCGCCTGACCGGCAAGGCGCCGACCGCCGCCGAACTGAAGGGCGTCGCCTGATGGAATTCTTCAACCCCCATCTCTACGACCTGTCGAACCCGGAACTGTGGGTCGCCGTCGGCCTGTTCCTGTTCTTCGCGATCGTCGTCGTCGCCGGCGTGCCCAAGCTGATCGCCGGCGTGCTCGACGCCAAGGCCGCCAAGATCCAGTCCGAACTCGACGAGGCCGCGCGTCTGCGCGCCGAGGCCGAGGCCCTGCTGGCCCAGATCCGTCAGGAGAAGGCCGAGGCCGAGGCCCAGGCCGCCGAGATGCTGAAGGCCGCCGAGGACGAGGCCCGCCGCATGGAGGTCGAGACCAAGGCCAAGCTGGAAGAATCCCTCGCCCGTCGCCAGCAACTGGCCGAGCGCCGGATCGCCCAGGCCGAGGCCCAGGCCACCGCCGACGTGAAGGCCGCCGCCGTCGAACAGGCCGCCAAGGCCGCCGAAGCCATCCTGGCCGCCCGGCTCGCCGCCGGCGCTCCGGACCCGGTCCTCGACGCCGCCGTGGCCCAGATCGGCGACCGGCTGAACTGACCGCCCGCTGCGCGCCGACATGAAAAAGGCCCCGGGCGTCGTCCGGGGCCTTTCTCTTTGGGTCGGCGAGGCGTCAGTGCGCCAGGTGGATGTCGTCCCGCACGCGGTGCACCCGCCAGTCCTTGCCGACCAGCCTGCCGTAGACCGCCCCCATGACCGCGCCGAACGCGGCGTGCGTCAGGATCAGCCAGGCCAGGGTCGGGAACCCGGCCCGCAGGCCGAACAGGCCGATCCCGCCTTCCGGCGCGATGGTCAGTCCCATCAGGACGAAGGCACCGATGGCGAAGGTCATGCCCTTGGTTTCCGGCGTCTCGCCCGGCATGCGCGGACACAGGATGCCGAACAGGGGGCCCAGAATGAAGGTCCCGACGGCGAAGTGTGCGGCCCACCCCGTCCACATCAGGCTCTCGGTCCCCATGATGACGGTCAGCAACCGGGGAAAGCTGACGACCCATGGACCGGCCCACATCTGGACGGCTTCCAGAGCGGCCACCACCAATGCTGCGGACAAGCCCGCGATCATGCCTTTGGTTACGCGTGACATCATGACCAGTGCGCCTCCCAACGCTTGTTTCGGTTCTGATTACGCGGGGAGAAGCATACGCCGATCCGGGGAACCGGCGTTCACAAGGCCGTGCTTCGCAGGTGCGGGAGGCGGGGGTCAGTCGAAACGGACGCCGGTGAGACGCTCCGACGCCTCCCATAGGCGCTCGGCGACCACCGCGTCCTTCGCTGCCGGGTCGATCCGTGCAGGCCCCGGTCGCCCGCGGGTCTCGCCCGGCCCCTGCGGCCCGTAATAGCCGCCCGGCTGCGGTGCCGGCAGCGTCGCCGCCATCAGCACGGGGAGGGCTCCGGCCGCGGCGGAATGCGCCATCACCCCGATCAGGGCCCGTGCAAGGAAGGTGCGCAATGGGCGCTCGGTGCCGGCGCCGTTGGCGACGAGCTCCGTCCGCGCCACGCCGGGGTGTGCCGCGACGCTGGTCAGCCCCCATCCGTTCGCGTCGCTGCGCCGCTGCAGCTCGATCGCGAACATCAGCATGGCCAGCTTGGACTGCTGATAGACGGCCCACGAGCGATAGCTCTGCTCGGCATTCAGGTCGTCGATGGCGATGCGCCCGCCCCGGTGCGCCACGCTGGACAGCTGCACCACCCGCGCCTTGCCCGCCGTCAGCAGGGGCAGCAGCCGGGCCGTCAGGGCGAAATGCGACAGGTAGTTCACGCCGAACTGCATCTCGTGTCCGTCCGCCGTCGTTCTGCGCGTCGGCAGGTCCATCACGCCGGCGTTGTTGATCAGCACGTCGATCGGCCGCCCTTCCCACACCATCCGCTCGGCGAAGGCCTGGACCGAGGTCAGGCTGGCCAGGTCCACGGGCTCGAACCGCACACGCGCGCCCGGCACGCGACGGCGGATCAGGTCCTCGGCGGCGCGGCCCTTGTCGGCGTTGCGCGCCGCCAGGATCACGTCCGCCCCCGCTCTTGCCAGCCCCAGTGCCGCTTCAAGCCCCAGTCCGCCGGTCGCGCCGGTGACGACGGCCAGCTTTCCCGTCTGATCGGGGATGTCGTGGGTGGTCCAGGACGTCATCTCGGCTATCCTTGCTGCAGGGCGCTCGCCAAACCGGCGTGCATCCATTATGTGCATTCAGTGCAAATATGCAAGACGTGCAAAACACATCGTCGGAGCCCGGCCTGCGTGAGCGTAAACGCGCGGATACGCACGCGCGGATTCAGGCCGAGGCGGTGCGTTTGTTTCTCGAACAGGGCTTCGAGGCCACGACCCTGGACCAGATCGCCGACGCGGCCGGCGTCTCGCGCCGCAGCCTGTTCCACTATTTCGGATCCAAGGAAGAGATCGTCCTGTCGACCAAGGCGGGGTTTCCGGCCGTGATCGCCGCGGCCGTTTCGGCCCGCCCCGCCGACGAGCCTCTGCTGGACATGGTCGAGAACGCTTTCGCCGATCTGGCCCGCGCCCCTCGCGACCCGAAGGGCGCGGCCTTGGCGAAACTGATCAGCTCGACCCCCTCGCTGGCCGCGGGGGATCAGGCCAAGTACGACGCCGTCGAACGCGCCTTGGCCGCCGCCCTGGCCGCGCAGAAGGGTCTGGCGGCCGACGATCTGGGCTGCCGCCTCGCCGCCGCCGTGGGCGTCGACGTGTTCAAGCTGGCGACCCAGGCGTGGGTCTCCGGCGCGACGGAAGCGCCCGAAGACATCGGCCATGCGGCCTTCGCCCGCCTGCGCGAGCTGGCCGCCGCCAGCGCCTGACGGCTTACTCCGCCGCCAGGTTCGACCCTTCCGGCGCGGTCCAGCGCAGCTTGGGCGCGCGGGCGGCGCGGGTCTCGTCCAGACGCTTCATCGGCGCGTGGAAGGGAGCACCCTTGAACCGATCAACGTCGCCCGCCTTGGCCGCCTCGGCCAGCGCCCGCATGGCGTGGATGAAGCGGTCCAGCTCGGCCTTGGACTCGGTCTCGGTCGGCTCGATCAGCATGGCCCCGTGGACGACCAGCGGGAAATACATGGTCATCGGGTGGAAGCCCTCGTCGATCATCGCCTTGGCGAAGTCGAGCGTGGTGATGTCCGTGCCCTTCAGCCATTCGTCGTCGAACAGGGCCTCGTGCATGCACGGGCCGTCGGGGAAGGCGGCGCTCATCAGGTCCGACAGGCGGGCCTTGATGTAGTTGGCGTTCAGCACCGCATCCTCGGCGACCTGACGCAGGCCGTCAGAGCCGTGGCTCATCATGTAGCTGAGCGCGCGGACATACATGCCCATCTGGCCCTGGAAGGCGCACAGCCGGCCGAAGGCCTGAACCGCTTCGTCTTCCTCGCGCTCGACCAGACGATAGCCGTCCGCGTCGGACACGACCCACGGGGCCGGGGCGAAGGGCGCCAGCGCGGCCGACAGCACGACCGGACCCGCGCCCGGACCGCCACCGCCGTGCGGCGTGGAGAAGGTCTTGTGCAGGTTGATGTGCATGGCGTCGACGCCCAGATCGCCCGGGCGCACCCGGCCGACGATGGCGTTGAAGTTGGCCCCGTCGCAGTAGAAGTAGGCGCCCGCCTCGTGCGTCAGGCGGCTGATCTCCAGGATGTCGCGCTCGAACAGGCCGCAGGTGTTGGGGTTGGTCACCATGATGGCGGCCACGTCGTCACCCAGCTTGGACGCCAGATCGGCGACGTCGACGCGGCCGTCCTCGGTCTGGGCGACCTCGACCACCGTGTAGCCGACGAAGGCCGCCGTCGCCGGGTTGGTGCCGTGCGCCGAGGTCGGCACCAGCACCTTGCGGCGCTTCTCATGCTCACCCGACGCCTCGTGCGCCGCGCGGATGGCCATCAGGCCGCACAGCTCGCCGTGCGCGCCCGCCTTGGGCGACAGGGCGACCGCCGGCATGCCGGTCAGCGTCGTCAGCCAGTGCGACAGCTGATCCATCAGCTCCAGCGCACCCTGCACGGTCGAGATCGGCTGCAGCGGATGGATGTCCGAGAAGCCGGCCAAGCGCGCCATCTTCTCGTTCAGGCGCGGGTTGTGCTTCATCGTGCACGAGCCCAGCGGATAGATGGCCAGGTCGATCGCGTGGTTCTTCTGCGACAGGCGCACATAGTGGCGCATCGTCTCGGGCTCGCTCAGGCCCGGCAGGCCGATCGGATCCTTGCGGACCAGATCGCCCAGATCCGACGCGTCGCCCCTGGGCTCCGGCAGATCGACGCCAGTTTTTCCCCAGCCGTCGCCCTCGAAGATCAGGGCCTCGTTCTGCAACAGGCCGCGCCCGCCCGTCAGGGTGGCGGGCCTGGTCTCGACGGCATTCGGGGTGGTCGGGCGGCCGACGGTGTTCATGGTGCTCATGGTCAAGCTCCCAGGATCTTGGTGAGCGACTTGGCGAGGATCTGGATGTCGGCGTCCAGCGTCGTCTCGGTCGCGGCGACCAGCAGGACGTCGTCCATGCCGGCGGCGGGCGCCAGGCGGGAGTAGGGCACGCCCGCCAGGATGCGGTGCTGCGCCAGCTGCTCCACGACCTCGGCCGCCGGCTTGGGCAGCTTCACGGCGAACTCGTTGAAGAAGCGCGGGGTCAGCACCTCGACGCCGGGGATAGCCGCAAGCGCGTCGCGCGTCTTCACCGCCGCCTCGTGGTTCAGCAGGGCCAGCTTGCGCAGCCCCGTCTCGCCCAGCAGGCTCATGTGGATGGTGAAGGCCAGGGTGCACAGGCCGGAGTTGGTGCAGATGTTCGAGGTCGCCTTGTCGCGGCGGATGTGCTGCTCGCGCGTCGACAGGGTCAGGACGAAGCCGCGCTCGCCGTCGGCGTCCACCGTCTCGCCGCACAGGCGGCCCGGCATCTGGCGGATCAGTTTTTCACGGCAGGCGAACAGGCCCACGTACGGTCCGCCGAAGTTCAGCGCATTGCCGATCGACTGGCCTTCGGCCGCCACGATGTCGGCCCCCATGTCGCCCGGCGCCTTCAGCAGGCCCATCGACACGGCCTCGGTGACGACCACGATCAGCAGGGCGCCTGCGGCGTGCGCGGCCTCGGCGATCTTCGTCACATCGGTAGCCGTGCCGAACACGTTCGGCGTCTGCACGACCACGCAAGCGGTATCCGGGCCGATCTGCGCGATCACGTCGGCCTCGGCGTCCACGGCGGCCGCCAGGACCTGCGTCTCGACGCCGACGGCGTGCACCACCGTCTCGGTCGCGGCGACGTAGTGCGGGTGCACCCCGCCACTGATGACCGCCTTGTTCCGGCGCGTCACCCGCGTGGCCATCAGCACGCCCTCGGCCATGGCGGTCGAGCCGTCATAGAGGCTGGCGTTGGCCACCGGCATGCCGGTCAGGTTCGCGACCTGGGTCTGGAACTCGTACAGATACTGCAGCGTGCCCTGCGCGATTTCCGGCTGATAGGGCGTGTAGCTGGTCAGGAACTCCGACCGCTGGATCACGTGGTCCACCGTCGCCGGCACGTGGTGCTTGTAGGCCCCGGCCCCGCAGAAGAACGGCACGGTTCCGGCCGTGGCGTTCTTGCCCGCCATGGCCCCCAGCGCCCGCTCCACCTCCAGCTCGCCCGCCACGCGCGGCAGGTCCACGGGCCCGTCCAGCCGCGCCGAACCGGGCACGTCCACGAACAGGTCGTCGATCGACTTGGCCCCGATGGCGGCGAGCATCGCCGTCCGGTCGTCGGGCGTCAGGGGGAGGTAGCGCATGGGAGCTCCTGTCCGGGGAGGACGGGTTGGAGCCTCTGACGTTTGATCAGAGGGTGGTCAGGTACTGGTCGTAGGCGGCGCGGTCCATCAGGGCGTCCAGCTGGGCGGCGTCCGACACCTTGATCTTCGCGAACCAGCCGTCGCCTTCCGGATCGGCGTTGACGGTTTCCGGGTTGGTCGCCAGGGCGGCGTTGCCCTCGACGACATCGCCGTCGACCGGCGCATAGACGTCCGAGGCCGCCTTGACGCTCTCGACCACGGCGAAGCCGTCGCCCTTGCTCACGGCCTTGCCGGCGTCCGGCACTTCCACGAACACCACGTCGCCCAGCTGGTCGGCGGCGTGCTTGGTGATGCCGACAGTGGCGACGTCGCCGTCGAGGCGCACCCACTCATGATCCTTGGTGAACTTCATGGTCTGACCCCTCTCAGGCCTTCGGTTTGCGGTAATAGCGTTGGGCGACGAACGGCAGGGCGACGACCTCGGCCGCGGCGGGCTTGCCCCGCACCACGACCTTCAGCTCCGTGCCCAGAGCCGCGAACTGCGGCGGCACATAGCCCATGGCGATGTTCTTGCCGAGGGTCGGCGACGGCCCGCCCGAGGTGATCTTGCCGATCGGGGTTCCATCCGCGTCGGCGATCTCCGTCCCCTCGCGCGCCGGGGCACCTTCCTTGACGCTCAGGGCCACGCGCACCCGCGCCGTGCCGTTGGCCAGCTGGTCGTTGATCACCCCGGCACCGGCGAAGTCCGCCCGCTCCTTGCGCGACTTCGACAGGGCGAAGGTCAGCCCCGCCTCCACCGGCGTCGTCTCCGAATCGATGTCGTGGCCATGCAGCGGCAGGCCGGCCTCCAGACGCAGCGAATCCCGCGCGCCCAGGCCGATCGGCTTGACCCGCGCGTCCTCCAGCAACAGGTCCCAGATCCGGTCGGCGTCGGCCGCCGGGACCGAGATCTCATAGCCGTCCTCGCCGGTGTAGCCCGAGCGCGAGATGAAGCAGTCGACGCCGAACAGCATCAGCCGCGCCGAATCCATGAAGCCCATTTCGGCCAGCACCGGCTCGTGCTGCGCCATCACCTCCGCCGCTTCCGGACCCTGGATGGCCAGCAGCGCCCGGTCGTCCAGCACCTTCAGTGTCGCGTCGCCCGACAGGTTGGCCTTCAGGTGCGCGAAGTCCGCGTCCTTGTTGCCGGCATTGACCACCACATACAGGCCGTCGTGGTCCGGCTTGCCCGCCATCAGGTCGTCCAGGATCCCGCCGTCGTCGTTCAGCAGCAGCGAATATTTCTGCTTGCCCGCCTTCAGCGCCTGATAGTCGCCGGGCACGAAGCGTTCGAACTGCGCGATGGCGTCGGCACCCGTGATCTTCGCCTGACCCATGTGCGACACGTCGAACAGGCCGGCGTGCTCGCGCGTCCAGCGGTGCTCGGCCAGCACGCCCTCGTACTGCACCGGCATGTCGTAGCCGCCGAAGCCGACCATGCGCGCGCCGCGCCGGCGGTGATTGGCGTTCAGCGGCGTGGTCTTCAGGGTCTCGTCGGTCATCGGCGTCGGGTCTCCGCTCGGGGCGATCCGCCCGCTGGAGCCCCCGCTGTCCTGAAGCCTGAGAGATTCCGCTCCGGATGGGATCCGGGGCTTGCTCCGTCGGCGAACCCGGCCGGGTTCTTTCCAGCGTCCGTGCGCTTCGCGGTCCTTTTGCCTGAGCGTTTCCGGGGCGGTTGCGCCTTCGGCCTCGGGTCCGTGACGACGGCCCGATCTCTCCCGCGAGAGCGCCGCCCAAAGGCCCCGACTCCTTGCCCCTGTCAAGCGGCGCGGGCTACCCATGAACAAACGCCGCAGGGAGGCCCGCATGTCCGAAGGCAAGGAACTCTATCCGGTCGATCCCGCCGTCGCGGCCGACGCCCGCATGGACCGGGCCGCGTACGACGCCGCCTGCGCCGCCGCCGCCGCCGACCCGGAGCGCTTCTGGGCCGAAAAGGCCACCCGGCTCGACTGGATCACGCCGCCTTCGAAGATCAAGGACGTTTCCTTCGACAAGACGGACTTCCGCATCCGCTGGTTCGAGGACGGCGTGTTGAACGCCTGCTTCAACTGCGTCGATCGCCACCTGCCGGCGCGCGGCGACCAGCGCGCCATCCTGTGGGAAGGCGACGATCCCGCCCAGTCCGGCCACCTGACCTATGCCGAGCTGCATCGCGAGGTGTGCCGCATGGCAAATGTGCTCAAGTCGCTGGGCGTCCGGAAGGGCGACCGGGTGACGATCTACCTGCCCATGATCCCGGCTGCGGCCGTGGCCATGCTGGCCTGCGCGCGGATCGGCGCGGTCCACTCCGTCGTCTTCGGCGGCTTCTCGCCCGACAGCATCGCCGGCCGAATCGAGGACTGCGGATCGAAGGTCGTCATCACCGCCGACGAGGGTCTGCGCGGGGGCAAGCGGGTGCCGCTCAAGGCCAACGTCGACGCGGCTCTGGAAAAGGTGGCGGTCGACAAGGTCCTGCTGATCTCCCACACCAACGCCGACGTGCCGATCGTTCCGGGCCGCGACGTGCGCTATGGCGAGGCCAAGCACGCGGTCAGCGATGACTGCCCCTGCGAGCCCATGTCGGCCGAGGACCCGCTGTTCATCCTCTACACCTCGGGCTCGACCGGTAAGCCCAAGGGCGTGCTCCACACCACCGGCGGCTACCTGTTCTGGGCCAGCTGGACGCACGAGATCGTCTTCGACCACCGCCCGGGCGAGGTCTACTGGTGCACCGCCGACGTGGGCTGGGTCACCGGCCACAGCTATGGCGTATACGGTCCGCTGGCCAACGGCGCGACGACCCTGATGTTCGAGGGCGTACCCAACTACCCGGACCACAGCCGCTTCTGGCAGGTGGTCGACAAGCACCAGGTCGCGGTCTTCTACACCGCCCCCACCGCCCTGCGGGCCCTGATGCGCGAGGGCGACGCCCCCGTCACCGCCACCAGCCGCGCGTCCCTGCGCCTGCTCGGCACCGTGGGCGAACCCATCAATCCCGAAGCCTGGCGCTGGTATCACGAGGTGGTGGGGCAGGGGCGTCTGCCCATCGTCGACACCTGGTGGCAGACCGAGACCGGCGGCATCCTCATCTCGCCTCTCCCGGGTGCGACGGACCTCAAGCCCGGCTCGGCCACCCTGCCGCTGCCCGGCGTCCAGCCCATTCTTGTGGACGCCGAGGGCCACGAACTGTCCGGTGCCGTCAGCGGCAATCTGTGCCTGACCGACAGCTGGCCCGGCCAGATGCGCACCGTCTGGGGCGACCCCCAGCGCTTTTTCGACACCTATTTTTCGACGTATCCGGGCCGCTACTTCACCGGGGACGGGGCCCGGCGAGACGCGGACGGCTACTGGTGGATCACCGGCCGCGTCGACGACGTCATCAACGTGTCCGGCCACCGCATGGGCACCGCAGAGGTCGAAAGCGCCCTGGTCCTGCACGACCATGTGGCCGAAGCCGCCGTCGTGGGCTTCCCCCACGACATCAAGGGCCAGGGCATCTGGGCCTACGTCACCCTGAACGCCGGCGTCGAACCGCACGACGACCTGAAGCACGAACTGGTCGCCCACGTCCGCAAGGTCATCGGCCCCATCGCGGCCCCCGACGCCCTGCAATGGGCCCCCGGCCTGCCCAAGACCCGCTCCGGCAAGATCATGCGCCGCATCCTGCGCAAGATCGCCGAGGGCGAAACCGGCGCCCTGGGCGACACCTCCACCCTCGCCGATCCGGCCGTGGTCGACGACCTGATCGCCGGATCGAAGACGGCGCGGCGCTAGGCCGAAAATCATCTCCTTCCCCGGCGAGCGGGGAAGGATTGCGTCGGCGCACTGCGCTTCATTGTGACGATCCGCGCCGGAAATCTGCGCGTAATCCGCGGCCTGAAAAAAACTTCGGCCTCGACGCCGACATCAGTCCCCCGAGGTGCCATCCCTTTGCCGGTTCCGTTGCAGGGGAAGGGCGCAAGGCCTTGCGAGCTTGTCGCGGCGGGAGCGGTTTGAGCGGGGGTTGGTGTCGGGGGCTCATATGTCCACGACCGGCCGGCGTCGGCGTGAACCTGCAAGGTCGTGGCCATCGGAGGTGGGCGGCGGCGCGGGGGCCGGGGACATCGAGACGTCTCCGGATCATGCCGGCGATCATGGCGGTTCACGGGAAGGACCGCGTCCGGGGCCGGGGTTCGCAAGTCTCCCGCCCGCCCTCGTCACCCTCGGGCTTGACCCGAGGGCGAAGGCGCGTCCGTTAGTCGCCAAGCAGCGGCCCTGTGCGGTGGATACGTCCACGTCGGACAGCTTTCGATCAGACGGACCGCGCGGAGCGTCGTCGCGAAGCCGACCCGAAGGGCGGCGCGCAGCGTCAAACGGTAATCACATCACAGCCTCCGGGCTCCGCGCCCGGCGCTCCGCCCGCCCTTTCCAACTCCGCGCCCCCGCGACGGAGCGCGGCGGCAATTCCGGCCCCGATTTGAAATTCGGCACCGTCCTCCCTATCTTGCCTTCATCCGAACCTTCGATCTCTCTCGCCGACCGCGCGCCTGCGCGGCCGGTCGATCGGCTTTCGGCGCATCGTGAACCTTGAAGGAGTCGTCTTGCACGCCCAACGCAAAGCCCCGTCCGCCCGTCCCTATGGCCGTCAGGCCTACCGCCCCGCGCCCGTCCGCGCCCGCGTCGGCCTCGCCATGCGTCGCTCCATGAGCTTCGGCCACATGGGCGAAGCCGAAGGTGCCCTGCGCGCCCAGGGTCTGTCCCTGGCCCCCATGGCCATGTCCGACGGCCCGATCTCGGATGGCGGCGTGCTGGTGATGCCCACGGCCACCGTCGAACACCTGTCCGACGGCTCGCTGAAGGCGCTGGTGGTGCCCGCGGGTGCTCCGGAAGCGGATCTGGACGTGCTGCGCGACATGGTCGGGCGTGCGCAGGCGGCGGGCATTCCGATCTTCGCCTTCGGTGAAGGCGTGGCCGCCGCCCTGAAGGCGCTGGATCGCGCGCCGGCCGCCTTCGCCACCACGCCCGGCGTGATGATCCTGGGCGACGAGGTGCTGATGCTGGCCGACGTCGACGCCCTCACCGCCGCCACCGGCCGCGTGGGCTGACCCTCTGAGGAACGACGGGCGAAATCACGCGCCCGTCGTTCATTGTTCCGCCCGCATCTCCAGCCTATCTTGGCGGCATGAGCCGCTGGACGCCCGAGAGCTGGAGAACCAAACCCGTCAGTCAGATGCCGACGGACTGGCCCGACGCGGCCGCCCTGTCGGCCGTCGAGCATGAGCTGGCGGGCCTGCCGCCGCTGGTCTTTGCCGGCGAGGCGCGCCGCCTGCGCGAGCGCCTGGCCCAGGTCGAGGCGGGCGAGGCCTTCCTGCTGCAGGGCGGCGACTGCGCCGAGAGCTTCAAGGAGTTCTCGACCGACAACATCCGCGACACCTTCCGCCTGATCCTGCAGATGGCCGTGGTCCTGACCTTCGCCGGCCGCAAGCCGGTGGTGAAGGTCGGCCGCATCGCCGGCCAGTTCGCCAAGCCGCGCTCCTCGCCGCTGGAGACGATCGGCGACGTCACGCTGCCCAGCTATCGCGGCGACATCGTCAACGGCATGGCGTTCACCGACCAGGAGCGGGTGCCCGACCCCCAGCGCCTGCTGAAGGCCTACCACCAGTCGGCCTCGACCCTGAACCTGCTCCGCGCCTTCGCCGGCGGCGGCTATGCCGACCTCTACAACGTGCACCGCTGGACCCTCGGCTTCGCCGACCACGGCCCCGGCGCCCGCTATCGCGAACTGGCCGACAAGATCGCCGAGGCGCTCGCCTTTATGGAGGCCGTCGGCATCACGCCGCAGACCCATCCCGAGCTCAGCCAGGTCGAGATCTTCACCAGCCACGAGGCCCTGCTGCTGAACCTGGAAAGCGCCCTGACGCGTCAGGACGGCGCGACCGGCGAGTGGTACGACACCTCGGCCCACATGCTCTGGATCGGCGAGCGCACCCGCCGGCTGGACGGCGCCCATGTCGAGTTCGCCCGCGGCATCCGGAACCCGATCGGCCTGAAGTGCGGCCCGACCATGGAGCCGGACGACCTGCTGCCGCTTATCGACGTGCTGAACCCCGACGACGTGCCGGGCCGCCTGACCCTGATCGGCCGTTTCGGGGCGGACAAGGTCGGCGACCGCCTGCCGCGCCTGATGAAGGCGGTAAAGGCCGCCGGCAAGCGCGTGGTCTGGTCCATCGACCCCATGCACGGCAACACGTTGAAGGCGGCCAACGGCTACAAGACCCGGCCCTTCGACCGCATCCTGTCGGAGGTCCGCACCTTCGTCGACGTGGCCGAGGCCGAGGGCGTGCATCCCGGCGGCGTCCATCTGGAAATGACCGGCCAGAACGTCACCGAATGTCTGGGCGGGGCCCAGGCCCTGACCGAGGACGACCTCTCCAGCCGCTACCACACCCACTGCGACCCGCGCCTGAACGCCGACCAGGCGCTGGAGCTGGCCTTCCTGGTGGCCGAGCGGCTGAAGTCCGGCCGCCGCGCCGACGCCGAGGCGGCCTGAGATGAGCGATCCCGCCCCCGACGCCGGACCCGGCCGCGTCGCCTATCAGGGCGCGCCTGGTGCCTTCAGCCACGAGGCGTGCAGTGCCCTGCGGCCGTGGGATCAGGCCGTGGGCTTCGAGACCTTCCAGCAGGCGCTGGACGCCGTCGGCTCCGGCGACTGCGACTGCGCCTTGATCCCGGTCGAGAACGCCATCGTCGGCCGGGTCGAACCCGCGGCCACGCTCGTTGAACAGTCCGGCCTGCACCGTATCACCGAGGTCTGGCGCCCCATTCGGCTGGCGCTGATGGGCGTGGAGGGCGCGCGTCTGTCGGACCTGAAGACCGTCGAGAGCCACCCCGTGGCCCTGGCCCAGTGCCAGCCCCAGATCGCGGCGCTGAAGCTGACCCAGCTCGAGGCCTTCGACACCGCCGGTGCCGCCCGCGCCGTGGCCGAGGCCGAGGACCGCAGCCGCGCCGCCCTGGCTCCGCCGCCGGCCGCCGAGATCTACGGACTGACCATCCTGCGCAATGACATGCAGGAAATGGCCGAGAACCGCACCCGCTTCGTTCTCCTCTGCCGCGAGCCCGCTTGACGCGGGGGGCGGCCTCGGGCCTCATGGGGTCATGACCGGCGCTTCCGCCATCGTCAGCGCTTCCGTCGCCCGCGCCTTCGCCGCGGTCGCGACCTTTTACGCCTACGGCTTTCGACGCGCCGGCTGAGGCGCGGGTCTGACCCGCACGTCTCGCCGGCGACCGCTTCTGACGAAGCGGCGAGGTAATCTCCCTCCTCATCGAAAGCCGAAACCGTGACCCTTTCCATCGCTTCCGCCCGCCCGCAGACCGCCGACGACATGACCCTCGGGGCCCTGCGCCACGAGATCGACCAGCTGGACGACCAGATGCTGGCCCTCTTCCAGCGCCGCCTGGCCCTCGCCAACCGCGTCGGTCGTGCCAAGGACGCCCCGTCCGGCGCGCACCTCCCGCTCCGCCCCGACCGCGAGGCCGCAGTCCTCGCCCGCATGACCGCCGGCGCCCGTCCCGACCAGACCCGCGCGGTCGAGGGCCTCTGGCGCGAGATCGTCGGCTGGGGCCTGGCCCGTCAGACCGAGACCCAGGTCCGCGTCTGGGCCCCCGACGGCTCCGGCCGCGCCGTCGATGCCGCGCGCCGCCGCTTCGGCCAGGCCGCGACCCTGATCGAAAGCCCCGACGCCGACGCCGCTCTCGCGTTCGCCGCCGAGGGCAGGGGCGTCGCCGTGCTGGCGCTCAATGCCGACCATCCGTGGTGGCTGGGGCTCCGCTCGGACTGGTCGGACCTGCGCGTCTTCGACGGCTGCGGCCGCTCCGCCCCCCGCGCCCTCGCCGTCGGCCGCATCGATCCGGCGTCGCTGGCCCCCGGCCGGCGGGTCGTCGTCTCCAGCGGCGGTGCCGACTTCGGCCCCGGCGCCGGCCGCTGGGGCCTCGCCACCCACCGCGGCTGGACCCTCTCCCTCGTCGACGCAGCCGTGCCGGAGGATCGCATCGACGGTCTGGTCGGGACCGTGCCCTAGGCGTCAGACCGCCATATTGTCGATCAGCCGCGTCGTGCCGATCCAGGCGGCGGCCAGCACGCGGGCGGGTCCCTCGACGACGCCGGAGCGGAACGGCGACAGCGTCTCCGCGTCACGGACGGCGACATAGTCGATGCGCTCGAAGCCGGCCTTCAGCAGGGCGGCGTGCGCCTCGCGCTCGACTGCGGCGAGCGGCGTGCCGGACCGCGCCTTGATCGCCGCCTCGGCCAGAGCGCCGTTCAGACGCCGCGCCACCTCCAGCTGGGCGGGGTCGAGGTAGGCGTTGCGGCTGGACAGGGCCAGCCCGTGCCCGTCCCGGGCTGTCGCGACGCCGACGATCTCCACCGGCACGTCGAGGTCCCGCACCATGCGCCGGATCACGGCCAGCTGCTGCCAGTCCTTCTCGCCGAACACGGCGACGTCGGGCCGGACCTGGTTGAACAGCTTGGCCACCACCAGGGCGACGCCGCCGAACATCTGGGGCCGGAAGGCACCCTCCAGGTCCTCGGCCGGGCCCCCGACCGAGATCCTCGTCGTCGCACCGTCCGGATACATTTCCTCCACCGACGGCGCGTACATCAGATGGCATCCCGCCCCGGCCAGCAGCTCCGCGTCCCTGGCCTCCTGCCGGGGATAGCGGCCCAGGTCCTCATGCGCGGCGAACTGGGTCGGATTGACGAAGACGCTGGCCACGACCTGATCGGCGTGGTGCCCCGCCTCCCTCACCAGATCCAGATGACCCTCGTGCAGGGCACCCATGGTCGGCACAAAGGCGAGGGTGCGCCCCTGGGCCTTCCAGCCCTGGACGACGTCCCGCAGTCCGGCGATCGACCGGACCACGGGCAGGGGGGCGTCCGATGCGATCATGGTTTCCGTGTTAACCCCGCCGCTTAAGCCTGTTCGTGAACCGGGCTTCAAAGACCCGCGTTTAGGGTGGGCTTATGGTCCTGCGTTCCCTGATCCGTCCAGTCCTGGTCGCGCTCGCTGGCTCGGCTCTCTCCGCCTGCGGTGCGGTGGAGAGTGATCCCGCGCGCTTCGAGAACCTCGCCCGCATGGTCTCCGACGTGCCCGTCTCGCTTGAGCGGCCGGGCGAGGTGAAGACTCCCCGCAGCGCCGCAGAGATCGGCCTGCGCAAGGGGGAGCCCCTGCGCGTCCAGGTTCTGGATCCGCACGATCTGTGGGACGCCCGCGACGGGCTCGCGCCCGCCGTGATCAAGGCGGCGACGCCGGTCCTCGCCGAGGCGGCGGTGGATGAGGTCAAACGCCGGGCCGCCGACCTTCGCCCCGCCACCCTGCCGACGAGGGCCGGGGGGACGCGCGTGGTCCAGCTGGGTGCCTTCTCAAGTCGCGCAGGAGCGGAAGCGGCCTGGGCGAAGCTGAAGGGGCAGGATGCGCTGTCCGGCCTCACCCCGCGATTCGAGCCGGTCACCGTCGGCGGGCGGCAACTGGTCCGGTTGAAAGTGTCCGCACCGGCCGAGGCCGCGTCCGCCATCTGCGCGGCGGCCCGGGTCGACGGGCCCTGGTGCGCTCGCGGGGCTTGAAGTCCCTCTCAATTCCGGTCACTCCCCGCCCTTGGCCACGCGTTCGGGGGTTCGCGGCATGTCCGCCCATGTGATCGTCTTCGGCAATGAAAAGGGTGGGGCGGGCAAGTCCACGCTCGCCATTCACGTGGCCTGCGCGCTGCTGGACGCCGGCAAGCGGGTGGCGATCCTCGATCTGGATCTGCGCCAGCGCTCGCTGGGCCGCTTCTTCGAGAACCGTGCCGCCTGGGCGCAGGCCAACGGCGTGACGCTGGCCCAGCCGGCGGCACCCGACATGGGCGACGGGGTGGCGCTGGCCAAGGCTGACGAGGCGACGCAACTGGCGCGGTTTGAACAGGCGTTGACCGAGGCCCGGTCGGTCGCGGACTTCGTCTGCGTCGACACGCCCGGTGGCGACACGCCCATCACCCGCGCCGCCCACGTCGCGGCCGACCAGATCGTCACCCCGATGAACGACAGTTTTGTCGACTTCGACATGCTGGGGCAGGTCGATCCCGTGACGCTCGAGGTGAAACGCCCTTCGATGTACGCCGAGACGGTGTGGGAGGCGCGCAAGCGCCGCGCCATGGCCGGCGGCAAGCCGATCGACTGGATCGTCCTCAGCAACCGGCTCGCCGTCGCCGCGGCCCGCAATCGCCAGCGTCTGGACGAGCGCATCGCCGCGTTGGCGCGCCGGGTCGGCTTCCGCGTCGGGCCGGGACTGCGCGATCGGGTCATCTATCGCGAACTGTTCCCCTTCGGCCTGACGGTCGCCGACCTGTCGGCCGAGGTGCGCCCGGTCGCCGTGTCCCTCGCTCACGTCGCGGCGCGGCAGGAGATGCGCAGCCTCATGATGGCGCTGGATCTGGGCTCCGGGATCGTGCCGGACGAGGCGGCCTGAACCGTCCGTGACCCTCATCATCCTCGCTCTGGCGGCGATCGCGCTCTGGGCCCTGATCCGCCTCGGCCGCCAGACCGAGCGCGCGGGGCGGGGTCACTGGAGGGTCAGCGCCACCATCCTGGCCGCCGTGATGCTGGGCGGCGCGGCCGTCGCCGGCGCGCGGGGCTCGTGGATCGCGGCCGCCGCGTTGACTGCCGGCGGGCTGTGGCTGACGCTCGCTTCCCGCCGCAGGGATCTACCCCGCCGGACGGACATGGACGACGCCGAGGCGCGCTCGCTGTTGGGTGTGGGTGCCGACGCAACGGCCGATCAGGTCAACGCCGCCTGGCGCCGTCTCATGGCGCGGGCGCATCCGGATCAGGGCGGCACGGACGGTCTGGCCGCGCGGCTGAACGCCGCCCGTGACCGGCTGCTCAGGCGCTAATCGGCGCGCTTCACTTCCAGCAATTCGACGGTGAAGCGCAGTGCCGAGTTCGGCGGAATCTCGCCGCCGACCCAGCGCTCGCCATAGGCCAGCGCGCCGGGGATCAGGAATTCGAACGTCTCGCCTTCACGCATCATGCCGACACCCTCGGTCCAGCCCTTGATGACGCGGTTCAGCGGGAACTCCGTCGGTTCGTTGCGGGAATACGAGCTGTCGAACTCCTGCCCGCCGGTGAAGACCCCGCGATAGTGGACCTTGACCGTATCCTCCGGCCGCGGTTGCGCGCCCGACGGATTGGCGCGGCCGACGCGCCGCCACTGCAGGCCGCTTTCGGTGACGGTCCAGCCCGGCTGCTTGGCATTGTACGCCAGCCATTCGGCCTGGTTGGCCTCCCACTCGGCCTGGGTCGGCGCGGGCAGGGGGGCAGCGGGTTCCGGCGCGGTGGCGCAGGCGGCGAGGGTCAGGACGGCGGCGAGGGGGGCGAGGGCGCGGATCATGCGGCCAAGCTAGCAGCGCGGCGCCGCTTCAGGAACAGCTCTTCGGCCGCGTTCGGCGCGAGGGACAGGGCGGCGTCGTATTCCGACACCGCCTCGCCGTGGCGGCCCAGCCGGGCCAGCATGTCGGCGCGGGCGGCGTGGAGCGGCAGCCAGCCGGGTGCGCGCACCGCCTCGAGCTCCATCAAGGCCGCGGCGGGCCCTGTCACCTCCGACAGCGCGACCGCCCGGTTGGTCCGGATCACCGCATCGTCGCGCAGGCTCAGGAGGGCATCGTAGAGGCCCAGCACGTCTTTCCATGGGATCACGCCCGAGCGGCGACGCGAGGCGTGCGCCGCGTGGATCGCCGCCTGCAGCGCACGGGGCCCCGGTGGCCGGTGTGTTGCCCGGGACAGCGCCGCGGACCGCGCCAGCAGCCGCTCCCCCGCGTCGCACAGAGCGGCGCCCCAGTCCCGCACGTCCTGCATGGTCAGGGGAACCATGGCCCCTTCCGCGTCCAGCCGCGCCCCGCGCCGCGCCTCGGTCAGATGCAGGGAGGCGGCGAGGGCGACGACTTCCGGCTCATCGGGCGTCAGTCGCGCCAGCAGCGCGGACAGGGACAGCATCTCCCGCCCGAACGCCGCATGGGGCCCGCTCAGCGCGGCGTCTGCGTGGGCCTGGGCATAGGCGATCTCCATCGTCGACAGGACGGCGTCCAGACGTTCGGCCCACCGCTCCGGGCCGGGCACCTCGAACGGCACGCCGGCCTCGGCAATCTTGCGCTTGGCCCGGACGAGACGCTGGGCCAGCGTCGGCTCGGGCAAGAGATAGGCTTGCGCGATTTCGGCCGTGGTCAGGCCGCAGACGGTCTTCAGCGTCAGGGCCGCCCGCGCATCCGGCGCGATGGCCGGATGGCAGCAGACGAAGATCAGCCGCAGCCGCTCGTCGGGAATGGGCTGGTCCAGCCGCATCACATGGTCCTCGGGCGTCAGCTCGGGCTCCGGCTTATCGGGCCGATGGGTGCCGGCGGTCGCCGTGCGCCGCAGGCGGTCGAGCGCGATCCGGCGGGCGACGGCGTACAGCCAGGCCGCCGGGTCCGCCGGAGGCGCGTCGCCCCACGCCGAGGCGGCCCGGGCGCACGCCTCGGCGAAACTCTCCTCGGCCAGATCGAGATTGCGGAAGCCGGCGGCCAGGGCCGAGACGACCCGGCCGCCGGCTTCCCGAAAGGCGCGTTCGAGCGGCGTCAAAGATCCTCGGGTGCCGGCAACATCGGCCGGATCTCGATCGACCCGTTCCGCGCGATGGGCAGTTTTTTGGCCCAGTCGATGGCGGCGTCCAGATCGTCGACCTCGATCATGTAGAGGCCGCCCAGCTGCTCGCGGGTTTCGGCGAAGGGACCGTCGTGGACCGTGCGCCCCTCGGGCGTGACCCGGACGGTCGTGGCGGTCGCGGCGGACTTCAGCCCGGCGCCGCCGCGCATCACGCCAGCCTGCGCCGCCTGTCCCCCGAACGCGGTATGGGCGGCCAGAATATCCTGCCAGGCGTCGTCGGCCTCGCCCTTCGGATAGGACTCGGCCTCGGTCTCATAGATCAGAAGCGCATACTGCATGGTCTCATCTCCCCGTCGCGGACCGGCCTTCCCGATCCTGTCCGACATGAGGGAGACGCGCCAGAGGTGCCGATTTCGACAGACGGGCTGACTTTTCTTTCGGGGCCTTTATTTCGCCGTCAAAGCGAGTATATCAGCGCCTCCCGCATTCTCTCAGAAGAGTACGCGCGAAAGCGCCGAGGCCCGGTTCGTCGCCCTCAGACCGGTGCGAAGGCGCGCTCCTCCCCAAGGGAGCCTCACATTTCAGGCGTCCAGGCCCGGATCGGGTCGAGGGTGGACGCCGAAACACCGAAGTCCCGGGTCGCCGTTCGGCGGGCCGGGGCCGCCGCATTGAAAAGGGGCCTGCCCGGGTCCCCCATTGGGAAGACAGAATGGCCAAGTCCATCGACGGTCTCGCGCTCGCCGCCCAGATCGCCTCCGCCACCTCGTTCACCGGCAAGAAGCGCATCCGCCACTCTTTCGGCCGCATCCCGGAAGCGGTGCAGATGCCGAACCTGATCGAGGTGCAGCGCGCCTCCTACGAGCAGTTCCTGCAGCGCGACGGTCGTCCCGGGACGCGCACGGACGAGGGCATCGAGGCGGTCTTCAAGTCGGTCTTCCCGATCAAGGACTTCAACGAGCGCGCCGTCCTGGAATACGTCTCCTACGAGTTCGAGGAGCCGAAGTACGACGTCGAGGAATGCATCCAGCGCGACATGACCTATGCCGCGCCGCTGAAGGTCAAGCTGCGCCTGATCGTGTTCGAGGCCGACGAGGAAACGGGCGCCCGTTCGGTCAAGGACATCAAGGAGCAGGACGTCTACATGGGCGACATCCCGCTCATGACGGACAAGGGCACCTTCGTCGTCAACGGCACCGAGCGCGTGATCGTCTCGCAGATGCACCGCTCGCCGGGCGTCTTCTTCGACCATGACAAGGGCAAGACGCACAGCTCGGGCAAGCTGCTGTTCGCCGCCCGCGTGATCCCTTACCGCGGCTCGTGGCTGGACTTCGAGTTCGACGCCAAGGACATCGTCTACGTCCGCATCGACCGCCGTCGCAAGCTGCCGGCCTCGACCTTCCTGATGGCCCTCGGCATGGACGGCGAGGAGATCCTCAAGACCTTCTACGAGACCGTGCCCTACGAGAAGCGCGGCGAAGGCTGGGTCACCCCCTACAAGGCCGAGCGCTGGCGCGGGGTGAAGCCGGAGTTCGATCTCGTCGACGCCGACACCGGTGAAGTGATCGCCCCCGCGGGCACCAAGATCAGCGCCCGTCAGGCCAAGAAGCTGGGCGACACGACCAAGGCCCTGTCGCTGGCTGCCGACGCCCTGCTGACCAAGTATCTGGCCGCCGACGCGGTCAACATGGAAACCGGCGAGATCTATGCCGAGGCCGGCGACGAGCTGGACGGTCCGACCATCGAGCTGCTGGAGTCGCACGGCTTCACGACCATCGACGTGCTGGACATCGACCACGTCACGGTCGGCGCCTACATGCGCAACACCCTGCGCATCGACAAGAACACCGGCCGCGAGGACGCCCTGTTCGACGTCTACCGCGTCATGCGTCCGGGCGAGCCGCCCACGCCGGAAGCCGCCGAGGCGATGTTCCAGTCGCTGTTCTTCGACAGCGAGCGTTACGACCTGTCGGCCGTTGGCCGGGTCAAGATGAACATGCGTCTGGAGACCCCGGAGGTCGCCGACGACATCCGCGTCCTGCGCAAGGAAGACGTGCTCAAGGTCCTGCAGATCCTGGTCGGTCTGAAGGACGGCCTGGGCGAGATCGACGACATCGACAACCTGGGCAACCGTCGCGTCCGCTCGGTCGGCGAGCTGCTGGAGAACCAGTACCGCGTCGGCCTGCTGCGGATGGAGCGCGCCATCAAGGAGCGCATGTCCTCGGTCGATATCGACACGGTCATGCCGCACGACCTGATCAACGCCAAGCCGGCCGCGGCCGCGGTGCGTGAGTTCTTCGGCAGCTCGCAGCTGTCGCAGTTCATGGACCAGACCAACCCGCTGTCGGAGATCACCCACAAGCGTCGTCTCTCGGCGCTTGGCCCGGGCGGTCTGACGCGCGAGCGCGCCGGCTTCGAAGTCCGCGACGTGCACCCGACCCACTACGGCCGCATCTGCCCGATCGAGACGCCGGAAGGCCCGAACATCGGCCTGATCAACTCGCTGGCCACCCACGCCCGCGTGAACAAGTACGGCTTCATCGAAAGCCCGTACCGTCGCGTGAAGGACGGCAAGGCCACCGACGACGTCGTCTACATCTCGGCCATGGAAGAGGCGAAGCACGTCATCGCCCAGGCCAACATCGAGCTGAAGAACGGCGAGATCGTCGACGACCTGGTCCCGGGCCGCGTCAACGGCGACTCCCAACTGCTGGCCAAGGACGCGGTCGACATGATGGACGTGTCGCCGAAACAGGTCGTTTCGGTCGCCGCTGCCCTGATCCCGTTCCTGGAAAACGACGACGCCAACCGCGCGCTCATGGGCGCGAACATGCAGCGTCAGGCCGTGCCGCTGGTCCAGTCGGACGCGCCGCTGGTCGGCACCGGCATGGAAGCGATCGTGGCCGTGGACTCCGGTGCGGTCGTGGTCGCCAAACGTGACGGCGTCGTCGAGCAGATCGACGGCACTCGCATCGTCGTGCGGGCCACCAACGAGCAGGACGCCAGCCGTTCGGGCGTCGACATCTATCGCCTGTCGAAGTTTCAGCGGTCCAACCAGTCGACCTGCATCAACCAGCGTCCGATCGTGCGCGTGGGCGACGAGGTGAAGGCTGGCGACGTCATCGCCGACGGCCCGTCGACCGATCTCGGCGAGCTGGCCCTGGGCCGCAATGCCCTCGTCGCCTTCATGCCGTGGAACGGCTACAACTTCGAAGACTCGATCCTGATCTCCGAGCGCATCGTGCGCGACGACGTCTTCACCTCGATCCACATCGAGGAGTTCGAGGTCATGGCCCGCGACACCAAGCTGGGCCCGGAAGAGATCACCCGCGACATCCCGAATGTCGGCGAGGAGGCCCTGCGCAACCTCGACGAGGCCGGCATCGTGGCGATCGGCGCCGAGGTCCAGCCGGGCGACATCCTGGTCGGCAAGGTGACGCCGAAGGGCGAAAGCCCGATGACCCCGGAAGAGAAGCTGCTGCGCGCCATCTTCGGCGAGAAGGCCTCGGACGTGCGTGACACCTCCCTGCGCCTGCCGCCGGGCGTGGCTGGCACCATTGTCGACGTGCGCGTGTTCAACCGCCACGGCGTCGACAAGGACGAGCGCGCCGTCGCCATCGAGCGGGCCGAGATCGAACGCCTGGGCAAGGACCGGGACGACGAGCTCGCCATCCTGGAGCGCAACGTCTACGGCCGCCTGAAGCCGCTGCTGGTCGGCAAGACCGCGACCTCGGGTCCGAAGGGCCTGGGCCGCGGCACTGTGACCGAAGACAAGCTGGGCGAGCTCTCGCGCGGCCTGTGGTGGCAGATCGCGCTCGACGACGAGAAGGCCATGGGCGAGCTCGAGGCGATGAAGCGCCAGTTCGAGGACGCCCGGAAGGCTCTGGACCGTCGCTTCGAGGACAAGGTCGAGAAGCTGCAGCGCGGCGACGAACTGCCCCCCGGCGTGATGAAGATGGTCAAGGTCTTCGTGGCGGTGAAGCGCAAGCTTCAGCCCGGCGACAAGATGGCCGGCCGTCACGGCAACAAGGGCGTCATCTCCAAGATCCTGCCGATCGAGGACATGCCGTACCTTGAGGACGGCACCTCGGTGGACATCGTGCTGAACCCGCTGGGCGTGCCCTCGCGCATGAACATCGGCCAGATCTTTGAGACCCACCTTGGCTGGGCCGCGGCGGGTCTGGGCAAGCAGATCGCCGCCCTGCTCGACGACTGGCAGCACGGCGGACAGAAGAAGGCGCTGATCGAGCGTCTGACCGACATCTACGGCAAGGCCACGCCGCTGCCGGAAGACGAGGCGGACCTGATCGAACTGGCCCGCAACCTGTCCAAGGGCGTGCCCTTCGCCACGCCGGTGTTCGACGGCGCGCACATCAACGATATCGAGCGCCTGCTGGTCGAGGCCGGTCTGGACAAGTCGGGTCAGTCGATCCTGTACGACGGCCAGACGGGCGATCGCTTCAAGCGCCCGGTCACGGTCGGCTACATCTACATGCTGAAGCTGCACCACCTGGTGGACGACAAGATCCATGCCCGCTCGATCGGCCCGTACTCGCTGGTCACCCAGCAGCCGCTGGGCGGCAAGGCGCAGTTCGGCGGTCAACGCTTCGGGGAAATGGAAGTGTGGGCGCTCGAAGCCTACGGCGCCGCCTACACCCTGCAGGAGATGCTGACGGTGAAGTCCGACGACGTGGCCGGCCGCACCAAGGTCTACGAGGCGATCGTCCGCGGCGACGACAGCTTCGAGGCCGGCATTCCCGAGAGCTTCAACGTGCTCATCAAGGAAATGCGCTCGCTGGGCCTGAACGTGGAGCTGGAGAACAGCTGATCCGGACCTTGAGCCCTCTCCCGCACAGCGGGGGAGGGCGGTCCGCTCCCTGAACCCCACTCCTCATCGATTTTCGCGGGTGATCCCGCAGCAAGGAATCAAGATGAACCAGGACGTCCTGAACATCTTCAACCCGGTCCCGGTCGCCCCGACCTTCGACCAGATCAAGATCGCGCTGGCCTCGCCGGAGAAGATCCGCTCGTGGTCGTTCGGCGAGATCAAGAAGCCCGAGACCATCAACTACCGCACGTTCAAGCCCGAGCGTGACGGCCTGTTCTGCGCCCGCATCTTCGGCCCGACCAAGGACTACGAGTGCCTGTGCGGCAAGTACAAGCGCATGAAGTACAAGGGCATCATCTGCGAGAAGTGCGGCGTGGAGGTCACCCTGGCCCGCGTCCGTCGCGAGCGCATGGGCCACATCGAACTGGCCTCGCCCGTCGCCCACATCTGGTTCCTGAAGTCGCTGCCGTCGCGCATCTCGCTGATGCTCGACATGGCGTTGAAGGACGTCGAGCGCGTCCTGTATTTCGAGAACTACATCGTCACCGAGCCGGGCCTGACCCCGCTCAAGCAGAACCAGCTGCTGACGGAAGACGAATACTACCGCTACCAGGAAGAGTTCGGCGACGACGGCTTCACCGCCGAGATCGGCGCCGAGGCGGTCCGCAACCTGCTGATGGGCATCGACCTTCACGCCGAGGCCGAGAAGCATCGCGGCGAACTGGCCGACAGCCCGTCGGAGATGAAGGCCAAGAAGGCGTCCAAGCGCCTGAAGCTGATCGAGGCCTTCCTGGAGTCCGGCAACAAGCCGGAGTGGATGGTCCTGACCATCGTGCCGGTCATTCCGCCGGAGCTGCGTCCGCTGGTGCCGCTGGACGGCGGCCGCTTCGCCACGTCCGACCTGAACGACCTGTACCGCCGGGTCATCAACCGGAACAACCGCCTGAAGCGCCTGATGGAGCTGCGGGCGCCGGACATCATCATCCGCAACGAGAAGCGGATGCTGCAGGAGTCGGTCGACGCCCTGTTCGACAACGGCCGTCGCGGCCGCGTGATCACGGGTGCCAACAAGCGTCCGCTGAAGTCGCTGGCCGACATGCTGAAGGGCAAGCAGGGCCGCTTCCGCCAGAACCTGCTGGGCAAGCGCGTCGACTACTCGGGCCGTTCGGTCATCGTCGTCGGCCCCGAGCTGAAGCTGCACGAGTGCGGCCTGCCCAAGAAGATGGCGCTGGAGCTGTTCAAGCCGTTCATCTACGCGCGCCTTGACGCCAAGGGCCTGTCGGGCACCGTCAAACAGTCCAAGCGCATGGTCGAGCGCGAGCAGCCGCAGGTCTGGGACATCCTCGAGGAGGTCATCCGCGAGCACCCGGTCCTGCTGAACCGCGCCCCGACCCTGCACCGCCTCGGCATCCAGGCCTTCGAGCCCAAGCTGATCGAGGGCAAGGCCATCCAGCTTCACCCGCTGGTCTGCGCCGCCTTCAACGCCGACTTCGACGGCGACCAGATGGCCGTGCACGTCCCGCTGAGCCTCGAGGCCCAGCTGGAAGCGCGCGTGCTGATGATGTCGACCAACAACATCCTGTCGCCCGCCAACGGCAAGCCGATCATCGTGCCCTCACAGGACATCGTGCTCGGCCTCTACTACCTGTCGCTGGTCAAGGATGGCGAGCCGGGCGAAGGCAAGCTGTTCGCGAACATCGGCGAGATCGACGCGGCGCTGGACGCCGGCGTGGTGACCCTGCACAGCCGCATCAAGGCGCGCTGGACGGAGATGGCTGCGTCGGGCGAACTGGTCACCAAGGTGATCGACACGACCCCGGGCCGCATGAAGCTGGCCAACCTGCTGCCGCGCGACGTCAACATCGGCTACCGGCTGCTCGAGAAGAACCTGACCAAGAAGGAGATCGGCAACCTGATCGATCAGGTCTATCGCCACTGCGGTCAGAAGGCGACGGTCATCTTCGCTGACCAGATGATGGGCCTGGGCTTCCGCGAGGCCGCCAAGGCCGGCATCTCGTTCGGCAAGGACGACATCGTCATCCCGGCCGCCAAGGCCGGTCTGGTCGCCGACACCCGCACCCAGGTGGAGGAGTACGAGCAGCAGTACGCCGACGGCCTGATCACCAAGGGCGAGAAGTACAACAAGGTCGTCGACGCCTGGGCCAAGGCCACGGACCGGATCGCCGACGCCATGATGGGCGAGATCGCCCAGCCGCGCGTCCTGCACGAGGGCGAGCGGCCGGACGTCAACTCCGTCTACATGATGGCCCACTCCGGGGCCCGCGGTTCGCAGGCCCAGATGAAGCAGCTGGGCGGCATGCGCGGCCTGATGGCCAAGCCGTCGGGCGAGATCATCGAGACGCCGATCATCTCGAACTTCAAGGAAGGCCTGACCGTGCTGGAGTACTTCAACTCCACCCACGGCGCCCGCAAGGGTCTGGCCGATACCGCCCTGAAGACTGCCAACTCGGGTTATCTGACCCGCCGTCTGGTGGACGTGGCGCAGGATTCCATCGTCACCGAGGAAGACTGCGGCTCCACCCGCGGCATCACCCTGCGCGCGGTGGTCGAGGGCGGTGACGTCCTCGTCTCGCTGGGCCAGCGGGTCCTGGGTCGCTATGCGGCCGAGGACATCAAGGAGCCGGGCACCGACACCGTCCTGTTCCCTGCGGACACCTATCTGCAGGAAGAGGAAATCGAGGTCCTCGAACAGGCCGGCGTGCAGTCGGTCAAGGTCCGCTCGGGCCTGACCTGCGAGGCGGACGCGGGCATCTGCGGCATGTGCTACGGCCGTGACCTGGCGCGCGGCACCAACGTCAACATCGGCGAAGCGGTCGGCGTCATCGCCGCCCAGTCGATCGGCGAGCCGGGCACCCAGCTGACGATGCGGACCTTCCACATCGGCGGCACGGCCCAGGTGGCGGAGACCTCGTTCTTCGAGGCGACCAACGCCGGCGCCGCCCGGATCGCCGGCCCGACCGTCAAGGCGGCGCACGGCGACCTGGTGGCCATGAGCCGCAACGTCGTCGTGACCATCGTCGTCGACGGCAAGGACCGCGAGAGCCACAAGATCCCCTATGGTGCCCGCATCCGCGTCAAGGAGGGCTCCGAGGTCGGCAAGGGCCAGCGTCTGGCCGAGTGGGATCCCTACACCACCCCGATCCTCACCGAAGTGGGCGGCACGATCCGGTTCGAGGATCTGGTCGAGGGCCTGTCCGTCCGCGAAGAGACCGACGAAGCCACCGGCATCGCCAACCGCGTCGTTTCGGACTGGCGCGCCAGCCCGCGCGGCTCGGACCTCCGTCCGGCCATGGGCGTCACCGTCGGCGAAGGCTACGCCAAGCTGGCTTCGGGCGGCGACGCCCGGTACCTGCTGCCGGTGGGCGCGGTTCTGTCGGTGTCCAACGGCGACCAGGTCAAGCCGGGCGAGATCATCGCCCGCGTCCCGACCGAAGGTGCCAAGACGCGCGACATCACCGGCGGTCTGCCGCGGGTGGCCGAGCTGTTCGAGGCCCGTCGTCCCAAGGACTGCGCGGTCATCGCCGAGATGGACGGCCGCGTCGAATTCGGACGCGACTACAAGAACAAGCGCCGCATCAAGATCACGCCCGAGCCCAATGCGGACGGCGTGCAGGGCGAAGCGGTCGAGTTCCTGATCCCCAAGGGCAAGCACATCTCGGTGCAGGACGGCGACCTGATCCAGAAGGGCGACTACATCATCGACGGCAACCCGGATCCGCACGATTTGCTGCGCATCCAGGGCGTCGAGGCCCTCGCGGAGTACCTCGTCAACGAGGTGCAGGAGGTCTATCGACTGCAGGGTGTGCCGATCAACGACAAGCACATCGAGGTGATCGTCCGCCAGATGCTGCAGAAGGTCGAAGTCCTGGATTCGGGTGAGACCACCCTGATCAAGGGCGACACCGTCGAGGTCGCCGAGGCCGTTCTGGAGAACCAGAAGGTCGAGAAGCGCGGCGGCCGTCCGGCCACCACGCAGCCGGTCCTGCTGGGCATCACCAAGGCGTCGCTGCAGACCCGCAGCTTCATCTCGGCGGCGTCCTTCCAGGAGACCACCCGCGTCCTCACCGACGCCTCGGTCAACGGCAAGATCGACACGCTGGAAGGCCTCAAGGAGAACGTCATCGTCGGCCGCCTGATCCCGGCGGGCACCGGTGCCTATCTGCGGGCGCTCCAGAAGATCGCCAACGAGCGCGACGCGGTGCTGACCGACGCCCGCGAGGCGGCGGTCGAGGCCCTGCCGGCCGATCTGGCCGCGGAGCTGGAGACGACCGAGGGCTGACCCCCGGCGTCATCGTCAGAACGGAAGAGGGCGGTCCGGCAAGGGCCGCCCTTTTTCGTGGCTCAGCGCGACTTGCCGCCCTGGGCGCCGGTCATGACGTCGTTGTTGTCGCGCCGCCATCCGCGGTCGAGGTGCTGGCCGGGGCAGCCTGTGCCGAAGTTCGACCCCGGACAATCGCCATGCTCGCCCAGACCCGTGCCGCCGGCCAGGGGGCGGCGCCGCGCCTCATAGGCCTCCATCTCGCGGGCCCCTTCGGCGGCGAAGCGGGCGTCGCGGCGCGCGTCCCCGCTGCCGGCGATGGGCGGCGCTTCGCCGGCGACGCGATTGAACGCTTCATCGCACTGGGCCTGCTCGCCAGCCGAGAGCCGGCCGTTCATCACGTCGCAGCCGATCATGCTGCCGCGCAGGGTGCGGCCCAGTTGGCGACGCGTGGGCGAGGTCGGCACGCGCCAGGCGTCGTCGATGCCCTGATCGGCCGCGGACGGCCCGGGCGCTCCCGGTCGGGGCGTGCGGGGGGAGGGGACCGTCGGTGCCTCATCCTCGCGCCGGATCAGCCCGGGTTCGGGCGCGGTGAGCGAGCGCCTCTCGGCGGTCGGCTCGGACGACGGTTGCGGCGCGGCGAAGACAGGCTCGCGGGGGCGCTCGCCCTCGAGCATGGGCCGGGGTTCGATCTGGATGAGGACGACCGGCTGGTCCGGTCCGGACCAAGCCTCCATCTGGATGGCCCGCATGCCCAGCACGCCCAGCACGATCGCGTGAACGACGACAGAGCCGGCGAAGATCGCCGGCGTCCGCCATCGCATGCGTGCTGCGCCCGTCGTCATCCGTCCCCCGCTCGACCGCCGATCCGGCGAGGACACCGGTCAAGCATGGCGAAGATGGGGCCTATTCCCGCCGCAGGGCCTCGATGGGGTCGAGCTGCGCCGCTCTCCACGCCGGATAGGCCCCGAAGACCACCCCGACGAAGCTGGAGAAGCCAATCGCCAGCGGCGCGGCCCAGGCGGGGATGACGGACGGCCAGTCGCCCAGCAGCGACATCAACAGCGCTCCGCCGACCCCGATCGTCAGCCCGATCAGACCGCCCAGCAGCGACAGGGCCACAGACTCCAGCGCGAACTGGGTCAGCACGTCCGACCGCTTGGCACCGATGGCCATGCGCAGGCCGATCTCGCGGGTCCGTTCGGTGACCGACACCAGCATGATGTTCATGATGCCGACGCCGCCGACCACCAGCGACACACCGGCGACCGCCGCCAGCAGGATGGTGAAGGTCTGGGTCGAGCTCTGGGCCGCTTCCTGGACCGAGGTCAGGTTCTGGACGTTGAAGTCGTCGTCCTCGCCCGGCTGGATGCGGTGGCGTTGGCGCAGCAGCTCGGCGACGTCCTGCTCCAGCTGGAACAGGGCGTCCTCGTCGACGGCCTTCACATAGACCTGGTTGACACTGTTGCCGCGGGCGCTGGGGCCGCGGCCGATCACGCGGCTGCGGGCGGCGTCCAGCGGGATCACCACGATGTCGTCCTGGTCCTGGAAGCCTGACTGCCCCTTGGGGGCCAGCACGCCGATCACCTGGAAGGGGATAGGGCCCACGCGGATGCGCTGCCCGACCGGATCGACGCCTTCGCCGAACAGCTCGGTCACCACGGTCTGGCCCAGCACGGCGACCTTGCGCCCGCTCTCGGCGGCCGACTCGTCGAACATCTGGCCCGAAGCGATCTCCAGGTCGCGGGCGATCAGATAGTCAGGGGTGACCCCCTCGATGCGGCTGGACCAGTTGGCACCTTCATAGACAAGCTGGGCCCCGCCATTGATGGCGGGAGAGACGGCCGCGATGCCGTCCAGCGTCCGCATCGCCTCCGCGTCGTCGACCGTCAGGGTCGCTCCTGATCCGCCGGCGCCGCGCACGAAGCCGCCCCCGCCGCCCCGGGGGGCACCCGGTCGCACCACCAGCATGTTGGTGCCGAGGCTTGACAGGGCCTGCTCGACCCGCTGCTGCGCGCCGACGCCGATCGAGGTCATCATGATCACGGCGGCCACGCCGATGACCACACCCAGCGAGGTCAGGGCCGACCGCATGGGATGGGCCGCGATCGCGCCGACCGCGAACCGCACCAGCTCCATCGAGCTCATGCCGCCCGCCGAGAAATGCAGCGTCGTGCCGCGGGTTGTCGTCTTATCCAGCATGGGCGTCGTCCTGCACGATGTGACCGTCGCGGAAGGCGATGCGCCGCCGCGCGCGCGCCGCCACCTCCTGGTCGTGGGTGACGATGCAGAGCGTCAGCCCCTGGGCGTTCAGCTCGTCGAACAGGGCCAGCACCTCCTGGCCCGTTGCGGTGTCCAGCGCCCCGGTCGGCTCGTCCGCCAGGAGCAGGTCCGGCGCATTGGCGAGGGCACGCGCGATGGCCACGCGCTGCTGCTGGCCGCCCGACATCTGCGTGGGCTTGTTGTTCAGGCGGTGCTCCAGGCCGACGCGCGTCAGCAGCTCGACCGCGCGTTCGCGACGCACGGCCGGCTCGATCCCGGCATAGATCATGGGCAGCTCGACGTTCTGCGCCGCCGTCAGTCGCGGCAGCAGCTGGAAGGACTGGAAGACGAAGCCGATGCGCCGATTGCGGAACCCCGCCAGCTGGTCGTCGTCGAAATCCTCCACCGGTTCGGACTCGAAGCGGTACAGGCCGCTGGTCGGCCGATCGAGGCCGCCCAGCACATTCATCAGCGTCGACTTGCCCGACCCCGACGGGCCCACGATGGCGACGTGCTCGCCCCGCCCGATGGTCAGCGAGACGCCGGCCAAGGCTGAGATCACCTCGTCGCCCATGACGTAGGTCTTGGTCAGGCGTTCGATCTCGATCATCCGCCGAACCCGCCGCCCGTCATGCGCCGGGCCTGCTGCTGGGCGCGTTCGTCGGTCCGACGTGGACCACCGCCGGTGATGACCTGATCGCCTTCCTTGAGCTCGCCGCCGAGGACCTCGGTGTAGCTGCCGTCGGTGGCTCCGGTCCGGACCGAAACCTGGACGGGCTTGCCGTCGCGCAGGACCCAGACCGTGCCGCGACCGCCGCCGCCGGCGAACCGCAGGCGAAGGCTTTCCAGCTTCACCTGCTGGTCGGGGCGGAGCAGGGGCTTGATCTCGTCGAAGGCGGTATTGAAGGCCGCTGCCGCGGCCGGGTTGCCGCCGCGCCGACGCTGGCCGCCACCCTGCTGGCCGCCGCCCGCGCCCCGCGCCGCCCGCGCCGCTTGCTGGGCCCGGTCCAGAATGGGCTGAATCCGCGCGCGCTGGGCGGCGTCCAGACCCAGCTCCTCGATCACCGCCGCCGCCATGTTGCCGCGGCCGGGCGACCCGCCCGCACGGCGTTGCTGCTGGCCGCCCCCGCCGGGACCGAACGCCCCGCCGCCGCCCTGACGCGCCTGCTGGCCGGTCTCCACGTCCGCAGGCGTGAAGCGCAAGGCCGAGTTCGGCACACGGAGCACACCGCGCCGTTCCTCCAGCACGATGTCGGCGTTGGCGGTCATGCCGGGCAGCAGGCGCTCGCCGGGATTGTCCGCCTCGACCACGACCGTGTAGGCGACCACGTTCGATTCCGACGTCGGCAGGACGCGGATCTGGGTCACTTCGCCGACGAAATTGTCTTCCGAGAAGGCGTCGACCGTGAAGCGGACCGGCTGGCCGACGCGGACCTGACCGATGTCGGCCTCGTCCACGTTCACGAGGGCCTGCACCCGGCCCAGATCCTGGGCCAGCGTGAACAGCACCGCGACGTTCAGGCCCGAGGCCACCGTCTGGCCCGGCTCGATCTGGCGGTCGATGACGACGCCGTCGATGGGCGCGGTGATGGTGGTGCGGCCCAGATTGGCCTGATTGGAGCGCAGCGCCGCCTCGGCCTGCCGCACCTGCGCCTGGGCGCTCTGCACGTTGGCCCGCGCCGTCCGCAGCGAGGCCTGCGCCGTGTCCAGCGCGGCCTGGGCAACGATCTGGCGGTCGAACAGGAATTTCTGGCGGTCATACTCGGCCTGGGCCAGCGCCACCTGCGCCTGCGCCTGGGCCACCCCGGCCTGGGCCGAGGCGATCTGGGCCTGCGACTGCTCCACCGAACTGCGCTGGTTCTGCGGATCCAGAACCGCCATCACCTGGCCACGGCGGACGCGGTCGTTGTAGTCGACCATGACCTGCGTCACCTGGCCCGAGATCTGCGACCCCACCTCGACCGTCACCAGCGCCTCCAGCGTGCCGGAGGCAGCGACGGACCGCGTGATCTCGCCGCGGCGGACGGCCTCGGTGCGATAGGGCTCGGCATTGCCATCGCCGCGCAGGAAGAAGAACCAGACCGCCAGCGCCGCCAGCAGCACGGTGCCGATCCCCAGCAACATGCCGCGCCCGGGGCGGCGGAACCGGGGCTTCGTCGTCTTCGGGGCGGCGAGCGGCGTGGTGGTCATGAGGTCTTCGTCTTCTCGTGCGAACTGTCAGGCTCTAACGCGCGGCCGCAGTGTTTCCGTCGGACAGACGGCCCTCGCCCCTACCCTTGACCCGCGGCCCCCTCGCGCGTAGAAGCCGCCCACCTTCGAGAGGGCGTCCGCGTCCGCTCCGATCGTGACAATTTGCTCTACGGGCTGTGCCCGCCGGAACGTCCTCAGCGCGCGTTCCGGCTTTTGCGTTTGTCGCGACCGCTCGAAATCACCCCGGGGCGGGCCACCAGGCTCCGTCCGAAAAGAAGGCATCCGAGGCGCTCCGGCCGAAAGGCACACGCCTCCACCGATTGAGAAGAGAGACGAGTTCGAATGCCCACGATCAACCAGCTGATGCGCAAGCCCCGTCGCGCCCCCGTGGCCCGCAACAAGGTGCCGGCCCTGAAGGGCTGCCCCCAGCGCCGCGGCGTCTGCACGCGCGTCTACACGACGACCCCGAAGAAGCCGAACTCGGCCCTGCGTAAGGTCGCCAAGGTGCGCCTGACCTCGGGCATCGAGGCGGTGTGCTACATCCCCGGCGAAGGC
>JAESGS010000226.1_pt1 | contig 73508 bp, 99 predicted proteins | sample 9269761 | NCBI WGS metagenome assembly JAESGS01 (sample SAMN15741799, study PRJNA653493) | algae metagenome | isolation source: Cyanosarcina radialis HA8281-LM2 and co-occurring heterotrophs from damp... | place: USA: Makauwahi cave, Hawaii | collected 2011-01-06 | reverse complement strand
TCCGGTTGGCGCTGCCCTGCCTGCGGCGGGCGAGCGTGCGCTGGGCGCGGCGCAGCCGCTTCAGCGACTTCCTCAGGCTCTTCGGCGGCTTGACCGCCACGCCGTCGGAGCGGACCAACAGGTCCTTGAGGCCAAGGTCCACGCCGATCACGGTCGCGGCCTCGGGGATTATCTCCGGTACAGTCTCGTCCGTCTCGCACTGGACGGTGAGCTCCCACGCCCGGCCGTTCCATGCGACGTTGGCACCGGCGATCCGCCCCTCCGGCAGTCGGCCCGCACGGAAGCGCACCGGGCCGAGCTTCGGCAGGAATGCGCGTCTGCTGTCTCCGTCGATCCGCATGACATGGTTCGCGACGTAGAAGGATTCCCGGATCTTTCCTTTGGCCTTGAAGCGCGGGAACCCCGCGCCTTCTCTTAAGCACTTCTTGAGCGCCGCATCGAGGTTGCGGCAAACGCGCACCAAGCTGTTGCTGGGCGCTTCGGCGAGCCAGGGGAAGTCCTTCTTCAGGCCCGGCAGCATCTTCGACATGTCATGGAAGAAGACGAACGTGCCGTCGGCGGCGTGGCGCTGCTTCTGCATGGCGAGAAGATGGTTCCACAGCCACCGACATGCCCCGGCGTGCCGCGCCAGCGTCGAGGACTGCGCCTTCGACGGATATAGCTTCAGCCGATATGCCTTCAGATGTGCCACGCGATGATGATCGTTCCGTTTCCGTTCCACCAACGGATGTCAGGACCGGGGAGGTGTGTCAACCGCCGATCCCGGTTTGGATCAATGGTGCACCTGCACCCTATTCAACCGCACTTTCCGAATAGCCGATTTAAGCCGAGTAGCAAACGACACCTTTGTCATCGATGACGAGAAGCGTCGCCGCATCGATGACCGGGCTTCCGTCGATGATGGCGAAACCCGTTGGGATCAAGGCACCCTTGAGGCCCTCCCGCATGATCGAATGCACGCCATGAAGACGGCAGCTCTTCCGGACGAATGCTTCGAGCTTTTCCTGTGCCTCAAGGGTGGATACTGCTTTGCGAGACACGCCCACAGCGAACTGTGCGAACCGGTCTCGGCCGCATCCCCGGATCCCGTGACCGCAGGTTTTGGGATAGTGAACCCTTTCTTCGATCTTCGAGCGAATCCTTTTGAAACGCGAAATTCGAGAAAGCGCTCGGGATCCTCAGGTAGAAACGAGCGCACAATTCCTTCAGCAATGTTTGCGGAGATGTTCCGATGAGGTTTTCTCGCGTCCGCACTGCGTATTGCGACGACGCAAGCTGCTGCCGTTTCGGCCAACTCAGAATCCTTAGGCATCAATTCGGTCTTCATCTGTTGCTCCTGTTCAACCAATTCTCCTTCGACTTCTTGTCAGGCGCGACGACGTGCCAACGTCAGGTTACCATTGCGACTGCGGCGGCCTTCGGCGTAGGATTCTCCAAGGATTTAAAAAGCGAGAACTTTCCGGAGAATGAATAGTGATCAATCGACGATCCTTTCTTGGAGCCGCGGCAATAGGCCTCACGGGGTTGACCGGAACTGCCAGTGCCGCGGGCCATCCGGTCACATGGAACGGCACCCAGGAGCCTGGAACCATAATTATCCTGACTGAACAGCGCAGGCTCTATCTCGTGACCTCGCCCGGTGAGGCGCGCTCGTATCCGATCGCCGTCGGCAAGGAAGGCGCGCAGTGGTACGGAACGACGAAGGTCGTGCGCAAGGCCAAGGATCCGGACTGGCGGCCGACCGCCTCCATGCGGGCGAAGAACCCGAAGCTGCCGGAGTTCGTCAAGGGCGGCCCCGGCAACCCGCTCGGGGCGAGGGCGCTCTACCTCGACGAGGGATATCTCCGGATACATGGCAATAACGATGAGTCGAGCATCGGTTTCGCGAAGAGCTCGGGGTGCTACCGCATGTATAACGAGGACGTCATGGAGTTGTATGATCTCGTATCGCCCGGGGCAGTGGTGATCGTAGCCGAATAGGAGGCTGTAGCAATGACGGTGATAGCACCAAAGGCGAAGGGACGAACGATTATCGGCGCGCCCAAGCCGCAGTCCAGGATCACGCCGGATCAGCTCGCCAAGGCGCTTGGAGCGAACTCTGTCATTGTGTCGGAAAAGCAGATCAATCCGCTCCAAGCGTGGCAGGCGGCCCGAGAACGCCTCATTCGCAGATAGGTCTCGCCCGCCCTGGACGAATCAGATCGAGCGACAGGACGTGACCGCGAAAAAAGCGGGAAGAGAATTCGCTGCCATTGACGGTGAGATGATCCCGACTCTCGCATCGTATCTGCGTATCCCAGATGCCTCTGCCCTCGTGGTCACGCACTGTGGTGAGCAAAAGAACCCCTGCGCCAGGCCAACCGCCCGCCAGGGGTTTCGCATTCTCGACCCTATGCCGGGAAGCGCGACTTCACGCCACGCCGACGGACGCCAGCATCTTCATGCCCTTACGGGTGATATGCAGAATGCCGCCTCGGGCGTGCTGCTCGATCGCCAGCAGGCCTTCGTCGGAAAGTCTGAAGGCCTGCTCCCAGAGTTCCTGGTTGCCTTCAACGACATGGCGCGGGCCGCCAGCGACGTTCTCACGCTTGATCCGCTCCAGAAGCTGGAAGTCATTGGGGTCCAACTTCGGACCCGAGAGACTGGTGCGGAGCCGAACGATCTCGTATGCGAGCTTGGAGGCCTCTTCTGCCTCGCGGATCAGAAAGCGGACGAGGTTCTTCTCGGTGCCGGGATCGACGTAGCCGCCGAGCTGGTTCGCAACCTCGAAGATGTCGCGGTCGCTCCCCTGAACCGGATGGAGCATCGAAGTCTGAGGCAGCGGCGCTCCGCGAGCGTCGGAACCCTTGCCCGTGTTGTCGTCAACAGTCGTCATTCCGAATCCTCTGAAATAGCCGGACATACGGTCGCTTCCGCTTTTCTACAGGAGTCCTGTGGAATGGCAAGGAAGATCTCAGCGACGCATCCTGAATCCTCGGGTCATTCTGGGTAACCGTATCTGGATTCGAGGACTGTATGCTCCATTCTCCGTTTGCCACGGACAGAAAGCCGCATACCATAGTTCCAGCATGCAAAGCAGGAGCATCCTCCATGACCGAGCACAACCACCGCCGCGGAACACGCCGCAAGCGCTATCCAAAGCTGGCCGACAAGGAATTCGTCGCGGCGATTCCCAACCGCGAACCCGAGGCCTTCACAACGCTTAGATCCACGGTACCCTTGCACAACGGTTATCGGCCGCGCAACGGACACCCGTGGGGTTACATTGACAAGTCCCTGCATGGCTGGGGACGCAAATCCGAGTTTGCCGACCGAACGTTCGGCGCATCCATCGCCAACGACTTCACGGACGGTGCCCGCGGCATGGCGAAGAATGTCAGGGGAGCGAAGAAATATGTCCGTTCACGCTTCCGGTTCCATGAGAACGCGGAGACGCGGCGTCTCGCACACGACACTACTGCAGATCAGACCTTGTAGGAGAATTCGATGACAATTGATGCTGAGTTCCTGAAGAACTACTCCCTTGCCAACCAGAAGGACCCCGAAGATGGCCTCGTCCTGTTGAACATGTTTTCGGGCGGCAAGCCCCATCTCGCATCGACAAGTGAACCTCGCGAATATCGCGCCGCTACTGAGTACTGCTCCGAAAGCGCATTCGCGCGCGATTGTCTGGCGGCTGAAATGATGGGTGTGTGGGATGCCGAGGTTGGTCGTCCGATCCCGGAGATGGCAAGCGAGTCCTACCGCCAATCCTACGCAGCCCAGCAAGCGCGTATGTCAGCCGACAGCGCTCCACTCTGATCTCAAAAAACACATCGCAAGGAAAACCGTATGGGCATCCCCATCATTAGCCGAAGGCCCGAGTTCCTGACCGAGACCCCTGAGTCTGTAATCCGTCTCGGCCAGGACTGGAAGGGAGGGGGCATCCACCTCGATTCAAGTTCTATGCGCCAGCATACGCTGGTTCTCGGCTCCGTGAGCGACGAACGAACGGATCTGCTCTTGACGGCAATCACCGCGGCTTTCGCGGCCGGTAGCGGCGGCATCTATGTCAATGCGAATGCCGATCCCGGAATCGCTGAGCGCATCCGCTCCGTCGCCGAGAAGCATGGGCGTTTCGACGATCTCACGATCCTCGACCTTCGAGGTCGCAATGCTTCGGAAAATGCAATCTCCTTCAACCCATTCGAATCCGCGTCTGCCGAGCGTGTGACCGAAATCGTCATCGATACCTGCACAGAGTTCGACAGTGTCGATCTCAACATGCGGGCCTTGATGGCTCCCTTGGCTCGGGCACTGTGCTGGCTTCGGGACAACAAGGGCGAATATCTGGATGGCACGGTGATCGCCGCGCTTCTCGATCGCGCACGACTTGAAGCCTTCGCTGGCCGCGAAGACGTGCCGACGGAGATCAGGGACCCGCTATTGAAATATCTGAGGGACACGGGCCCTCACGTCCACGAGCGGGTTCATATGGGGATTTCCCGAATGGCCGCGACGATCGTTGAAAACTTCGATGTCTTCGCATCGGGAAGATCTGACATCGACTTCGCCGAGATCCGATCCAAGAGAAAGTTTCTTCTCGTCCTTCTCCCGGCGCTCGAGACGTCCCCCGACAGCGTGTGCACGACCGCGCGGCTGGTTATCGCGTCCCTGAAGGCTGCACTGGCCGATATTCTCTATACCACATCGAAAAGTCCCTTCTCGCAGGATGTTGTTGGACGCTACGACGCTGGCGACATGCCTTTCGTCTGTATCCTCGATGACGCGCCCTATTATCTGCCCGGGCAGGTTTCGTTGATGCTGGCCCAGGCTCGGGCCTTGGGCATCGCCGTTGTCGCGGGTACCGGGGATCTTAACGCGCTCTATCAGCCACGACAGTGGGGACCCTCTGAGGGCATTGGCTCAAGTGTGATGACAACGATCGTCATGCAACTTGAAACCTGGCACCTGGCCATCAACGAAACGATCACAAGCGCCTCCTATGGACGACGCAGCGTCCCGCGCTCGCTGAGACCGAGAAGGGGCGACAAACCCTTCGCCTCCGCACGGCTCTACGCAAAGGGCCTTGGATCCAACGAGTTCATCGTCCTGAAGTCAGGCCAGATGGTGCAGGGCTTTCTCGAGCCTCGGAAAAGGAGATCTCCCGAGGGCTAGGCCGACGGCTCGCGGGCATCGGGAGGAACTCAGGCGCGTCCGCAGTCGGACCTACGACCTCATCGATGAGCTGTCTCAGATCGGCCGATCCCGACTAGGAAGCCCCACTTTCAGTCTAATTGTTGACAATAATGTGCCTGATATGCCAAATATTCACGACTAGTTGTGGAGGCACTGATGAGTGCAAGTGACGTTGACATGGCCTACAGGGACTGGCTGAAGCAGTGTCTCAGCCGCCCCGGATACGACAACAGCGGCCTCGCTGCCGCATGGGGTCTCGAACGGACCGCCGTGAGCAAGGTCCTCTCCGGTGTGCGGAGGCTTCTCGTCATCAACGTCTTCCAGGCATATGACTATCTTGGCGAACACCCTCCTGGCGTGACGGTTGTCTCGCGGCCGCCGGACTCCGACATCGACCTGCTCTATAGCCGGTGGTTCGCTGACAACTTCAATCGCAAGGGGGAGAAGGCCGAGCTTGCGCGCCTGTGGGGCACGGATCGCGCAACGGTTTCGAAGGCTGCCTCCGGCCGTCGGCCATTGACCATCGTCGAAGCACTTCTGGCCGCGCGAATGTTCAGGAGCAATCCGCCCGGCCTCGAGCTGGACCGGATGCAGGCCAGCGGCCCGAGGCTTGCGGAAAAGCTTGCTGCCGGGATCGCCCGATCCGCGGACACGCGCGAAGACAGCCCGTATCTGATCGAACCCGATCCCGACTACCCGCATGCAGACCTTCGCGTGTATCGCGTCGACGGCCCATGCATGGACGGACGGAAGCCGCGTCCGATCGTCCCCGGCGATCTCGTTGCGGCAATTCTCCTCAAGGACATCAAGGGTTCCAAGAAAGCCGCGGTTGCGGATGGCTCGCTGGTGATCGTCAGGTCCGAACTGGCGCCGAAGATGTACGAGTGGACGCTGCGCTCCGTGAAATGGGAGGACGGAGGCATCACGCTGTCGTGCGAGACGGCGAAGAAGAAGTTCCCGCCTCTTCGCCTGGAAAGCCTCTCCGAAAGCGGCCCGGTCAGGGTCATCGCACTGGCTCGCCGGGTGATCTCGGAGATCTAGGCCTCCAGAGCCGAGGCGAATCCCTTGCCCTTTGGAACAGGTCCGCGCAGGATCGCTGCCTCTCGGAGCGATTCACCATGCTCATTGCACAGATCAAAGGAAAGCGCCTGGACGCGAGGCGTGCCGTCAGGGGAGACCCTTACGTCTGCCCCGGGTGCCAGGAGTCCGTGGTCTTGCACCGGGGCATGAGCAAGGCCGCGCATTTCAAACACAAGCCGAATGTGCTTTGCGATTGGGCGAGAGGGGAGACTGCCGCTCACCTCGGAGCGAAGGATCTCATGCGCGCGGAGTTCGAACGGCGTGGCATACGCGTCGAGACTGAGTTCATCGTGGACACGATGCCGGGCGACCGCCGGGCCGACGTCATGGTCTGGACTCCGGGCGGATCTATGGTTGCCTTCGAGCTTCAGCACGCATCGATCGATCCGCGCCACATCGCCGAGCGCGTCGCCTCCTACGCCCGTGTAGGGATCAGGCAGTGCTGGATACCGTTCCTGCCCGATGCCGTCTGGGACAGGGGAAGGAAGACCGATACCGGGTGGATCATGAACGGATACACTCCAAAGCCGTTCGAGGTCTGGCTCCACTGCATGCATGGCGGTGCCGGGACGTGGATGTTCGACCGCCGCGACGGCAGTTTCTGGCTTGCCACGCTCCACCCGCACAAGCTCTTCAAAGACTACCGCATCTACTACGACGAGAGTGGGGAGGAGCGCTCCTCGGGCGGCTACGCTTACGACTCCGCGAAAAAGCGGGACCTCGTGCTCTCCGGGCCGCATCCTCTGCCGTCGCTCCTTGTCGACCGCCTGGAGATCAGGGCCGGGCGGTGGAAGAAGGTGCCATGGCCGAAGATGCGTGTCGCCCGGCTGCGCCCCGCCGAAGCCGGGCGAGATTGCGCCGGCCGACCGTGAATGCTGCGATGGTCTCTTCAGACAGGAGATCAACATGTACGCAGCGTCAACCAATCCGCCCTGCACCCGACTCAGAAACGTCGTTCAGATGACTACTTGGACAATCGGGGCATTCGCCATCTGGATCGCTGAAATCCTTGTTCTCGAACGATGGGGCTACGTGACCAGTGTGAAACTCACCGGAGTCGCCTTAGTGATTGCCGGCATCGTCCTGATGGGAGTGGGCCTGCGACGTCTCAAGATCGCATCGCATACCAATGGCACGGAATACTCGTACTGGCGTGGACTGAATGCCGTCATGCTTTCTACTGTGCTCATTTCCGGGGTTAGCATCGGGGAGCATCTCTACTTCCAGAAGGCCTGGCAATGGTACATGCCGCCTCCTTCTGGCTCTGTGCACACAGGCTTCTGATCGCCTTGGATACTATTCACGGATCCACTCAATTCGTTGGGCCGTTCGTTCGCGTTCGCGCATAACCTGTTGATTCCAGGTGTGTTTGGTCGATTGTTGGTTGACACGATCAGTCCATCAACCAATTCATTGATGACCGCTTTCCTGATCTGTATCGGCGAAATACGGGAGGCAGCCATAGACGTGCAAGCATCCCCCGAAGTTCTCGGCGTACACCTGATCTCAGGTGACGATCTTGTTCGCGTCGGCGAACTTGTCAGATCCTCCGAAGGCATGACCGAATTCCACGTCGACGAGGCATACATCTCGATGTCCGGCAGGCCCATCCTGTCCTCCTCCCTTGTCCGTATCGGCGACGAGGAAGTCACCATCCGGCTGCTCAGGGATTCAACCCACCTGAAGGGAGGACGAGGCATCCCCGCCTGGTTCGAGAACCTTCTGCCGGAAGGCGCGCTGCGCGCACACATGGAATCCTCCGGACGCATGCACGACTTTGACATGTTGCGGAAGGTCGGCCGCGATCTTCCGGGGGCCGTCGTCGTCACGGACGAAAGCTCCACGTCATCCTATCCGGATTCGACACCCGATCTGCGCTTCTCGCTTGCGGGCGTGCAAATCAAGACATCGATGGTCAGGACGACCGATGGATTCGAGATGCTAGAACGCGGTACCGACGGCGACACCGTGGTCAAGCTTCCCAGTCCAAAGCTTCCGTCCCTTCCGGAGGTCGAATTCTCCACCATGCGACTGGCTGCCTCCGTGGGGGTCGACACCGCCTTCGTTGAACTGGTGCCGCTGGACAGGCTCGAAGGCATTCCGGATGAGTTTTTCGAACAGCACTCTGGACCGGCTCTTGCTGTCGAGCGCTTCGACCGCACGGCTGAGGGGGACAGAATACATTCCGAGGACTTCAACCAGATACTTGGCGTGTCTGCCGACAGGAAATATGCGGCCGCCTCGGACGAGATCGTGCTCAAGCTGGCCGGGATGTTCGGAAGCGGGGAGGCGTGCTTCCTGCAGGCCTGCCGCCGCGCGGCCGTGAACATCCTCGCGGGCAATACGGACGCACACCTGAAGAACTGGTCGATCTGGTATCCGGATCGCTCGTCGGGAAGGCTCAGCCCGGCTTACGACATCGTGGCCGGTGCCGTCTACGACCACTCGGACGAAATGGCTCTGCGGTTCCGCCGCACGCGCAATGCCGCGATCATGGATGTCTATCGGTTCGAGCGTGCGGCAGCCTTTGCCGGGTTCTCTCCATCGGATGTGATTTCCGAAATCGGCATGGTCGTCGAGAAAGCGGCCGACACATGGGGGTCGCTGCTACGCGAGCTTCCCATGCCCGAGGTGTTCGCAGGATACCTGCTCAAAAGAACGCAGAGGCTGGCTCTTGCACAGGATTTCGGGTGCCACTTCCTCGGGGTAGTCCCGGAGGGCTGCCGATAGCTATGGATCACGGAGCCGCGAACGTGTTCTCGAGAGTTGGTTCGAAGTCCACGATGCGGATGCGCACGAGCGCGCGGGACGGGAAATCCTCGATCGTCTCGCCAGTCGCCTCGAGGACGTAGGGCGCGGTTCCATCCACGGCTTCTTGTGGAACCCTGTCCACCGAATACAGGCCGCCATCTTCGGACATGACCTCGAAGAAGATTGCGCCGAGCGACTCAGGCCAAGCCGTTAGAATGGTCGCCGCACCCATAGCGGCTCTCACCGCATCGTTGTCTGGCTTGTCCTCGCCGGAGATGACGCTGGCCAGCTCGCTGATGCAGGTGATCTGGCCAGGCTTGTCCTTCACCCAGTCCAGAACCTTCCGGAAGTTGTTGTGGATGGGGATGTCGGTCATCTTCGACACGTAGTTGTCGTGGTAGTAATCGAATGGCAGGCGTTCCATAGGCTTCTCCTGGGCGTTCACGGTGCCGCGTGGGTGGTTGGGGATTTCAGGGGATAGCGCTCGGTTTCATCGCCCCAGGAATGGATCATGGCATCTTCGGAAACCAGGCCGTCGTCAACGACCTCCTGCATCCGGCTGTCGACCCACGCGTCGAACTTCGCGAGCCCGTCTGCGCTTACGTTTTCCCTATTTGCGGCAAGGTACTCCCTGACGTTCGAGAGCGTAGTGGTGAGCCACGGGCCGTTCTCTCCGAAGAACGCAATTTCGCTGGTTCCGACACCACCTTGGCCGTTGATCATCCAAACGGGATCTTGGCTGCCTTTGGAAATCTTGAGAAGCGATCTGAAGAAAAGGGTGCCGACCTTCGCGGATCCGAATGGCGCAACGATATCGACGTGTCCTCCCCTTGGTCCGACGGCCGCAAACTGCACGTAGCGCTCGCCGCGGCCCTTCACCCGTTCGATGACCAGGCGGGACTCAGCGTCTTCGAGCAGGCGGCTGGCATAGTCCATGAGCATTTCATCCGGAAATAGTACCGTCAGGTCGAAGGGCTTTGTCATTTGGTCTCCTGGTGTCTGGCGGCTTGGGTCAGTCCTATCGATATTTGCCGTCTCCGCAACGCACAATGGTGCGGGGCTTGCGTGGCCTCATGCGTGGCGACGTGATAGTCATCGGTCGTTGAACAGAAATGGAAATTCTATGTTTCGCCCAGACGCAGAAGTCGTCAACGACCGCATGAAGCTTATGATGGATCGCCTGATCGCCAGACGGATCAAGCGGGATCCCGAGCTCGTGCGCCGGGCCTACGACTGGCTGCGCGACCTTCGCGACAACGCCGGCGACGCTGGACGGAAGTGGTGGATGGACGAATGGCTGCAGCTTCTCGAGCGCGGGGACGAAGAAGTATGCGCTTTCATCCATTCGAGAGGCCAGTACGAGCGGCAGATGGCCAACGCGTCGCCGCTCTACTCCGAACCCGCCATCGGCGACATGTTCCATGACGTAAAGCTCCGCAAGCGACTGTTGAACAAAGCGAGGGAGGGCCTGATCCTTCTTCATGATCGTCACGGGACAACGGAGTATCCGCACCATGGCCGAACGACGCACGATAGCCGACCTTGACCGCGCCATTCGATCCTTGGCGGAGCACTTCAAGGACGATGCCGTCATCGTGATCGGAAGCCAGGCCGCCCTCGTGGGATGGCCATCCACCCCGGACGAAATGCGCGACACGCCCGAAATCGACATGTACGTCGCCCACGTCAGGCAGTGGGAAGAGGCGAACTCCGGCCTCAATGGCCATGTCGAGTTCGATGAGAAGCGCATCGGCGAAATCGCGCATGACGAAGTGTCCGGATACTTCGGCGAGGGCACCAGCTTCCATCAGACTTACGGCTTCTACATCGACGGAGTCTCGCCGCGGACCGCCGCCCTGCCGGATGGCTGGGAGAAGCGGGCCGTCTTCCGCGAAGTGAAGAACGGAGAAGCGACGATCATCGCGATCGCGCCTTGCGTGGAGGACCTCGCGGTGTCGAAGCTCCGCCGTCATGCGGACAAGGACATTGACTGGATCGAAGCCTGCATCGCGTCGCGAGGCCTCGACCTGCAGAAAGTCGCCGAAGGCATCAGAAATGCCCCCGCCTTCGATGAGGCCCAGAAGGAGCATGCTCTGCGCTACGTCGCCTCCCTGACATCGCGCAAGCCGTACCGCGCCGATCCTGCGGTCGAAGCTCCAGCATTTCCTTCCGATGGCTCATACCACGCCTTCTGGAGCGACAACGGGCTAGCTGTCTTCATCCGCGAGTATGACAAGGCCTCGGGCAAATTCTACAAGCTTGGCAATCCGCTCGGCCCGGCCGCAAGGACCGCGTCATCGGAGACCTATGCGATGCACGGCGTGAAGATGTCGAAGGAGAAGTGGGAGCAGCACCCGGAGGTGCTTTCTCAGGCTGATGCCGCTCCGGTTAAGTTCGGCAGATAGCTTGCCGTTCAGGATCATCCAACATTGCAGGCTACGACATGCGTGATCACCCTTTCAGCGCCGACTGCACATTTTACCACGGATCCAACGACCCGCTCCCCGACACCCTGCTTGCTGGTGACCAGACGCGTTGGTGGAATCCTATCGATCACGCTGAATTCGTCGACCCACCTTGGAACCATGAAGATGGCGCTGACAACGGGGAACTGGCAGCGGAGCTGCGAACGGCTTACGCGAACATCGTCTACGAGGCGTTCCTGTCGTCGGAAAATCCCGAGCTGCGAACGATGGCGGAAAACTTCGGCCTGTCGGGTCTGGGATCTCAGGTCTGCATACTCTTCGTCACGGATGACCTTCGGTATGTCGAGCGCTACGGCAAGGCCCACGAGATAGACATCAACGCGGACGGCATCTTGGACATCCTGTTTGACGAGAACGCAAGCCGCCCAAGTTGGATGATCGTCATGCGAGCGGGCATGCCCTTTCCCTTGAAGAATGTTCAACCATCTCCACTGCCGTAGGTGTTGGCACTGACAGAGCAGATGCCGACGATGCAGGAGCGATCTCGAAGCTGTTGCGGACGATGTCGGATGTCCACCTGCCGACGGTGCCGGCCGGCATTCCGCTGTCCGCGAATATCTGTTCAAGCCTTGCTTTGACCTCTGGTCCGGCCGCTATCCAGCTATCCACTGCCGCCCTGTTCATGTAACCGCTCATTTCAATCCTCTCCGTCCCCGAAGAGAAGCAGAACACGGAAGAAGGGCTGCATCAACAGACAACACAGTGACGGCTAGCGTGATCCTCGGCCGACGATTGTCGCTCTCAAGGGAAATATTTTCGGCCAGACGCTTCAGTTGGGGGTCTCGAGGGTTTCTATGCGGCCAACGCAAGGAGCAACGAATGTCAGAACCGTTCATCGGAAGCAACTACACGAGCCGGGACAACATCTTCGGCGGCGCCCGCATCATGGTGCTCGGCGAAGCCCACTACAGCCAGCACCATGATGTGGGCGCATACGTGCCCTCCCTCACGCAGGAGGTCGTCTCCCTTCATCTCGCTCGAAAGCTGGGTCGCAAGTCACTCTTCTTCACGAGGGTGGAAAGGCTGCTGACAGGCAGTAATGAGCCGTCGGAGCCACCATCTCCGGAAGCCGTCTGGTCATCCCTGGTGTTCCTGAACTTCGTGCCAGTGATTGTCGGTAGCAAATCTAGGGATCGCCCGGCGCCATGGATGTGGGAGGGAAGATCGCATGAAGTTCTGCGGCGGACCGTGAAAAACAAAGAGGTCGAAGTCATCCTCGTCTGCGGAACCGAGCTCTGGCGCAAGAAGCCGTCCGATGTCGTCTTCCCAGCCTCATACGCAGCCGCAGGGAAGACTTTCGAAGCGCATGAGCTGACATACGCCGATCAGATCAACGCGCTGGCCGCCCATATCCCACACCCATCGGGATCACGGGGATGGACCTACGAGCGCTGCGAACCAGCAGTGCAGTTCCTGCTCCGTTCGATTAACGACAGGAGACGCGGCGCGGGCCTCGCGGTGGCGGTGTCGGACTACCTCTAGTTCGGCGACCCACGCGAAGGAAGGCGGTTTTCCAGCCGTCTATGGACCGCCGCCCTGTTCAACGAGCGCAGTAGAATAGTTCTACATCCTGGCCTTGTAGGCTTCTGATTCCGGATCCATGTCGGATTCCACGGATTGAGCCATCTCCACGGCACACCGCGGGATGGCAAGGTCGCCGAGACCCATATCGTCCATCCTCGACTGAAGAACCTTGAGTCCGTGCTGGAGGGCTATGTTCTTGCAGGCATCCCGCCATCTGCTGAGGCCATCGGTCTCTCCGGTGTTCTCCCACAGCGGAGCGTCAGCGATGCCGCGCTCGATCTTCTCGATTGCGGTCTCTCTGCCCCACTGTTGAGTTCCGACTTTCAGCACTTCCTCGGACGTCATGTCGATCCAGGTGAAGTCGTCCACGATGCTGCTGAAGATCGCGAACTTGCCGTTGGGCTGCTTGAGGACGTAGGAAGGCATCTTTAACTCCGCCGATGTGATTGGCCTCTATCGTACATCGCCCCTATGAAGGGAACCAACGAAAAGCGCAAACGCCTCGCGCATCCGGCGGCACGACGATGTCGGCCGGTCTGCTAGCGCCAAACAGGTGCGCCAATCGCTCTGGCCGGTCATTCTCAGGCCAGATCACATGCGGGATCTGAATCTTTCAGAGTCTGGATCCATGTCGGATTCCACAGATTCAGCCATTTCCACGGCGCACTGTGGGATGGCAACGTCGCCTAGATCCATTTCGTTCATCCTCGATCGAAGGTGCCTCAGTCCATGCTGGAGCGCAATGCTCTCGCACGACTTTCGCCACCTGCTAAGGCCGTCGGTTTCTCCGGTGTCCTCCCACAGCGGAGCATCATCGATGCCGCGATCGATCTTTTCAATCGCGGCCGCGCGCCCCCACTGTTCCGTGCCGACTTCCAGCACCTCCTCTTCCGTCATGTCAAACCACGTGAGGTCGTCCACAATGCTGTCGAAGATCGCAAACTTTCCGTTAGGCTGCTTGAGGACGTAGGAAGGCATTCTATTAACTCCGCCAGTTTGGTTATGTCGTTACCGTACATTGCCAAGCCGAAAGGAACTATAGGAAGCGCGCACGCCGCTCGGCTCGCGGCAGGTCGCTACGAGCCGGACGCTGTTTGCGCGGTTTGATCCCGCGGCGGAGTGTTCGCATCCGAACCAAGGAGCAGGCCCCAGCCTTGTCCATTGGAGGGCCGCACGAACACGATACCCTGCCTCTCATAGGAAACCTGAAGCAGTATTGAACTATGGGTTCTATCAAGTTTACCCAGTTCGAGACGCTGGATCGAGGATCTCGATATGCCTGCGATTTCGGCCGCCTCGACTTGCTTCAGGCCGAGCAGGTTACGGGCAGCAATCAGGACATTGGGCGGAGCGATCATGCACATGAGATCGCACGAGTCGCTCCCAGGAGCAACAGGTACCGAATTGCGCCGGGGCGCCGCCATCGGCTACGCGCCCCTGTTGGTCATTGTCACGCTGATCCAGGTATGGAGCGACCGCGGCCAGCGGAAGAAAACGTCGTTTCGAGGAGATGCCGGAGAAGAACGTCGACGCCCTCCGGATCCCTTTCGTCCCAATTCCTGACTTCACCAAGATCGGAGATGAGATCGAACGGATAGCTGGACCACCTTTCCGTGGCTGTGTCCGATGTCATGTCCCACCGCGTCCCGACCATGTGCCTGTCCGGGATGCTGTTGATGATGGTTGCGGCCTCGACCATCGTCCGGGGTTTGATCTCGTAGACCTCGCACCACGCCGCCAGTACTCTGTTGATCATGCGTCCGCGTTCCTGCTTGAACGCTCCATGTCCCTGCTGCACGACCTCCCAGAACTTTCCGTCGATGCCGTCGAGGCTTTCCTTCCTGTGGCTACCGAGCGCTCTCAGGTCGGAGCGGAGGCGGCCAATGATGGAGCGTTCCAACACGAGTGAGGCCTCGGCAAGGATGCGCATCTCGGTCTCGAGCGACCGGAAAAGCGCTTCCGACACAATGGCGACCTGCCGATTGCGGTCGGGCGCTTTTGCTTCGAGTTCGGCGACGACCGTCGCTTCATCCGGAAGTACGTCCTTCGCGTTCGCGTCTCCGATCCGGGCAGCAAGGTCGTAAAATCGGTCATATGCCTGGCGGCCTTCCGCGAACCGCGCCGCATGCATCGCCTGCTCGGTTCGGATCGCCGCGATGGCATCGTGATAGGTGAGGTTGTCCGGCGAATGGGCTGCGGCCATCTGTGCACTCCTGTATCAGCCAACATCGCATCCGGCGGGGCAACTGTCGACGGCAGGCTCATGCCGAGACTGGTTAGTCCGACATCGCTCGCTCGTAAAGCCACTGCTGCTCGCGGATTGATCCATCGAACGGCTTGCCGACGATGTCTCCGGGAAGCACTTCCTTCTCGTGCACCATGGAGAGCAACTGCTGGCACTTCTTCATATCCGCGAGCAGCCGGAGGTCTTTCCCGCTCAACTTGGCCGGATCCTCCTCGCGGGCCTTCCTTTCGGCATCGTAGATATTCGACAGGAGGTTCCATGCGTCATGAGGCTCGCAATAGCCGCTGAATGCCTTGGTCGGCTTCGGAACGATCGCCAGCTCATGCTTGCCGAGAAAGCGGACGGCGGCCGATTCTGCTGTTGCAATGAGATCCTGCAGCGTCAGACCCCGCAACTGGGAGGCGACGAGCCGTCGCGCGGGGTGATAGGCGGCATACTGGATGACACGAGAATGCCTCCTGACCTCAGCAGGGGTCATGACAAGGCCGCGCTTGGCGATATCTTCCTCGATTACTCCGTTCGCGAGCGTGAAAGCTTCTCTGGTGTCCAAGAAGTAGCCTTTCGGCAGCTCATCGATGGCAGCGCGAATCCTGTCCAGAATTGTGTCAACGAGTTTCTGTTCTGGCTGCGCCACGAATTGTCCTCCATTGAATGGTGTCACTCAATGGTATGCCTTCGGCGGAAACCAGGGAACCGCTCGTTTGGCGATAGTCACTCCACGAGGATCCTGTTCGCCTCGTATTTCACCCACCGCTCGATGCTCAGACGCATGCCGGGTTCTCCGAACGCGTCGAGCATCGTCACGACATCTGGCTTCATCACGGTCGCTTCGAGAATGCCCTCCATGACCTGAGTGTTGTCTTCGGCGAAGAAGTGCCCGTCCAGTAGAACGACGGCGATCTTGCCGCCGTCTGGCCCAATAGAGATCACGGGCGTGCTCGCAATCTTACCGACGAAGTTTCCTGTCTTGGAGGCGGTGCTAGACTGCGGCTTCATTGGACCTCAACAAATTTGATTTCGAACAGAACGCGCCGCACGCTGGGCACGGCGCGCAGACATTCAGCCCCGGCTCTCGGGACGAAACCACTCAACAGCCTCGATCTCTTCGGCGGTGAGCTTGGCCATCGCGGATGCGTAGAGCTGCTCCATCCGCGAGGCCTTGGCACGGGCGGCGGCCCGCTGTTGAAACTCGATATCGTCAGGAATGTCCCAGTTCCAACTGCGCCAGCGTGCGGTGTTGGGGCGCTCGGTGCCGGCATCCGGAATAACGAGATTGACGGTAACCTTGTCTGGGATCGCGTCGCGGTCTTCGGCATGGTCCTTCGAGAGGCGCTCGATGATCGCCTCGTCCTCGGGCGTGGCAGCATGCGAACGGTCGTGACGCAGCATGTCGAGCGGGAACGGCCACGAGCCGCGCACGGTGTAATGGAAGTCGGCCTGATGTCCCATGTCCAGTCTCCATTTGGTTCTGAATGGTGTACTTGATACCTGACGCACTGTCGATGGACGTGTGAAGACAGGGTCAGGTGGTTCTGCGCTCGTAGAAGTGCTCGTGAAGCGTGTCGGAAACGACGGTACCCGGTTCGATCCAGTTCTGACCGTTCTTGATGTGGTAGTCCTTGTCCTCCTCATGCGGTTGGAAGACGAGATCGATGCCGGGAATTCCCAAGCGGCTTCCATCAAGAAGTGAAAGGATGGAGAAGGCGACCCCGTTGCAGCGGCGTTCAGTCGTCATGACCTCTCCGGTTCGCTGGTCGCGTTCGGGCAGCCCCGCCCAGTAGGTCGCGATGATCCTCACCTCGTGGAGGAACATGTCGCGCAGCTCGTCGCTGGTAGGCACGGAGTGCGTCAGTCATTGTTCACGAATCCTGTGTTGAAAAGCTCTTCAGAGAACCGTCGGGTTCGAATTCTTCCGACGGTCGGCGGACGACGACGTGCCGGGCGCAGAACGTTCACTTCGCCCTGCTGCCTCAGTATCTCACCCATGTCGGAGGGACCGCAGTGCAATCTGATCGAAAGATCCGCAACGGCCCGACGGGCGAATTCCTCGGCTTCCTGCTGTTTGCGGCGCTGGGCCTCTGTCATCCAGGGAAAGCTCATTCGGCGTTCTCGCGGTCTGCAGCCTTCGCCGCCGTTGCGCGGAGATTTGCCGTGAATGCCTCGATCTGCTTGCGCCTGTACTTTCGGTTGGCGAAATCCTCGCCGGGGTGGGCGATCCGGTACCAACCCGGCGCCCATAGCTGGACGCGAATGGGCTTCTCATGCTCGGGGTTTGCGGCGCGGAAGGCTTCCTGATAGGCCACGATCCAATCGGCGGTCTCGGTGGTCATGGTTATTCTCCCGCCCCTGCCTGCTGCTTCGCAACCAGCAGACCGATAGCCGCTTTGATGTCTTCGGTGGTGACATGCTCGGGAGCAAACGACCGATCGGTGAGGCGGCGCAGGGTCAGCCAGGCAGCCCCGCGGTTGCGCTCGGCATCGTGGGCTTCTTTCGTCGGATAGAGCCGCGAGCCGCCGCGCTCGGATCGGAGGGTCTGCCTATCGAAGCGTTCGCTGCGGTGACCGTCAATCGTGATCCAGCTACGCCCGATACTCTTCACGACAACAGGCCCGTTACGCCCGACGCGGCTGTCGTTGTAGACCTTGTAGAGTTCGCTTCCGACTTTGATTTCGTCCTGCATCATGCCCTCGCTACGATTTTGTTCCACGTAGCAAGGACTCAATTCGTTGTCAACAATTGTTGCCTGAAATGATCAGCGAATCCTGCGGCGCTGCCGCTGATTACAACTCAGCCTGGGAATAAGGTGCAACGTCGTCCTCATCCAGGTAGAAGCCGGAGTTCGCCTCGATGAAGAACTCGAAGTCTTCGACGCGCTCGAAGCGGTCGTCCATCTCGATCTCACCGCTGGCAACCTCGGCGAGGTCATCCTCGGTGAAGCGCACATGGCACATGGCGAGGTCGATGACCGAGGTGCCGACCATCTCGGGTCCAAGATCGTGCCTGCCCGTTGCCAGATCGATCGTCGCGGTCGGGGCGTCGACAGAGTCTCCCCGCAGGAAGGCCTCCACAGTACGGAAGATATGCTGGCCGCCCCTTGCGGCAGCGATGGTTGCAGTGCCCGCTTCGAGGTCCTGCCAGGCAAGAAAGGCGGTATAGGGCCCGCCGTCGTTTCGCGCGTTGTAGAGGAGGGCCAGTTTTCCCGTTTCTTCGGATCTGACGGCATACATGACGTTATCCCTGTCTCGAGAGGTCATCGCGGCCCCGCCCCACACGCACCCTTGATCCTCAAGCCAGGTGGCGATCTCTGCGGCTCTTCCTGCAAGCGACTCCAATATGGTGCGGCCGCGTTCATCGATCATGACCGAGACGACGTGGCGCGCCAGCCTTCCGGGAAGGCCTCCGTCAATGCGGACAACCTCCCTGACCATGCTCTTGTCGAGTTCGTCGAAGGAGTAGGGAACCTTGTCCGACATCGGCTTCTGCCTTGGCATTTCTGCAATCTCGGCGGCCAGAGCTGGCCGAAGCAGATCCATGGCATCCATGAATTCGAAGAAGTTGTGGCTCCAGAGCGTGCCACCGCACGTCGTCTCGATCCGGTCGTCGGGGGTGCGTGTCAGCGCACCATGGGCAAGACACTCGGCGTAGGCGTATTGCGGGTCTTTCTCAGGGCAAGCCTGGATGGTCACATCGAACATCTGCGGTGCTGTAGGGGTTCCTTCCCACCCCTCCCTTACGTCAGGCTTCCAGTTGATCCTGAATCTCTGGATGCCCTCTTCGTCGACTGCTGTGATGGACAAGCCCTCGGAGCGCTTCACGTGAGTGAAGGTGACCCCCTCGAGCTTGAGTTCCTGCCCTTCTTCAAGATTTTCCAGTTTTGGGTAAAGGACGTAGTCGATCTTGCGGAACGCATCGCCAGCAAGACGCTCGGCAAATCCCCGATAGCCGAGGAGAGCGGTGTTGAAGTCGCGCAGATAGTTCGGGTCGTTCCCGTAGCGGGGCTGCATGCTTCGGTTGGTCGAGAGACCTGCTTCTACTGCGGCGGTTTCTTCTTCGGTAAGCTGAGCGATGATCATGTACGTCCTCCAGTGCAGGCATAGAGCCTGTCTCATATGGTCGCAAACAGGAAGTCGCATCCCGCTTCCGCCACCAGCGCAGACAGGGTCGACATTTGCTTTGTTCCATCCTACTCGTTGTTGGTGTTTGTGTAGGTTCCTGTCTGAAGGATTCCCAATGCCCCGAATTCATGACTTCTCCCGCGACCCATCCAAGTCCGACCCAGACTACATCTGGAACGTTTTTCGCGACCAACGGCAGGGGCAGGGAGAACTGACTGAGGTCGATCTGTGGGGGCCTTGCGCGATCTTTCATTTCGATGGGCTGCACCACCAGTTCAGGCTGAAGCCCCCCGAAGGCCAGTCGTCTTACGACAATGCGCTTGTCGATCCGGTCTTCCGCTGGCTGGAGGACAACACGTCCGGCCCGTGGCACTGGCACGAGGGGCAGACCAACAACTACCGAAACGTGTACACCGCGGTCTACATCCAGGACGGTGCCGACATCGAGGCCTTCAGGGAGGCGTGGGGCGCGATCTTCAAGTACGATGAGGATTACACCCGTGACAACGCCGCATGGCTCGCAGTTGATCGCGATGCGCGTGATCGCGGCGAGATGCCGGGATACGTTGATGCATCGCGCATGCACCACATCCTGATGAGCATGGCCGTGAGCTCAGAAACTGCCGATTGGCTGGACGGCGTCAAAGATCTCGCTGGCTTCGACGAACTGGTTGAGGCTGGGCTTGCTGAGGCCGTTGCGCACATCCTCAAGTCCGAGCCTTCGCAGTACGGCGCGAAGCTTCCCGATGGCCAATGGAACGAAAAACTGGTCGAAGCCTTCGTCGCGGTCGGTGCGTGGATCAGGGAGAGGGCCCCTGCATCGCTGAGGGAGCGGCTGCAGGGCTTTGAGGTCAACGACGATGTCCTATCTGAAGCGCTCGGTCCGGTAGGCGATGTCCCTGCTACCCACCCCTGACGGCAACGTCATCGGCAGCGTTCCGGCCAGGTACCATCAGAAGCTGGTGGTAGGCTGGATCACTCCGACCTCGGTGACAAGCGCGTCGAAGTACCGATCAACAGACTTCACGCCAGGTTCATGTTGAAGATGATCTCCGGCCAACTCCCGACCCAGGATAGCAGTCTCGGGTTGGGTGCGTCGCCGCCTTCCGTGGCAGGATAGACGCCAAGGCAGCACTTCCTGACCTTACCGTTCCAGACGAGCTTCAGCGATGGGCCGATAGGTGTAGGGTTCCGGAGCGCTTCAATGTCGGCGAGCAGCAGGGCGCGCAACTCGTCAACGGCTCCAACCGATATTTCCGCACCGTTGGTCCGACGCAGCGTCGCAGAGGTCGAGAAACAGCTTGTCCAGATCCTCCAGAACGTCGGTCAAGTTCAACCGGTCACCCGGGAAGACCTCGTTGCGAGCGTCGTGAAGCTTTTGCCTGAAGTCGATGCTGGTCATCTCTGATCCCGGTGTGTTTTCCAGGAGCCATTCCCACGCGGCTCCTTGGCCGGCGCAAAATGGGACAGGGAATCCTTGTCAACCGAAGGCATCAGGATTAGGCCCCGAAAGAGAAAACCCCTGGACCGGGACCCAGGGGATGCCAGCTCTCGCGGGCGGTGTATCCACATGCTGGCCCGGCGGCGGACGGCAGTCAACCGCTCCGATCCTCCAAGGCGACTGGAATGACACCATGCTCCAAACGCACGGAAGCCCGAGGCAGGATCGGGCTTCCGTTGAAGGTCAATCTCCAAGATCGACACATCGTGTCATCTTGGCAGTTACGCCGCAGCGCGCGCCACCGTCATGGTGCCGGACTTCTGCGGATCCCGGTTCCGGCGGCGACGGGCACCGGTCGAAAGCGGGGTCTGCGAGGGAGTTTCCTCCAAGGCACGCAGGGCGCGTGGCGTCTTCGGCACGGTCGAGCCGAGGCCGAGGGCGATTGCTTCCGCCTTTTTCGAGTCCGAATACTTCGGAGCGACGCTCGGGTAATCCGCCGGCAGGTTGAATGCTGCCAGATACTCTTCCCACTCGAGGTTATACTTCGAGCGGAGGTAGCGCTTCAGCATCTTCTTGCCGACGCCATCCATCAGGCAGCGTACAACCTCATCCTCGACCGCATCCCACGGGTTCTCGAAGATCGAGACCAGCTTGCGCGGAGCTTCCTCGACGGGAGCCTCCTCGGCAGCTTCAGTGTCCACAGCCGCCGCCGGAGCCGAGAGGCTGGCGGCCACGCTCGATGCGAGTTCCGCGGTGATGTTCGCGATGCTGCCCGTCGCCGCATAGGTTTCGGCGAAGACGGCGTGGACCGAGCGGATCATGTCGGGAACCTTGTCGGCTTCGACGATGCCACAGGTGATTGCGGCTTTGACGACCTCGATGGTGTGAGCGTTGATCTCGTAGGTACGTTCGAAGCGGGCTTCGGCTTCGCTCTTGATGCTGTCGGTGACCATGTTCATCGCACTCTCCTTATTCCGGACTTTGCCTCGCGCCTTCGAAGGACAGCGGGCCGTTTCCTTGTGTCTGCAACTGTAAATGTCGCGACGAAGGATTTAGTTCCCAAAAAAATTGACAAAATCATGAAATTTCTTGTGATTCATCTTTCGTTCTTAATACGTTCTCTCTCGGTTCCAAGGATTAGTGCTGTCTCAAATGAATACGGCAGCTAGGATTCGGCGTTAACTCTTTACCAGGCATTCCGATCTCGGTTGAAAGCGACGGATTCGCGGACTAGCCTTTTCCGGAGGCCGCAGAATTCACACTGGCTGTGGCACAGGATCCAAACCGCTACTGCAAAGGCCCCAATAATGCTCAAGAGGATTCTCCGCGCCCTTCCGTTTCTCGGCCGGACGAGGAAACAGGACTACGCCAGGCTCGTCTCAAGGATCAACGATGCCGAGCCGGGGATGAAGGTGCTCGATGACGACGGGCTCAGGGAAATTACGACGCGTCTGAAGAGGATCCTTGCCGAGAAGCCGGAATTCACCGACGAGATTGTCATCGAAGCATTCGCCGCAGCGAGGGAGGCTGCATTCCGCGTCCTCGGTCAGCGTCCCTATGACGTGCAGCTCATGGCAGGGCTCGTTCTGCACGACGGTTGCATCGCCGAGATGCGCACGGGCGAGGGCAAGACGCTGGCGGCTCTCATGCCGACATATCTGAATGCACTGGTCGGCAAGGGCGTGCATGTGGTGACCGTCAACGACTATCTGTCTCGCCGCGACGCGCATATTGTCGGCAGGGTGCATGCCTTGCTGGGCCTCAGTGTCGGCGTTCTGCAGCACGGCCTCGCCGATCCCCTGCGCAAGGTGGCGTACTCCTGCGACGTGACCTACGGCACCAACAGCGAGTTCGGCTTCGACTTCCTACGCGACAACCTTCGCTTCGAAGCATCCCAGCTCGTCCAGCGCGGCCATCACTACGCCATCATCGACGAGGTGGACTCAGTCCTCATCGATGATGCGAGGACACCGCTCATCATCTCTGGCCCGATCTCCGAAGACCCGGCGATCTATGTGAAGGTCGACCGGATCGTCCGCAGCTTGTCGCCGGAGAACGACATATCAGTCGACCTGAAGGCGCGCACCGTCGTTACCACGGAGGCGGGCGCCGCCACGCTCGAAAGGCTCCTCGGCGAAGTGGGGTTGCTTGGCCAGGGCGGCGACCTCTATGACGGCACGCATCTCGAGCTGGTTCACCACGTAAATGCATCGCTGAAGGCCCGCTTCCTCTTCACCCTCGACAAGGACTACGTCATCCGCAATGGCGAGATCATCATCGTCGATCAGTCGACCGGCCGCATGATGGACGGTCGCAGGTTTTCCGACAGCATTCATCAGGCGCTGGAGGCGAAGGAGGGGGTCGAGATCAAAGCAGAATCCCAGACGCTCACCTCGATCACCTATCAGAACCTGTTCCGCATGTACTCGAAGCTGTCGGGCATGACGGGTACTGCCATGACAGAGGCGGATGAACTCCTCGACATCTACAGCCTTCCTGTGGTCTCGATCCCGACGCATCGACCCGTAATCCGCATCGATGAGGAAGACGAGATCCATGTCTCGACTGCCTCCAAGTACAAGGCGATCCTGACCGTCCTGCAGGACGCGCGCAGGAAGCGACAGCCTGTCCTGATCGGCACGCCGTCGGTGGAGAAGTCCGAGGCATTGGCGGAATTCCTCCGCGGCGAGGGCTACAGGGAAAAGGACTTCCTCGAGATGGAGGAGGGGGAACTGGTCTTCCAGATGCTCAATGCCCGCAACCATGAGAAGGAGGCCGAGATCGTCGCCCAGGCAGGAATGCCGGGTGTCGTGACCATCGCGACCAACATGGCCGGACGCGGTACCGACATCCAGCTCGGGGGCAATGCCGAGTTCCGGATCGAACGCGAGCTTGCCGAGATGGAGGAGGGCGAGGCGAAGGACGCGGCCATGGCTCGCATCATCGCCGAAGTCGATGAGGCGCGGGTCAAGGTTCGTGAAGCAGGCGGGCTTTTCGTCGTTGGCACGGAACGCCATGACAGCCGTCGCATCGACAACCAGCTCCGCGGCCGCTCCGGTCGGCAGGGAGATCCTGGGCGGTCTCTTTTCTTCGTCTCTCTGGAGGACGAGCTTGTCACGGTCTACGCGCCGAAGCTGCTGATGAACACCGTCTCCAAGATGAACCTCATGGAGGGCGAGGCGCTGCGCCATCCGTTGATCTCCAAGGTCCTTGCTAAATCTCAGGCCCAGGTCGAGAACGTCTACTACGAGATCCGCAAGGATGTCCTGAAGTACGACGACATCAACAATGAGCAGCGCAAGACCATTCATTCCTTCCGCCAGGAGATCATGGCAGCCGAGGACGTAACCGAGATCATCGCCGGCATGCGGGAGCAGACGATCGACCGCATGGTCAGCGCACGGGTTCCTGCGGGGTCCTATCACGACGATTGGGATCTCGAAGGGCTCGCTGACGATGTTTCGACAAACCTCAATCTCGACCTCCCGGTCAAGGATTGGGGCAAGGAAGACGGCGTGACGGAGAAGGACATCTTCGAGGCACTCTGCCGCATAACGGAACGGCACGTCGCCCACATCAAGACCGTGTTCGAACCCGGGACATACGACTACGCCCAGAAACGCGTGCTGCTGGAGACCTTCGACAGGGTCTGGCGGACGCACCTCGCGGAGCTGGAGGCGCTGAAGAACGTAGTCAGTCTGCGCAGCTATGCCCAGCGAGAGCCGATCATCGAATACCGGACCGATGCCTATGCAATGTTTCAGAACATGATCGAGCACCTCGAAGACGAGGTGACACGGCATGTCATGGCAATCCGCCCGCGCCCGCCTCAAGCGGCGCCGAGCGAAAACGCAGCCTGAAGGGAGAACTAGAGTGAACGATCAATTGACCTTCATCGGCATCCGAAACACAGCCCTCGAGGAGGCTGCTTCACTCGTAAGGGATCTTGCGGGTGAGACCTTCGTCGGGATCGGCGGCAACATGTCATTGCGCAGGCCTTCTCAGGCGCAGCTTGCCGATGCCATCCTCGCCCTCAGGGATTCCGGCCCGCCGGAACGAGCGGGAATGGTTGCCAGTGTCACGGATGACAAGGAAACACGCGCGCAGCGGGCTTTGGCAGGCCTTCGGGATGCTCTCAAGGCAGGCATCACCCGAAGTGACGGAGAACATCGCATTCTTTTGAGCGATGGAACGTTCTTCTCGGGCAGAGCGGCGGACGAATGGCTCGCCTTGATGGAGGCGATCATCCAGGTGGCCGACAACGTCCTCGGGCAGGAGCAGCCTCAGTGGCGGGCGTATCCCGGCGCTTCCTGGCCTGATGAGCCCGTGGAGGCTGACTGCATCGGATCCTTTGAAAGCATCCATGAAGCCAAGTATGCCTGCGAGAACACACGCCGTGGTGGGTTCGATGACTTCGTCATCCACGAGCGGACGCGGGAGATGTGGAGGCGCAAGGTCGGTGGCCCCTGGGAGCACATCGACCCAACTCGCAGCGGATCTGCCTGAGGAAACGATCTCTCAGGATCAGATGCGCCCACTCTCCAGAGCCGCCAGTCCGCGATCGGTGACGAGGAGCCTCGCGTGCGACAGTTGCTGATGAAGGCCGTCGCGGGGGACGCGGGCGAGGCGCAGGAGACCGCGGCCGACGAGGTCTCGCAGATCCTTGTTGTAGCCGACTCCACCTTGGACCTGCAGGCGGATCCCAATCTCTCGCGCCTCCTGCAGCCATTTCATCTGCCGCTGTCGGCGCGGCAACTGGACGATCTGGTTCCGTCTCCAGTCCCGGGGAGAAGTCATGAAGTTGCCGCTGGGCCACGACCCCGGCGGGCATTGGGATTTCTTTGCGGTCATCGTGTTCTCCGGCATCGTTATCTGGGACGGGAATATGGCGAAAACCTTCGCACAACGGATGTTCCAGGTGGCGCGAACGAAGCTTTGATGGCGAGTCTCGCACCATATTCGGCTGCAGATCGATAGCCCTGGCCCGGGACATGGAAGAATTCTTCCGCGAAGTTCATTGCCTTGTAGGACATCAAGCAGAGGTAACGCGCGCGAAGGATGAGAACCGCGGCTGACGTGTCATCGAGCTTCCCTAGCGCCTTGCCTCGCTGCGACGGGGTCTGCGAAAGGAATTTCAGCGCCTTCTCCGTTTCCTCGGGGGTCATTGCGAAAAGCCTGTCGCCAACTTTCTCGAACTGAGCGACCCCTGCATCCCTTACTTCGATCTCATCGAGCAGCTCATCGAGTTCTTCCGCAAGCCCGTTGATTTCGGCCGGATACCTGCCCAGACCAAACTGTCCCATCGCAACGCTCTCCTTGTGGTTGGGGATATCTAAGATAGTGCCCCGCTCGTCTGTGTTAACAATTGCACTTGAAGTTTTCAGACGAAGTGGCGGACTCCCGGATCGTTGGAGCGAGGGCCTGGCCCAGCGCCGACCAGAAGGGGCCAAGCTCATCCCTGCCGATGCCGACGACAATATGATCCCGCATTTCGAACTCTTCCTGAGAAATCGGTTCGACAGGTGTCGTGGTACTCACTCACCGTCCCCTCGGGTCAGTGCCATCAGCTCGTCCGCCGACATGGTCGGGACGATGCCCGCGGCGCGCAGCCGCTCGCGGCCGACCTCCGTTTCCTTCCGGATGAGAGCTGCGCGGTCTTCCTCCGCTAGATGCCCATACTTGGCATGCCAGCGGGCCTTGATCTGTTCCATCGTGTCAGGCATTGGTCCTCACCATTTCATAAGCTGAAAGGCATCTTACTTCGTTGCCGTCTTGTCGATCACAAGACGAAGGCACCGGGTCGGGTTCTGCTCAAAAGGATTGCCATAGTCCTCGTAGTATTCTTCAATCCGAAGCCAACGCTTGTCTTCTTGCTTGGCCCGGTTCACCAGGTCGGTGAAATAGCGGATCGCCGCTTGCGGCGACATCCCATCCAGATGGAGTTCTTGAACAATCTTCTTCGTCACCATCTCGCCTTTCCGTGAACATCGTACGTGGTCGCAACCATAGACCGAATCCTTACGTTGTCAACATTTATTGCCCCACTTAATGACTGCTTTGTTAGAGATCGCAGATAATCCCTATATTCCTGGGGGCATCCCGTTGCATCGCAGAACGATCCATACCTACAATACCATGGACTCGATGCAATGAAGTCAGGCCTCCCGCGGCGAAAAGACCAGAAAAATGGGAGGAAAACACCATACTGGAAACGGCATGGGCGCGGCGAATCCTCCTCGGAGGCGGAACCCGCGCCCTTTTTCCTGTTGTATGCCGGCGCGCCGTCATGCCTAATCGTGGCAGGCGGCAATTCCGCCACACGACGGAGACCAACATGACTGCCCCTGAATTCGACCGAGACGTTGCCTGCAAGTCGGACAACAGCGGAGGGTCGAAATCTCCAAGGTTCGAATTCCATTCCGAATGCGATGGGCGGAACACCAGGATCGACTACAAGCTGGTCGATCACAGGGCAGGGCACTCGGTCAAGTCATCCGTCGTACTCGAGGGAAGGATCACGCGCGATGATATTCTCGATCTCGCGGAAAACCTTGATTTCGGGGACATCATCGATCCCTACAGGGCCGGGTTTCCAGATCTTTCGGAAAGAATGCCCTCGAGCTGGAAGGACAGCGGCGGTGCCGTCCACGTCGTTCAGCGCATCAGTTACACGAACAACCCGGCTCCTGATTACCTCCCGTCAACCGACCAGTTCCTGGCAGCGGTCATCGACTACGGCGCAAGGGAACACTGACAGCATCGCCCCCTAGTGGCCACAGGTGCGAGTCTTATCCAAATCGTAATGTTGACAATTACGTTCGGTCGAGTATTGTCCGCTTCAGATGACAAGGAGCGAACAATGCAGAACTTCGCAAGCACGATGACCGACGAACAGCTCCTCGAGGTTGTCAGGGCCATGGACAACGTCGCCCGGCCGATGGATCGCCGCTTTGAAGGAGACGACGATCCCATCGTTGACCTCATGAAGTCGCTCAACCTCAACCAGACCGTCGTCGACAAGCTGCTGGTCACCGGCGAAGTCCTGCGAGAATGCGTGAACCGGGGCATTCAGATCCCGCGGGGCAACTAGGAGCGGATCCTCGCTTCCCAGGCGAGGATGTCCATCTTTCTCGCCTGGCCCCATCTGTAGCCTCCCACTCCCCCGGTTCGCGGAACCACCCTGTGGCAGGGAACCAGAAGAGCTATCGGATTGCGGCCAATGGCCGTACCCACAGCCCTGACCGCAGACGGTCTCCCCATGCGGCTCGCGAGATCCGAATAGGTTTCGACGCTTCCGCAAGGAATCTCCATCGTGTGCCGCCAGACATCCCGCTGGAAGTTGGTTCCGATGAAAGCCAGGCCGCATCGGGGCATCCTGAATGCGCCATCATCGAAGGTGTCGCTTCCTATCGCCTGGGCCATCGCATCGTCACGCATAACGGCAGCGCCTGGCCAGTCCGTTTCGATCCCCGCAATGCCCGAGGACTCATCAGCGCAGAACGCCAGGGCGGCGAGATGTCCGCCCACCGCTGCAATTGCGGCCAATCCGAACGGCGTGGAATGAAAGCCAACGCTGACTTGGGGTCGGCTGCGAAGCCACTGGCCCACATCGATGTTGGTGAGTGCTGGTGTCGAATCTGTCTGCATTGGATCCTCCTTTGAACCAGAGGAATCACCGCATGGTGTCCAAGCGGCCGCCACCCGAATCTTGCATGGCCTGGTGCCGCGCTAAAGCAAGAGATCAACCATGTAGGTTTCGGGGTGTGCCATGATGGCGAAGAGCTAACGGGTCGCGACCGCGCGCCAGGTTCCGTTCGAGTAGTCGGACTGCTGCTTGTGATAGGCCTCGATGAGGGTCTTGTCCGCGAGCCACCACGAATGGCCGCGCTCGCTCTGCATATCCTCCTCAATCTGAGCGTCCGTCCGCCCGTCGTAGGCATCAGCCCATCCGGCAAGCAAGTCGCCCGCATCAGGATGCCCTGGATTGAAGTCATCGTAGAACTCCGTCCTGTATCGGCCGATCTCGTCCGAGCTCGACGGGATGAGCGACACGGAGTGGCCCTCTCCGAACTGGTCGCGGGTCGGATCGAGGATCGAGCCGTCGGGCAGGATGTTCACGACATGCCCGCCGCCGCAGATGATCTCGCCATCCGATGTCAGGTAACTTACCGACAAGCGTTCCCAACCGTACCGCATCTGCAGCACTTCGGTGACGAAATGGCACATGCCACCGCCGCCTTCCGCCCTCCGGATTTCCTCCCGCAAGACCTCGATCTCATCGACCAGTTCCAGTGAAAGTTCATCGATGGCTGTTCCAGGGCCGCCAATGCTCTTCATGTAGGCGCGCGAGGCGGCGGGATTGAAAGCAGGCATGGGAAATCTCCTATCGGCACATGGATTTCGACGAAGACGTTGACGACGATCCAGCCGACGGGTCCGCCAAGCTCCCTAGAGAAAACGGCCGTTCCGCAATTGTCGAGTGGACAATTGCGGTTTGCTCGACAGCGAGCGATGCATCAACGAGTCCCTTCGCAGAAGATCGTGTGAATGAACTCAAGCCGCCTGAGTATCGGTAGTAGAGGGCGCTCGCGAAGCCAAGTGTCGCCAGTGGTACGCCTGGACAAGAATTTCCGCGAACTTCTCCCGAAGCTCTGGCGCGTCGCACCTCATGAACTGCGGCGCCCACCAGTCAATCATCACAGCTAGCCCCTTGCGATGCGCGGTTGCTTCGTTCTGAAGAAGATATTCAAGGATATATAGAGCCCGCTCCATTTCCCATCGCTGGCCTTGAGGTGGGCGGGCGCGAGAAACCTCCTTGCCGTCGATAACAACTTTTTCGAAAGCGGAAAGCGGATGCCCGGTGCGAAGTGGTTCTAACATTGAGGACAGCCTGTGTTGGTCTGATACCAAAATGTTCCGTCACGCAATGAACGGCCGCAAGCTGTTTGCGAGGGGCGCTCTGTGCGATGCCAGGACGAAGGTGTCTCAATTCGCGGGCAATCTCGCCGCATCCCTTTGGCGATCTCGAGGACTGGTCTTCGAAACGGGAGGATCAAATCCCACGCAGAGGACTCGCTTGAGACTCGCCGGCGGAGCCGCATTTTTGATTCAAGGCGATCCTTGACCTAAGATTTCAAAACAGAACGAAGGTGAGGTGCAGCCATGAATCAAAAATCTCTTATTGCATCCGGCATGATCTCACTGGCCATGCTTCTCCCAAGCTTCGCGAATGCTGCCTGCTACGCGCAGCAGTATATCCCCCCGAGACTTTCCTGCGCCGGAGCCGATGGAAACTCGGCGGACTTCGCGGGAGGTTGCACGAGTGTTCCCGGAGAAATCGTGATGGTGGCGACGGCCTGCCCGCCGATCGCAAGCAACGGGTCTGGCGGCCTAAACGACCGCGAGGACCGCTATTCGCGAGAAAACAGCGATAGCGGCTCGTCCTCCCGTTGGTAACTTGAGCTCGGACGGGCGAGAAAGACAGAAGACGCATCCCCCGGAAAGAGGACGCAATGCCATACTACCACCCTGCAATGAAGAGCCTCGCTGGGTTCCACCTAGAGAACGGCTTTCTGTCGATGAAGAGCCTCATTGAGCGTGAGCATCCGCATAGGCGCGGACGGTACAGTCTTCAAAACGCTCCTGAGGAAGCCCGCACGCTGGTATTCGACACGCCAGAGCGCGCTGCAGAGTGGTGGGCTGGTGCATATGGCACCGAAATCGTCATGCTACAGATCGATGGCGACGTGACGCTCGAGCAGGACAGCCCGCCACTGCTCGAGGGCATGCTCTACCTCGAGGGCGAAATCCCGCCTTCCCAGGTGTCCCTGTACCTCGCACCGTCGCTCACACCTTGATGCCCACTCATAATTGATTGCCCGATAGATCGCAGGTTCGCTGATCCTGCCACAAACAGAAAGCCCCGTGTCGCCGGGGAAAAGCGACACGGGACCGAAGGCACTTTCGTCCTGGTGACAGGGCGTGCCCTATTCTGCAGCTTCGGCGGCCGATGCAGGCACGATGCCGTTGATCGGGATGACCTTCTTCTGCTGCGCTTCGGGAACGACGCGCTCAAGGTCGACGATCAGGAGACCGTTCTGGAACTTGGCACCGCGCACCTCGAGGAAGTCGGCGAGCGCGAACGTGCGGGTGAAGTTGCGCACGCCGATGCCGCGATGCAGATACTTCACGCCTTCGCCTTCGGTCTTCTTCTCGGCCTTGACGGTCAGGACGCCCTCTTCAGTGGTGATCTCGACTTCCTCGGGCGTGAAGCCCGCGAGCGCGATCACAACCTGGAACTCGGTCTTGGAGAGCTCGATGATGTTGTACGGAGGATAGGATGTCGCCTTCTGGGATTCGATCGTATCAGCGGCGATCTTGATGAGGCGGTCGAAGCCGATGAGGGCGGAGGGGGTCACGATACGTGCGTTCATGTTGCAGTTCTCCTTAAGCAACTGGTCTGTCATACGATGCCGCCTCCCGTGGGACGGCGGCCGCTTGCCGGAGCCTTGTCGGCCTCCGTACAATGGATCTGGGATCGGGTCGTAAAGGATTCAAGAGAACGCCGCAACAATTTTGAAGGATTCCCGACGAGCTTCCGGAACACCTCGCGGTATCGAACCAGCGCGCAGCCCCTGCGTGGGAGCCGCCGATGCCAGAGATGCAGAAAAAGATGCTTCTGGAGGAGGCCGAAGCCTTTCTGGCCGTGCATGTCGCCGAAATAATCGCGGACAGGACTTTCTACCGCTGGCTAATGACGACTGCGCGGTGCCGAAGTCGTGCAAAGACGATTGTCAGGGCAACTGCTGAGAGGGGGTCAGTTGCTGGCATCCGGTGGCGCAGGCCGCAGAAACAGGAGGCTGAGCTTGCTCGCGCCCAAGATAAGAACTTCATGGAGTTGACCAGGGTCTCCCGCCTCGTCGCGCACGGTCATCGTCCAGCACCTTTCCCAGTCCGGAATGTTGTCGTCGAAATCCTCCTCGGGCCAGCTCATGGGCGAAAGGCCATAAACGCACTGGATGTCTGCGTCGTCAAAAACTTCCGCCTTAAGCCGCTCCCACGTCAGCTTCGATCCAGTCATCCGATTCTCCTCTGTATCCCAGGAACCATGGTGACCTGGAGGCCCTTGGTGTTCAACAGGACGACGAGATTCGCCGAGGCGAAGGACAGCCCCGGCATTTTTCTTCGCAATCCTTCTTGCAGGCGTGTCTCATTCGTTACACGCTAGGACTCGGACAACAAGGAGTCTGTATATGAGTTCGAAGAGTGCACTGATCCACGTAAGGATTGACGAAGACGTGAAGGATAGGGCGGCGGCGGTGCTGTCCGACTTCGGCATGACCACGTCCGACGCAACGCGCATCCTTCTCACCCGGATTGCGAAGGAAGGCACAATTCCTCCCGTACTCCTGGCTTCGAAGGAGGATTATGACGAGTGGTTCCGGAGAAAGGTGCAGGAAGCGCTCGATGATCCGCGGCCCGCGATCCCCCACGAGGATGCCAAGCGCCGCTTGCGCCAAAGGGTCACGAGAACGGCGCTCCGCCTTGAACGAAACGAGGGTTCTGAGTGAATCCTTGTCAAACTTCGTTGACACCCTACGCGTTCGAAGGATACGTTCGCAACCAATATAGGAAACCGCTGGATTTGAGGGCGACGTTATGAGCGGAACTGTTCTGCGACTGAAGGCTGCTACGCACTATGGTGACAACGGCACGGATAGCGTCAATTTCAAGGCCCACGCTGGAACTGTCATGGTCGCGGTAGTCCTCGGAGCTGAAGAACTCAAGCACCCGAAGGCTGACTTCGACTTCGTCGCCGCAATGGCGAAACTCGGCTACCAGCCTATGGGCGACAATCTGGAGCTCCTGCGACTTCGTGCCGTCGAAGCGGCCGCAAAGCGGTATGTCGCCTCGGTAAATGGCGGTCCGGCCCATGACATCTGGGACACCGAGAACGGAGAGTTCGAAGAGGGGGCCTCGCGCGTCGCGTCCGATTCAGCGTGGAGGAGCTACGATGAAGAGAAGCAGAATGCGTTCGATGCGCTGGCATCGACCCTCGAATCGGAACCCGTTCCCGTCGCGTGACCGGATAGGTCGTGAACGCTCATCTCAAGGAACTCTTGCATGAACAATTCCCAGTCCAGGATGAAGGTGACCGGGTGCATCGTCGCCGGCCTCGTGCTCGCTATCGTCTCCTACCCGACGGTCAATTCCTGTCTCCTTGGCAATCAGCCTGCCACAGAATCTGGCTATTTCGCCGTCGCGCAGATCTGCGTGCAGGACGAGGGACGCTGGGGCTGCCTTGAGGAAATCGAAAAATGGGTCGTCCGCACAACTGCAGCAAAGGACAGGGCAGGTCCGGATGGATTTTCGCCCCGTTACGACACCAACACCTATCCTGAAGCGCTCATCAAACTGGTTCCGGCCAACGAGATGCTCGCCGCATGTCCTCTTGACCGCAAGGATGAGTGCGCAGCACGCCTGATCACTTTTGGATATGACCGTACCTCAGTCATGAATCACTCTACGCCCGAGGCCATCCGATGAGGTCCAAGATGTACTTGCCGCTCATGGCGGTGTTCGTTCTTACCGCGTGCGGGTGTGCTTGGGGTTGGTGGTTCGTGCATCCAGGCTTCGGTCCAGTGGCGCTTGCGTTTGGACCGCTTCTCATCATGTGGGATGCCTTTTGCAGGAAGCGTCCGGAGCGGCCGATATGGCACCTTGTGTCTCTAGGGCTGCTGGCGTTTAGCTTAACTTTTGCGTTAAACCCGGGATATGCGGATCTGGAGAAGATCGCCGCGTCGGTGGAGCGCTGCATCCCGTCGAAAGGTGCGATCAAGCCGTGCCTCGAAGAAGCTGAGACCCTCCACGTCTACAGAGTGCGTGCGTCAAGTCTTGAGGCGGTCGATTGGCGGAAGGCCCTGGAAGGCTGCATCCGGGTATCCGGAGCGCAGGCGTGCATCAAGGATTTCGTAGAGAACGACGTCGCTGGCCCCGGGGTCGTTACCACCGAAGATATCGCCGCCATCTGCCTCGGCGGCGACAACAGGACTCGCTGCCTGCTGGATCTCTCCGACAATGAGTATCCCTTTGGAAAGCTCACAGTGGCTGGCCACATCTGGCCGTCCGCGAAACCATCTGTGGGTTCGACCTCCAAGTGATGGCAGCGCCGGCCGAATTCATTGATCGGTGCCGTTTCGGTTTCCGGCTCGGGGCCCCAGTGGACGCTTAGACCCCGTGAATCCTCGATAAAGAGCCGCTTTCTGCCGGGCGACGACCCGGGCCGACCCCATTTTTCCAAAATGTGTCTGGGGCTCTTCTAAATTGTTGCGCCGCAAGGATTCGCAACATGTATAATAGATACCAAACTGTGCTCAATCGGATCCAATCCATGAAAACTCTCATTCGCCTGTTCCTCTCGGCCTCGATCGCGCTGACATCGGCACTCCCTGCAAGCGCACAGCAATATGTGTTCCGCTACAAGCAGCCGCTCGACGCCTCGGACACGGATCCCGGGGTCGAGGACCCTGGTTATGGGGTCGGCAATGACATCACCGTCTACTTCAACGGCGCGATCGGCTATCAGTTCTCGAAGTACATTCCTGTCGCCACCAAGGACGTTGTCCAGTGGAAGCGGTCCAAGGGAAGCTACCAGGCGGGCCTTTCGCTGAATGCATCGACAGGCGTGATCTCCGGCATCGCTTCCGGGGATGCACAGCCCCGCAATGCGGTGATCATCGGTTACGATGTCCGCGGCAAGGCCATCGCCCGCGCTTCGATCAACTTCCAGTTCCACAATCCGGTCGGCGAGCCCCAGAACCTGGTTTTCTACGGCCACACGGGCAAGTATCTCTACCGCGAGATCCCAGCGACGGTGAACGTGGCGCGCTGGGAGCCGCTTACTCCGCTGCCGGGCGATTTCCAAACCGAAGGCAGATATCTGGCAGGAACACCCGAACATGCCTACGATGAGAGCGTCTCCTTTATCGGCTTCGACTACCTGGGCAAGGAAGTCGCATTCGTCACCGGCAATCTGATCGTCCAGGATGGCCCGCAGGTCGTCACAATCGCCGATCAGTACCAGCATCCGACCGACAGGTTCAGCGTCAGCCCCTCGGTGGCGTACAGCGTCGGCGAGATCTCCTATCGGTTGAAGGCGTTCGGTGGCTACCCGGCATCGCTGGGTTTCGATCCAAAAGGCAATCTTTCGGGGTATATCCCGACGTTCAACACTTCACTGCGGTTCCAGATCGAGGCCGTCGACGTCGACGGCACGACGGGTACGTCGAACATCTTCACGCTCGGAACGTACGCGCCGGACGTGGAGATCTCGGTCATGCCGGATCTCTATGCGACCGCCAAGACACCGTACGCCCTCCAGTTGACCGGCAAGGACCTCTCCGGACAGATGAACTGGCAGGTTCTGACAGGCTCTCTCCCCACTGGTTTGTCGCTCGACCCTGAGACTGGTCTGATTTCCGGCACGCCTGTGACAGAACAGCACCTCAGCGGCCTCGTCATCTCCGTGGCCACCTCCGACGGCGGTTACGGGGAAACCAAGCCCTTCAATTTCCATGTGCAGCCTGAAGGACTCGTTATCTCGTTCGATGCGAAAAACGTCCGGGTCAACGAGGCGTTTGCGACTGCCGGACCCCATCTTGAGAAGGGAATAATCGAGCCTTACTCGTTCTCCGCTGCGGCGAACTGGGAGGCATCGCAGTCCCTTTCGATCAACTACGCCACGGCCAAGGTTTCCGGACGCATCACAACGGCAGGCCGCCACGATGTCCCGTTCAACTTCACCAACGGAGACGGCGCGCAGAAAACGGTCCTGCAGCCGATCGGCGTCTACAACCCGCTCGCCCTGAGCTTCGGATCCCCCGTAAAGTTCCACCGCCGCACGTTCGGGAACGCCCTGCCGACGGTGGCGGCGCAGAGCGTCATCGGCGATGCGGCCTTCACTGTCACCGGAACGCTCCCTGAAGGGCTTTCGTTCAATCCCCTGACTGGCGGCATCTACGGAACGCCGAAGACACTCGGCACCACGTCTGGACTGGTCGTCAGCATCAAGGATGCCAGCAACGCCTCTGCCCCTTCGCCTGCTTTCGATATTGTCGTCGAGGACCGTCCAGCCGTGGAAGTTTCGGTCGGCGATGTGAACGTCCAGCGCTTCGTGGACAATCTCGTCCCGGTTGCCAGCGCCAAGAACGCTTATGACGGAGTTGCTTACGAACTCGTCGCAGGCAGCCTGCCCGCTGGACTGGGCTTCGATGAGAACGGCCGGATCACGGGGTCCACCTCGGCTGCTCCAGGCGTTTACAGCGGCTTCCGGGTGAAGGCCACCGACGGCGAAGGCTATACCGCCACCAGTTCGACGTTCTCCATCACGATCATCGCTCCGTCCAATCTCGAGAACCTCAACGGTGGAGCGACTGAGAAGAGCTGGACCGTCGGCGTGCCGTTCTCGCTTCAGCTCCCCCGCCCGGTGAACGCCCTCGGTACGGTAACCTACGAGATCCACGGTCTTCCGGAAGGCGTTTCGGTTGTGGGCGACAAGCTTGTCGGCACGATCGAAACCTTGGGAGCCTCATCGTTTGAAATGATCCTGACGGATGAGACCGGGCGTTCGCTGACTGCCACGCTGACAGTGAACATTCTGGAGCCGATGACTGCGTCGTTGGACGGCAGCAGCCCACAGGCCTCCACGTTCTCCCTGATGAAGATGGCTTCGTCCACGCGGTTCGACGTTGCTCGGGGCGTCGGCACGAACATCAATGCGAAGGTGACGAATGGCATCGAGCCTGTCGTCTACAATTTCGCCGGAATGCTCCCGACGGGAATGTCATACGAAAATGGCGTGATCTCCGGCGCCCCGTTGCTCGACGGGCAGACGACCAGCGCCACGCTCACCATAACGGATGCTGCTGGCAACGTAGTCACGCTACCTGCCGACTTCCGAGTGACCGCGCGTCTGCCTGTCGACGTGGCCTACGACTTCTCATCCGCGTTGGCGATCAACACGAGCTACTCGCTGCCACAATACTCGACGGTCAAGAACGCGATCGGGGCCGTCTCCTATGAAATCTCCGGGGCGCTTCCTGCTGGTGTCAGTTTCGACAAGAAAACCGGCGTCTTCTGGGGCATCCCGACCATCGACGGACGTTTCCCCGGTATCCAGGTCACGGCTACCGACAGCGAAGGAGCGACTTATGCGGGAACCTACGGCCCATTCGAGATCGGCGTCGGCCACGCCGGGCCGCTAGGACTCGCGACGAACCTCTGGTTCACGGTTCGTGCAGGAGAATCCTTCCTCCGGAGCATCCCGGTGTCGAACGGAACGAAGCCGATCCTGTTCGCCACTTCCGACGGCGGCGCCATGCCACATGGACTGCAGCTCGGATCGAGCGACGGCTCCGTCTCGGGCACGTTCTCCGCAGTTGGCACCTACAACGCGGCTGTCACGGTCTCGGACGACTTCGGCAAGACCAAGACCACGACACTTCAGTTCTCGTCGGTTGGGCCTCTGCAGATCGCCGCCCCGACGACGCTGGCGTTCAGCCAGTACTCGACTGTCGCGATCAATGCCAGGGCAACGAACGCCATCGGTGGCGCATATTACCAGCTCATTTCCGGAACCCTGCCGGATGGGCTGACCCTGGAACCGTCCAATGGTCTGATATCCGGAACTCCGAAGATCAAGGGAACCGCCTCGAACCTGGTTGTTCAGGTAACGGACTCGACTGGCGCAAAGGCCCAGACCCCGGCATTCGGCATCACCGTCAATGACAGGATCCCGCTTGCGATGGATCTGGCGACTTCATACCCGGTTTTCGCAAACGTCGGGTACAAGCTTTCCATTCCGGTTTCCAACGCGGTTGGAGCCGTGACCTTCGCCCAGACGGGCACGCTGCCGGACGGCATCGATTTCGATCCGATCAACGGACAGTTCTCCGGTGTCGCATCCGTGATTGGTACGTTCCCCGGCATCTCAGTCACGGCCACCGACAGCGTCGGTGGCACCGTCACCAAGACCTTTTCCCTCGTCGTCACGACGAACGGAAACCCGATCGTGCTCTCTGTAGCTGACTTCGTGACGAAAGTGGGCCACCCGATCCTGACGACCGCGCCAACGTGGTCGAACACCGTGGGCGATGTCTATCTCTGGGCCGACGACACGCTTGGCCAATATGCCCTCGCGATCAACCACCAGACCGGCATCATCTCCGGCACAGCCAGGGAACTGATGAACTTCACTCCGAACGTCCACGTCAAGGACGGGACTGACCGCGTCACGTCCAAGCCGATCAACATCAAGGTGATCCCGAGGATGGTCGTCAACGCTCCGGCAAGGATCGAGCTGATGGTTAATCGCCAGATGCAGCAGGTCACGCCGACCTTCGACAACGTCGTCGGAACGCTCGCCAAGTCTGTCGAGGGGGCCATGCCTGCTGGCGTCACGTTCGACGGCACGAGGTTCGCCGGCACACCGACGGAAATCGGCACTTTCGACGTTACGGTCAAGGGCGTTGACGGCCTTGGTGACACCGGGTCGTCGAAGGTGAAGATCATCGTGGCCAACAACGGTCAGCCCCCTTCGATCTCGTTCACACCTGCAGCGTCCGGATACCTCGTCACCGGCGCGGTGATCCTCACGCCGACCTATAGCAACTCGAAGACTGGCGACGTGGTGACGCTTGCTCCTGACTCGCAGCCGCTGCCTCCCGGCATGTCGATCGTCAAGAACGCTTCCGGCCTCTATGACCTGGCCAAAGCGGCTGGGACGAATGACGAGGTCGGGGGTTATGGCGGTATCAAGCTGCGTGTGACTGACAAGGGAGGCCTCTATAGTGAGACTGCCCCCTTTGCCATCATCTACACGAGCTCCCCGGCGCTGGCATACTCCAACCTGAACCTGTCGCTTCGCGTCGGTGAGCCGCCCGCGGCCTCGCCAGTCGTGAGTGCAGGAAAGGCTACCGCAGACCTGAACTTCGCCTTCCAGACCGACGTGACTGGAGGATCGCTGACGATCAATCCTTCGACCGGTGCATTGAGTGGCAGCGTCAGCGCCTCCGGAATGAACGTGGTTGCGGTCACGGAGAGCTACGCCGGAAGGGCCATCCGCACGATCAACTACAACGTCACGTTCACAGTGAAACCGTTCGCTGTGTCCGCGGGCGACATCGCTGCGGTTATCGGAACTCCATTGGCTGCCCCCGCACCGACCGTCACCAACGGCTTGCCGAGCGGAACATGGACGCTCTCGGGCGCTCCGGCGTGGATGTCGATCAACCCTTCGACTGGCGCCCTTTCGGGAACACCAAACGCCAGCGGTAACTATCAGGTAACGGCAACGTTCGCTGACACCTACGGGTCGGCCTCGAAGACATTCACACTCAGCGTCAGTGCCGGGGTGAAGGGGTACAAGTACGTCAAGATCATCGACAGGACGTACACGACTCCCTACACGTACCACCGCACCGACGAGGTTGCCCTGTTCGATGAAAAGGGCGTGAATGCGACGAGCCTTGGCACGATTGTTAGCCAGAGCCGGCCCTGGGCGACTGCACTTGACGGGAACCCGGCTACGAACTTCCAAACCAACCCGGAAAGTGCCACCACCGGACCGACCGTTGTGCTGCAGTTCCCTTCGCCGATCAACTTCAGCAGTGCGACCGGTCTCGGAGCTATCGGTGGCTTTAACGGCTACTTCAACCCGAATCTCGTCCTGAGACTTCAGGTTTTCGGTTCCGACGACGGGGTGGCCTGGACCGAGATAGGTTTCGGCACAGGCACGGTGGCGCTGACGCAAAAGCCCTGATCAACGCATGAACGAAAATCCCCCAGTCAGACTGCTGACTGGGGGATTTTTATTTTGGAGCAACAGGACTAGTGGGTGGAGCCGTTGCTGTCATCGACCAGACCCTTTGTCGGCCATTGCCTTGCCTTCGTGGCAATCGCCTTTTCCCGCTTCCAGCGTCGTTCTTTTTCGCTGACCGATCTCATCGGATTGAGGACCTCCGACATCTTTCGGCTCTTCGCCTCCGAATATGCGGGCGCGACCCGTGGGTAGTCCGGAGGTAGCTTGCAGTACGCGAGGTACTCGTCCCAGGTCATACCCCACTTCTGACGTATGTGCCGGGTGATCATCGCTCGTCCCACCCCGTCGAAAAGGCAGTAGATCTTGGTATCGGTCACGCTGTCTTCGACGCTCATGACGATGGGGGGATGGCGGAGAACTGACGGCTGGATCATGGCAGTGGAAGCAGGCACCGCAGTGGGCTTCGGTTGGTCGCTGACAGTCACTTCGCCGCTGGTAATCAATGTCTCCTCGGACGAAACCGGGACACCTGCTTCCTTCGCGGCAGCCCGCTTCTTCCGCGCCCATTCTGCATAGTATCCCCCAGGCCGCCCTTTCGATCTCCGGATGCCCGCAAACTCCCTCAAGGTGATATTCCTGAGCGCGCGCTTGATCTTTGACTTCGTGCGGGGAAAGTCTCGTGGGAGTTCTGCGAGCCGCAGGTACTCTTCCCAGTCGAGGCCGTAGGTGAGCCGAACATAGGCGGCAAGGTTGCTCGCGGCCACTCCATCGAACCTGCAATACACAGTGTCCTCAACGATGCAATCCAACGGGCCGAGAACAAACGAGACCGTGGGCGTAGGCATCGATCGAGCCGCCCTTGGATGAAGCTCCTTCCTTCTGAGCTGCGTCATATGTCTGATGGCCTTGACGCGGAGCTTCTCCCGCAAGGGGTCATCGAGCACGGGAGGTGGGGCGGCAGGCGGCCGCTCCTTCTGTGCGGGAGCCGTTGTTACGACATTTTGCTCGGAAAGACGGCCTTCGGCGGAGAGTTCAGCGGCAACCCTCGATACCAGGTCAGCGATCTTGGTCGCTACTGCACCAGCATCGCCATCCTTCATGGCAAGAACGACACGTGCGACGATCTCCGCGATGGTTTGATAGTCGAATTTAGAGGGCGTTCCGGGCATGGCTCTTCCTTCGTCTACAACGCATTTAACACGCGAGGCAGGCCGATCTCAAGGATGAGCTATGTGTGGCAGTTATTCCGTTGCTGGCGCGTCAGCAGCGAGAGTTGTTTTTGCCCGCTCTCCCACATCTCTGAGGACAGCAGGCAGTGCGCGGCCGGGCGCGACCAGACGCATGCGCCCTACCTTCGCCTCGGAAGACGGCTCGGTGCCGTATTTGGCACGATACTCGTCAAGGCCCATTGTCGACCAGTTCTCGTCTGCGGCATAGAATTCGAGCGCATCCTCAAGCTTCTCTATCCGGGCCTCGAGCGCCTCCAACTCGTGCAAGACGGCGAGCACCAGTTCTGGATCCAGGAAATGCGCGCGGCCTGTCCTTGCGCAGTTCACCGCCCAGTCGCGTATTGCGGCTGCGCCGTTTGAAAATGCATACGCGGTTTCGGACATGAGTGCCTCCATGTTCGGCATCGACTGAAATTATGTGTTGGAGACGAATTCTTCGTCGCTGGAAGGATTCGTCGTCAATAGAGCATGGACGGCGACAAGATGGAAGTGGCGCGAAGGCATCAGGTAGGAAGGAATTCTGATGCCGCTGAAAGCCTCAACCGGAAGAATTCGATTTGCGGCCGGCGAACCAAGAACACATGATTGTGCTACCATCTCCAGGAGGTCGACATGCGCGGTTCCAGTGTACTTCTTTTCGGCAGTGTCGTGTTCGCCTGCCTCTCCGTCAGCGCGATGAGCGCGAAAGCCGCTTGCTATGAAGAGCAAGTCATTGAGAGTTCTCTGTCATGCTCCTCGTCCAGCAGCAGTTCAGCGGATTTCGGGACAGGGTGTGTCTACACCGAGCCGCAGGTCATTCAGGTCGAAGTCGCCTGCAAGTCGCAGTGGGTCAACTCCTATTCGGCCACAGAGACACATGCGGCGGCATGCGCGAGGGTTGGACTGAAGCCAACGACAGATGACCGGGGCTACATGTGCGCTGCCGGTGAGCGACGCCCGACGACGGGCGAGGGCTGGCAGGCCATCAGCTATAGATACGGAAAGTGGGGCGGTGGCGGAGGATATGGTGGCAAGAGCGCCCAGTTCCGCGGCGAGTACACCTACACGACCGGCAATCGTGACGATCGCCGTACGGTGACGGTTCCCGCGGCAACGTTCTGCTACAGCCCAGGCGACAAGAAGGACAACGACAAGACCGACCAGCTCGTCGCTTATCTTTGCGGCCCTTGAGCGCAAGACTGACTTGGTGGACCCGTCCGGGCTATCGGGCGAGTCCATTTCGAAACCTTGATTGTCCTGCAGATCCGAGTCTTCTGGTCTTCCTATTCTTGTCAGGGGGCGCAACGGGTCTACTTATTCGCCCCCTGACTCCACTACCAGACGATATACGCAACGATGCCGACAGCGATCAGGGCTGCGAGTATCACGATGCCCCAGATTGCAAGCCTCAGCATGATGTAAGCCGGATGGTTCTGCACGAGCGTCCATGCGACAGACTTGGCAAGCGAGAAGGCTACTTTCTTCTTGTTGTTTTTGATATCGGACGCTTTCAAAGTACCGTCAATGGCGGCGCTTTTACCAGCTTCTACAACGGCTTGCAGTAGTTTTTTGATCATGTTGTTCAGTTCCGTTCCAGTGTGAAGCCGTCAACGATGTCGAGCGAATGATCCTGGTCATCCCAGCGCCAGCGCCCTGAAATGTGCCACGTGATTGGCGTGTCGGCGACAGGATCTCGCCCGATGAGGATACGACCAAGCACACCCTTTCCATAGAATTCGACCGTGCGCCCGTTGCGAAGCATGACGGTCGTTTCCGTCTTCTCGTCCATCTGCAAGCCCTCAGCGGTAGTCGATGTTGCGGAAGCCAGCCGCCTTGAGATCCTCCTGCAGCTTGGCCTTGTCGGCGTAGCCCAGGGTCGAGACGATGTCGTTGTCTCCGGAGATCTCGGCCGACCAACCACCGAATGGAGCAACCTCGTCGACAAACTCGACGGTGACATAGCAGTCTTCCGGCTCCCACTCCTTCTCCAACAACGTGTCAATCAATTCCACGTATCCGATCGGCAGAGGGTCACCGAATGCATTGCGCTTCATGCCTGTTCTCCGTTTTCCCGGGCTTGGCCAGCGACGGCCCGCAGTTTTTCCTTCGTCCTCTGCTCAATGGCGAGAAACTGGGTCTCAGCCAGACGGCGCTGCTCACGTCCCTGTTCGGCGATGCGGATGCTCTCGTCGATCATGGCGAGCAGGTTCTCGTTGGCCTTCGTGATGGTATCCACGTCGGTCAGTCCGGCCTCGATCTGGCGGCGCGCCTCCGCGCTCGCATGACGGACCTGTTCGCTGGTGCTGACGATCAGCTCGTTCGTGAGCTTGCCGATGTCGCTGACAGCGTCTGCCGCCTCGATCGTGCGGGTGGCGGCGACGGCGCGGTGTATCTGCTTTTTCCAAAGACCAAGAGTCGTCGTGCTCACTCCGCGAATCTTGGACACGAGCGCCGTGTCGACATCCTGGATGGCGCGAAGCTCGACCAGTTCCTGGATTGCGAGCTGCCGAGACTGCACGAGGTCGTGGACGCGACGCTCGAGTTCATCGGCCTTGGCGACAAGCTCGCGGTATTCCTGCGCATGCAGGATGTCGCCGCTCTCTTCTGAGCGGGTCTTGAGGGCGGGAATCTCCTTGTCACGGAAATCAGCGAGGATTTCGCGGCCGGTCTCGATATAGGCCTCGAGATGGCGCAGCTCCTGGTGGGCCGTGCTGTAGCGAAGGTCCAGCCCCTCGATGTCGGTCATGAGCGTGCGTGCATGCTTTTGGAGACCTGCGGCGATCGCGTCGATCTGTGACGACACCGTCTCATACTGCTGCGTAAAGCGGACGATCGGGGCAACCTTGCCGAGGAGCCGCCCGATGGCTCCGGGAGCCTTCCCGTTGAGCTGCTCGACGTCGAGGCCCCGGATCTTCAGCACGATGTCGTTGAGGCTCTCCTTCACGGGGCCGACATCCTTGTTCAGCACGCCTGCGAGCAGGTCGTCGCTCAGCCTGACGGACTTCTCCTGCGCCGCATGGCCGAACATCAGGATCGAGTTCGAGTTCCTGATGTCAAGCTCGCCGCGGATGACTTCGGGCGACGGCGCCGGAAGATTGGCGGCAGCCTTCCTGTCGTCCTCGAGCACCTTCTCCACCTCGATGATTTCGTTGCGGTCAAACATCACGGCTGCATACCTTTCCTGTCTTCGTCGATGATGCGACGGGTCACCGCGAGTTCGATCTGGAGTGAATCCCTCGACTGCTTCCGCAGCACCTCGTACCGATGCCGAGCATTGCGCGTCACATCCGTGATCGTGGCGATGGTGGAGGCGGCCAGCGTATCGGCGGACGACCGGTCGGCTACGGACGCTTCTGTCCTCTTCCACGCTTCCGCGAGTCCAAGGAGGCTTTCCATGTTGAGGATCACGAAGGAGATGTCGGTAACGGTCGCGTCCGGGGTTTTCGCAATCAAGAGCAGGCTCTGGGCTGAGTTCCTGATTGCCGCCTCGACCTCTGGCTGAAGGATGTCTTCGCTGGCTGCGGTGATCGCACCGAGAGATGCCATGACCTCAGGGTTGACCCGCCAGAACGGCAACTCGGTCCTGGACGCTGGAACCATTAGCATGAAGCCGACGGCCCCTCCGGCAACGACCGCAACCGTAGCGGCGATGCCACCGATGATGCCGAGAACCGGAACCGCTCCGACCGCTGCCGGAATGCCAAGCACAGCACCGGTTGCCGCTGCGGCGATTTTCCTCTTGCGTGGTTCCATCCGTGAGTCCTTGAAATTGGCATGTTTGAGCCGCTGTCCATCGATAATCCCACAGCCGCCTTGACTGTCAACTTCCTTGCATCAAGAATTCGATGAAATCCGGAAAGGACTCGACGATGCTTCACCAGGCGATTACCTACAAGATCCTACCATACCCCTCTCTGCGCCCCCGCAGGGACATCATGTTCGACATGGAGACCCTTGGCCGACGGGCGGGATGCGCCGTCCTATCCCTGGGCGCCGTCGCATTCGACCCATACGCCGCCTTCGACGGCGAACATCAGGCGATCTCACTGGAAAACCAGTTCTTCGCGAAGATCTCGCTGGCGAGCTGCGAGGATGCCGGGCTGTTCGCCGACAAGAAGACCGAGCTGTGGTGGAAGGACCAGTCCGCAGAAGCCGTTGCAAACGCATTCGGTGGTACCGTCCCGCTGAGAGAGGCGCTCGTGGGTTTCAGGGACTGGCTATTCGAACTCTGCGGACAGAACTCCGACGGCGAAGCTATCTGCAACGTCTGGAGCCACGGCGAGGACTTCGATCAGCCGATCCTCAATCACGCCTACGAAGCGCTGGGCTTGTCGAAGCCATGGCCCTACAACGGCGGCCGCGACACCCGCACGGCTCTTGAGATGGGGGGCGTGACCTACAAGGGGGTTTCGCACATGGCCGTGAAAGATTCGCTCGACCAGTCCCTTGCAGTCCGCCGCGCCTTCAGTAATCTCCGGCTCTCAGCAGCCGCATAGAACCGCTAGGAAGGATCGGGTCGATGGAAGACTTCAGGAAGATCTCGATCGAAGGCGCCGACGCGCTCGTCGGCCGAGCGATCGCGGAGATCAGAGCGCGGCCACAGGAGGGCGGTACAGCGTTCCAGCGACTGACCTTGATTTTTGACGACGGCTCGAGTCTCGTGGTGGACGGAACCTTCCCAGCCTGTTCGTACATGATTTTACCTGAGGATTCGCTCAGCGGGCTTGAAGGTCGGAGGTTCGACGGCCTCGCATGCCGTAGCTTCAAACCGCGTGGTGCCAAGGCCGGCTGCTGGGAGGCCGATCACACATTGACGGTCATTGCGGACGGAGACGAGTACACCTTCCACTGGACATCGGTCGGACGAGAAAACTTCGACGTCAGCCCGGAACCTCGCATCCATGTCCGTGCGCCCTCCCATCTACCGACCGCGTAACACTGCCTCCGGAGCTCTACTCACGATGACCGACTTGAAGCGATACGATTATGCGATCCAGCGACTCCTGCCATCCCTCTGGCTCCGCGGCTACGACTTCGCCGAGAGGGGGGATAAGCCGTCCCCGGGCGATCTCGTGATGCTGCAGTCCGCTCCCCAGTCGGATTGGCACCTCTCCTGGTACGTGAAGGGCGACAGCGACAGGCATCTCCTGGAAAGTCTGAAGACCGGCGAGCTGTGCAACTGGTCGAACGTCGGCCTGATCATCATGAACAGGGAGTGGGTCGCCGACCAGGTGTGCATCAGATGGACCGACAAGCAGTTCGCCTTCGAGAAGGCGTTCCGGGCCGAGTACAAGAAGGCCGATTTCTACATGCACCTGCCGTACCTCGATCGCTTTGAGGGCGACGACGTGTTCATCAAGTTCCGCGTCCGCTTCGGCCTAGATGAAACTCTCACGGCCGCGGATCCCTTCAACATCGAGGGTTCCACCAGGGCGGATCTCCGATGCCATTTGTGGAAGTGGCTCTCGATCCACAAGAACGTCGCCGAGGCCGCCATGGCGGCGAAAAGGGCTGCAGCGCGACCCTGCTGATAGAACCGGATACGAAATGCTTCCGCAAGGAGCAGAGCGCGACCCAGTTGCTCGATCCTAGATAGTCGCGTCACAAATGTTGACAATGGCACTGGTTGTGGATTAGATGCTCGCATGTTCAAGGATTCATGCGTGACCGCAAACCTGTTGCCTGAGACGAAAACGGACGGTGATCGTGGCTGAGACCCCAGCAATTACCCGCCTGCGCTGCCCAAAGTGCCGAACTTCCAACCTGTATCTTGTCGAACAACTGCTTGAAGCCTAAAAATCGCCAAAGAAGGACGCAGCATGCGCATCGATGAACGCCACGAATTCCTTGGACACTACATCCAGAGCGCCGCACGCGGGGAGTTCGGAATTGCCGGGTTCCAGCGCCAGTACGCCTGGACGATGACCGACATCGAGAAGTTTCTGGAATCCGTCTCGGACCGCCTCCCGGTCGGCGGGTTTCTGGTGTGGAGGCTCAATAAGGAACAGATGGGGGATAAGCGCCTGTCAAAGGGGCGCATCGGGCCGATCGTTCACGACGCAGGTACGCAGTCCCTTATCCTTGATGGCCAGAACCGACTGACGTCGATCCTATGGGCGGCTCGGTTCATGGAAGCCCCAAGGGGTCCCGACTATGCCTATTCGATCCGGGAGCTTGACGCATGGTGCTCGGGAAAGATCCTGGTGGCAGACAACGCGGAGCGGCGCATGCATTTCGTGCCCGCGACGGAAGCCCGCAGCCCCACCCGTTTCCCGCTCGGCCGCATCATGGCGTGCACGCTGCTTCAGCTTGCGCGCCCCATCGATGTCCACAAGGAAATGCTCGATGCTGGCATATCGGAAAGCGACCTTGACTGGTTCCTCGACGAGATCCCGAACCTCTTCCGCACGAAGAAGACGACGGTGACCGAGATCTCCGACGCAACCCCGGAAGAGGCGTTCGACGTGTACCTTCGAGTCTGTCGTACGGGCCAGCCGATCACGGACGACGACATTGCTGCGGCCCATCGCTGGATGACGGGCAACTAGCAACTATCGGAGAAGATCACATGACCGACGCGAACGATCTGAAGCGCGACTCGATGACGAAGGCCGACTTGCTGGCGGCAATGAGCCTGCTTCTCACCGAATTCGAGAGTCATCCAGGCAACAAGGACACCTTTTCGCTCCAGGTGGCCTTTGAGGATGACGGACGCTGGGTGCACAACTGGGACAACGGCGCGTTCACCTTGGACATCCCCGATCTCCCCGGGGACGACAACTAGCCGCCGTCAACGCGCCAGCCGTCGATCACATGGTTGCGGGCGGACTTCTTCCCCGACGCCGCTTGGCGCTGACTGTAGGCAGTAGCAAGGATTCGCTCAGCGCAATAAATGTTGACAACGGTTTTTGGCTGATGCATTCTTCGAGAAAGTCCGGATGGTCAATGGAGGTTTTAATGCAGCGTCAGCTCCGTGTTCGTCGCTATGGCAGTCGAACCAAATTCGAGGGGTATCAGCTCCTCCAGGAGAAGCGCTGGTGGGGATGGAAGGACCTCGATCGCGAGGAGATCCCCTCTCATGTCCTCATCAGCCTTGGTGCGCTCGGCTACAACGACGGCTGGGTTTCGAAGTTTGCGGTGCTCGGATCCTTTGGCGCGGGGAGTGACATCATCAAGCCGAACCCCGACTCCATCACCCTCGAAGCTTTTCTCGCGGCGGCGTAGGGGGCGGGGCCGATGTGCGACTTCAATCCAGAACTCGGTTTCCATGCCTTCCTTGACACCATCGCGTACCGCCTCGATGTCGATCCTCGTCTGCTCGATGGCGACGAGGAGAGGGCCGCAATCAGGCAGATCTTTGACAGATGCGGCAAGCCCGCAGAGGCTGAAGCTGCCGTCCGCCCGATCCTTGAACGCAAGAACGTGATCTGAAGGAACTCTCCATGACTGACTACGTCGTTTTCTTCCGCAGCATGACCGAGGCCCAGCGTGACGAGCTGAACGAAGGAGGGTGGTCGTCGCCGATCGGAAGCGCCTATCTCGATTGCGAACCCAACCGCGACGACATCGTGACCTCCTATGCCGGCGCGATCAAATTCAACCTCTTCGAGGTGGCTGCATTCGTCCGTGACTGTCCCGACCAGGACGAACTGTACCGCCTGATGCAGAACCGGGGCGCCAACTGGTCCTGCGAACCCACGGTGCGCGCCAACACCGACTTCCCGAGGTCGATGAGCAAGGGCGACATCATCCACGTCCCGGAGACCGACGAGTGGAGCTATGTGAGCTCGGGCTTCACGAAGCTTGAGGACATTTCCATCATCGAGTTCCTTCGCGCCAAGCTCATCGAGCGCGCCTTGCAGACGGGGATGGCGCGATGAACGCGTGGCGGGACTCCGAAGACGAGATCCTCCTGCAGCTCGGTTTCCTTCCCGAGCGCGTCAGGCACACCGTGGCCTGGTTGTTCAGCAGCCCCGAGCGTGGGAGTTCCTACCTCCTGCAGCTCACGGATCCCGAATTCGAGCTTCTGCCGAAGTATGTTCCGGCGCCGGAGCACGTCTCCGCTCTCGAAGACCTGTTCAAGCGCCTCTATCCAGGTTTCGACGTTCGGAAGGGACGCTACGTTGACTATGACACCATGTACGCGGTCGAGCATGTCTGCACTCACATCTATGGATGACGACGCAACCTCTCACGGCGTTGCGATGACCAACACCGACGATGCCGCTCCAGCCGTGGTTCTTACCCAGCTTCTCATCTGCGCCGAAAGCTGGGTTCCCGAGGCGCGGATCATCGGTAACATCCGCGCAGGGGACATCAGCAGGGCTGTCCGGGCGGTGCTTTCAGATGGTGGTCTGCCGGCTCTCGTTTGGGATGACAGATACGACCGGGAGTCCGTCGTACGGAACCCCTCCCTTCGCTACCGCGTAGCGAGCGTCTCCGGAGGTGAGTGGATCGCGATGAACGGCGATTTGCATGTGGCCGACATCTACTTCCCCAACAGGGAGGAGGCGAAAGTGGCTGCCGAGGAACATTTCCGGCGCTGCATGACAGAAATGCTTTCGCTTGAACCGGAAGACGACTAATCAGAACGAGGAAAATGGAGGAACATCCACAATGAACCAGGATCGCAATTCCGAACTGGTGGCGGTGCCGCGATCGGTTATCGCCGACCTCTACCGCTTCTTTCACCAGGCTTGGGAGGGGCAGGGACGGATGACCGATGAAGGATCGCACGGCAAGGATCTCCTCGACTGGCGGCAGGTCATGGTGACCTACCACCGCGCCCCCGGGATCGCTGCCGAGATGCCGGCATCGGCCGCAGGTGAGGGTCTCCATGAAGACGCGCCTGATCTGGTGCCCTGAGCCACTACGACCTGCGAATTCAATCCATGCTGGCGGCGGCGGCTAGAAGCGCCATCTGCTTGAGGTACCTGTTCGGCCGCCCGTAATACAGATCCATCAGGCTGTCGAAGTAGGCAAGGATGGAGTCGTGATCCCGGAGGATCTTCCTGGGCAGGAAATACGTGTATTCCTGGTCGTAGTTGAACTCGATCCTCGTTCCCTTGTGGAAGAAACCTATCAGGGAACGAATGACTGTCCCTTCCTTGTCGGCGCAGTATGCCCTCCCTTCAAGACTCTCGAAGAGGTTTTGAAGGTGGCTACCGACGAAACTCGAGTGGAGCACCAGGAACGAGATCTTCGGGTTGTTCGAGAGCGCCCGCCCCACGATAGCTTCACCGAGTTCCTCTGCTGGATAGATGTAGGACAATTCGAACCGCGTGAGATCGTATTGCTTCAGGGCCTCGATGCTCTTCACGATCGCGGGATCTTTATCGCAGGCGGCCAGGCGCGCCTCGCCCCTCTCGTTGCGCTGGCCAAGGATTGCCGAAAACATCGCATTCAGACCCTCGGCGAGTTCGTTCTTCCTCAGATCGGTTGAATCATGCGCTTCAGACATCGTGCACCTCCAAGCGAAGGTTTCATGATGGCGAGGGGAGGGGTGACCGTCAACAACTCGCGTGGAGGATTCCCCGCGACTCAACGTCAAGGATTCATTAAGCCGTCGTTCAGGTCGCATCTGGCACGATTTACATCGTCCTCTCACCCCTGGATCCACCCATGTCACTTCTCGGTCTCTACCTCAGATCCCTCCGCATTCTGTTTCCAGCACGCTTCAAGGTCTCGGCCATCGTAGTCGCCAACATCGTCCTTGCCTCGATAAGCGTTGCCGAGCCAGTGATCTTCGGCCGCATCATCGAAGCAATCACCACGAAGACTGACTCCGTCCCGGCGCTTGCGGCGTGGATATCCTTCGCCGTCTTCAACACGGTGGCATTCGTCCTGGTAGCTCGCGAGGCGGACAAGCTGGCCCACCGGACCCGTGCGGATCTACTGACGGCGAGCTACGGCCGCTTCCTCTCGATGCCGCTCTCCTGGCACATTGCGAAGGGATCGTCGAACGTGCTGCACACTCTGGTCCGGGCAAGCGACACGCTCTTCGGCCTCTGGCTCGAATTCATGCGCTCCCACTTGGCGACAGTCGTCGCGCTCGCCGTCTTGCTGCCGACGGCGGCATCGATGGACATCAGGCTAACTGCGGTGCTTGTCGCGCTCGGCATGGCCTACTGGGCAATCCAGAGCCTCGTGATGTCGAAGACGAGGGAAGGACAGGCTGCCGTCGAGGGGCACTACCACAACGTCTTCTCGCACGTGACCGACACGATCACCAACGTCTCGGTTATTCACAGCTACAACCGACTGCAGGCCGAAACCAACGCGATGAGGGACTATGTCCGCGGGCTCGTCACGGCCCAGGCTCCCGTCCTCGACTGGTGGGCGCTGGCGAGCGGCCTCAACCGGACAGCCTCCACGCTGTCCATGCTCGTAATCCTCGTTGCAGGCACGGCCCTGGTTCAGGCAGGCGAGATGACGGTCGGCGAGATCATCGCCTTCATCGGCTTCGCCAACCTGCTGATCTCGCGGCTCGACCAGATGCGCCAGTTCGTGACCCAGATCTTCGAGGCGCGTGCCAAGCTCGACGAGTTCTACGCGCTCGAGGACGACTGCCGCCGTCTGGAGGAACCCGAGGGCCTCGAAGATCTCGCAGACGTGCGCGGCGACATCGAATTCCGCAACGTGTCCTTCGGCTTCGCGGAGACGACGCAGGGCATCCACAATGTCGACTTCAAGGTTCCCGCAGGCCGCACGGTGGCCATCGTCGGCCCGACGGGCGCTGGCAAGACCACGCTCGTGAACCTGCTGCAGAGGATCTACGATCCGCAGGAGGGATCGATCCTGATCGACGGCAGGGACATCTCCACCGTCTCCAGGCGATCGCTGCGCCGGACGATGGCGACGGTTTTCCAGGATGCGGGGCTTCTGAACCGCACCATCCGCGAGAACCTGCAGGTCGGAAGGCCAGGCTCGACAGATGCGGAACTGCAGGGGGCCGCCAGTGCCGCTGCCGCGGACGAATTTATCGCATCGCGCCCGGACGGCTGGGAGACGGTGGTCGGGGAGAGGGGCAACCGCCTGTCGGGTGGAGAGCGCCAGCGCCTCGCCATCGCCCGCGCCATCCTGAAACAGTCGCCCATCCTGATCCTCGATGAGGCGACAAGCGCTCTCGACGTCGAGACGGAGGCCAAAGTGAAGGCCGCCCTCGACGATCTGACCCGCGACCGGACCACCTTCATCATCGCCCACAGGCTGTCGACCATCAGGGAGGCGGACCTCGTTATCTTCCTCGACCACGGCAGGATCGCAGAGATGGGCGGCTACCAGGAGCTGGCATCTAGCGGTGGACGCTTTGCGAAGCTCCTGGAGGCGGGCGGAAGCAACGAAGGCGGCCGTGCCAGCCCTCTCGCCGCCTGATCGTCCCGGTATGGACTGTCGATGCCGGCAGGTTTCTGGCTCATGCTTGCGTGACAGGAGGCAGACCAATGGCATCTTCCAGAACCATGCGCACTAACGTTGCAACCGCACTTTCAAACGGCTGGGTTCAGCTATTTCTAATCTTCGCCAGCGCTGTCCTCGCGGTTACCCACGATGCGCCGCCAGCACGGGCACTCTCGCTCGTGGTCTTCATCCTGGGCATAGCCGTCTTCTTGATAGGGATGCGAGGGCTTCGCCACCTCGCAAGGACGGATCCCGAGCCAAAGGCTCGAGAATACCTTCGTCCGCTCAGATCGACGCTGGCCGGGCATCTGATCCTGGGGGCACCGCTGTGGGTCACATGGGCCACAAGCTGCTGCGCGCCCATCACCGTTTGATGCAGCGCGTCACGAGCTCGGTTTCCCGGTTGAAAAAGACGCGGATCCTGTCCTGACGGATGTCCGAAGTAGCCAAACCGCCGGAATAGAGGACCTGGATCTTGAAGTCTGGAAAACGTTCCTCTAGTTCGGGGATCACCTCCGGATAGGGGCGGCCGATGTGTTGCGCGAACCCGTCATTGTCGGTGGTCATTATTGCTCCTATGAGGGCCGCATCCGCTCGGTCATGCGGACATCTTCCTTCTTGCAATGAGGGATGAAATCAAATGCTTCAGCTCAGGCTCCGGCACCATTGCGGCCGCCTCCGTCGGCGACACCCAGACGCGTTCGCGCTGGCCTAGTTCGGGGAAGGATTCCTCGACGCTGTCGACGCGAAGGAGATGAACCTGGACGAAGGACGCAACCTTGCGCCCCGACTTCAGGGTCTTCACGTAGGTGAAACGCCCGAACGGCTTTTTCTTGGCATTCCCGACGACCCCGGCCTCTTCCCAGGCTTCACGCTCGGCGACCTCGTGGGCCTTCAGCCCCTTGATGGCCCAGCCCTTGGGAACCGTCCACCGACCCGTCTCCCGGGTCGTGATCAACAGGACTTCCGGAGTTCCGTCGGCCCGCTCGCGGTGGCAGATCGCCGCGAACTGCTCGATGTGCTTGCCTTCCTTCATCAGGCTGGCAAGTTCGGCGAGGCTGGACAGGTGATTGCCGATCTTTTGCATGGGAGAAAGGATAGACTGACGGCTGAAGGATTCAATGAACATTTGGCTTGAGTCCTTATCCAGACAGCAACGATTCCCAGCGAATTTCGAACGACTATCAGTGAATCCTGTCGCAATCAATGACATAAATGTTGACATCGCGAGAAGGGCTGATAGCTTGACCTGACGAAAGCGAGGTCCAATGATCGTCACCGCCTACCTCTGTGCTGCAGTCTCCGTATGCGACACGACCCCGACCAGGGTGTTCGTCCTCGACGGCGATACGGTCGTCATCAATCATGAGCGGATCCGCATCGCCGGGATCGATGCGCCGGAGGTCAAGGGAAAGTGTGCCGAGGAGAAGCGTCTTGCCGCGATGGCGACCCACCTCCTCGCGCGGATCGTTAACGGAAGCCAGATCCTGATTGACCGGCAGCCGAAGCCGGACCGCTATGGCCGCACGCTTGCGGCGGTCTCCGCTGACGGACGCGATGTCGGCGAGGTCATCCTCCGCGAGGGGCTTGCCCGCAAGTGGACGAAGAAGTTCGACTACCGCGAGGAGCCGTGGTGCCTCGGCGGTCGCCAGAAGGTCACGGGCCAGATTGACGGCGGCAAGGTCATCGGTCTCCTGCTCGAACTCGCCAACTGAGGGATCAGGACATGGCCGTCTCACAGAACCTGCAGAACGCCCTCAAGGCTCAGTCTCCCGAACGCACTGCCCATGCGAGCGACGATGCGGACGTCGAGCGCCTCACGAAGGAGATGACCGATGCCGGACTTCGCGTCCGTGTCTCCTCTTTCAACAACGGCACCAAGGCGAAGCCCATCAAGGCTTTCGTCGTCCGCGGCTACAAGCGCTGAGGAGAGTCGCATGTTGGTCTATGACGGGATCCTCCCGAAAGAAGTAAAGCGCGCGTGCATTGAAGCGGCGGACCAGGGCTATCGCTACGCGATCGAGGTGGATCGCCCGCCGCCGTCCGGCTGGGAGAACAGTCTCGCCGACCGCAAATGGTACGAGCACCGCGATCCAAGCGAAACCTACGAGCGAACCGGCAAGCTCTACATCTCAGTGGGTCGCGATGTGGGGCCGGCCTATCCGGTCGATGACAAAGGCATCTACAATGGCGGGATGTTCGTCTTCCTTCTCGACCTGCGCGACTACGAGACCGCCCTCGACAAGCTCGAGACGACCGTCGTGTCCGCAAAGCCGTTCAAGACAATCCTCGGAGCGTTCGAATGAAAACCAGTCTCGTGCTAGCCGCACTGGCCGCGCTCCTGCTTCCATCCGTCGCCTGCGCCGAGGAACAGGTGGACGAGAAGGCATACACGCTCCTGGCTGCGCGCGTTGTCGCGACGGTGGATGCCTGCGCAGCACTCGAAATCATCGACCCACAAGTGGGGATGCTGGACGAGATCGAGGTTGCGATGCTCTCGTTCGGAGCGGAGCCAGAGGCGGTCGAGGAATGGTGGTCGAGCGCGATCACCATAAATTCGGAGGCCATCCAGGCGGCTCTGAAGGCCGAGGACGAAAAAGCGGCATGGATCACCTGCACGAAGGACATCGATGAGCAGCGCAGGCAGCTCGCCGCGATCCTGAACGGCGACGACGAGGACCCGACCGCCAGAGTCCCTGGCGCCGATCCGGCTCGGCCCGCGGCTGAATGACATGGTCGGCAGAGCGCTCAACTCCTTGACTTGGATTCCGCAAACACATGTTTGAGATACGCCCGGCGACCTTCGAACAGATATTGGATGCCCATGCACTCGTTCCCGAATTCACTTTGGGCGGCGAACATTATTTTCGGGATCGTCTGACGGGCAAGACGTCATTGTCCTTGATCATGTGGGACGGGGAGACGATGGCAGGCTATGCCGTGGCCTACTTGGAGGGGGATGCCCTCTATATCTGGCTTGCAGGCACCGCCCCAGACTATCGCGGTCGAGGGGTCTACAGCCGGATCTTCGAACATATCCGGCGATGGCCCGCAGCGCAGGCTTCGGGAAAAGTACGGCTCAAGACGACCAATTCGTTCCCGGCAATGCTGAGGTGGTTGGTGAAAAACGGCTTCATGTTCATCGCTATCGAGCAGGGCGAGACGCCAATGGAAAACAGGATTATTGCCGAGCGGCAGCTTTAGTGCTGGTTCGCGCTTATGGTGGGCCCGATACAGCGGGAGCTGACCTCATGACGACGATCAACAATTCGACTGCGCCGACAAGGAGCGACCTCGCTGATACCGTCGCCAGGATTGAAGCAGGACTCGGCGCCGATCCGGCCGCCGCCATCGAATGCATCGACGGAATTCGGAAGCTCAGGTACCTCCGCCCGCTGTCGCCGGAAAGTTCGACCGAGCTTCTGGTATGGGTTGAAAGGCCTGACAAGCCGTTTGGTGCCGAACAATGGGATGCAGCATCGATCGCCGGGCGCTACGCTATCCTCCGCCGGGACCACGGCTTTGAATGGGCCCTCGAAAACGTGACTGCACTTATCCAGGCAGCCAGCATGGAAGCCGCCGTGGATGCTGTCAGGCAGGATCTCGAAGCGCGCATCAGGACCATGCTTCGAACCATGCCCAACAAGCTTTCATGGCGGGACTTCGAGCGAGACTCATCTGTGACAAGCCGAACGGCTGCGTACAGGGTGACCCAAATCGACATCGGCGAAGGCGTCGGAGAGTGGATGATCACTCTGCACGGCCAAGAGCTGACCACGGAGATCTTTGCGACCCGCGAGGTCGCAAAACTCTATGTCCATTCCCACTGGATGCGGGACAACCTCACGCTCTTCGCCTTGCCGGATGCAAACGCAGCCGCTTAAAGATAAGCACACCGGAGCCGTACAGTGTCACGGGATTGCCAGACCACGTTCGACTCCCATGCGTCACGGCCTTCCTATCGCGGTATACCGACGGCCGCGCGTTCCTCAGCCGTGACCACGCACCAGCCCGTTCCTGGTATCCGCTCGAACTTCTCGACATGCTCTTGGATCGCCTCGATCACAGCCCGCTCGCTGGGGTAGTCTGGATCACTGACGGATGAGCACGCATGTCCATCCGCGCGGACCAGCTCGTATCCCCACTCCGAGTGAGACAAGCGATATGTCTGGAAATGGAACCAGACCTTGTCTCGTTCCCGCTGGATCCGGACCAGGTTCTCGTAAAGGTGTCGTACGCTCATCCTAGGCTCCTCGAGTAGAGTATTGTGTTCGCAGGGGACAGCACCTCTGGCGGGGCACCAGAGGCGCTTAGCCAGGAACCGCCGCGTCCAGTTCCCTTGCGTGGGCAATTGCAACGAGTGCGGCGCGACCGATGAGGAGCGCGTCTTCCCTGTCTCCGGCCGCCCATATGAGTTGTGCAAGCTCGACTGCCATCCGTGGATTGACTTCGTCCTCCGGGTCGATCGGGTTCGCGAGATAGTAGGCAATCTCATCTTCGACACAGCAGTCCGAAAGGGTGCCGCGGAGGGTTTCGCCGCATTCCATGCAGTGAGGGGGCGTGTCAACGCAGCTCGCCCTCGTGGCGCGGATCTCGAGATCTGAACACTCGGCTTTGGTCAGAGTTGCCTTCACCTTCTCGAGCAGGTTGTCGGCACAACACTCGCACCAGAGATGAGATTCGTCGGAGTAGGCGACGGTGCCTCCCTTCTCATCCTTGAGGTGGAAGCTGCCAGAGATGTAGTAAGCCTGAGGGGCTGAGAAGCCGTTCTCCTTGGCGAAGACCTCGAGTGCCTCGCTTGCGTCGTAAGCATCCATTTCCGCGATGTCGGTCATTCTTCGATACCTCAGTGTGAGCTCTGGTGGACATTGCCGTGCGGCAAAGCCTGGCACCACACGGCGAGAACTCAGAGTTCTTCCAGCTCGCGAGAAGCGGCCGCGGAAAAGGATTCATCACCAAGGAGGCGTTCCATCAATGCGCGCGACCACGACTGCACGACCACGGTGCCGCTGATGCGTAGGCCGAAGGGGTTGACCCTGTCGTTCGTGAGCACCAGCTCCCGCCCATTGCCGCCATCCCTGAGAACCTTGGTCATTTCACTTTCCATCAAGCAGAGAAGCCAGCGGCTTGTCCGCGGCGTCGGTTTGCAGAGAGGGGGCAGAACGCGATTTAGCCGCCCCGTTTCACGGCCATGATTATCCAGGCAGATGAGTAATGTCAACAATTGTAGCACGTCAAGGAGACGACTTCGAGTGCTGCCTTGGAGCGGACTGCACATCCTGTTGACAGCCCGCTCTGTTCGGCAAATCCTTTAAGCTCTCTCTCGCGTCAAGGATTCAAAATGGCCGGCACAGGGCACAGCTACGAGATCGCGAACATCGCCGACGTGCGGCTCCTGGTCGAAGAATGCGCTGGCGCGGCCGAGGATACGGTGCTCGCCGCCTGGTTTCGTGGGAAGCCTTTCCTTCGCTATGCCACTTCCGACAGGTTCGTGTTCAAGATCAGAAAGAATGCTTCAAGAAGCTTCTTGGAGGCAGTCGATGAACGGGAGCGCGACTTCATCGTTCGCAAGCTCGATGCCGGGCAGGATGTCCGGCTTTTTTCGCGCGACCAGTTCGGCAGGTTCGGGCCGGACGTGCGGCACGCGGTCGACTGGGTTAACACGCTGAGGCGCGCGAAGCCCTCTGAACACGCCAAGATTTCGAGGATGGGGCCGGAGGATTTCTTCCGCAAGGTCTCCGTCTGGATCCCACCGCGGGGTGCCGGAACGAAGCTACCGGATGGTAAGATGAGCCTTGTCCTGTCGACAGAGGACGGCCACCACTGGTACGAGCTGGAGGATGCCGCCGCCCTTCTCGCCGAGGGCGATGCCATGTCGCATTGCGTCGATAACGGCACCTATGGCGAGCACCTCGAACGCGGTGAATTGAGGATCCTCTCGATGAGGAGCGGGGAGGGTGATCGTCTACTCACGATCGAGCTTCGCGGCGGCCCCAGTCGCGGCCAGCCGTGGCATATCCGCCAGATTCAGGCGTTCGCCAATGGCCCGGCCCCACAGGCAGCCCTCGGCAGCATCTGCGATCTCCTGAACCACTTGCACGTCGCTCCCCTCCAGTCGCGGGAGGAGAGACGTGCCCGTATTGCCCATTCCCCCGAGCACGGGTGGCAATCGATCTACAAGACATGGCAGCGTATCGATTTTCTTGACATGGACTGTATCAGCGACGGTAATGACTTTATCGTCATGTCGCCGATCCACCCCGAGCGACCTCTCCTGAACGTCTCATCCCCAATCACTGGCGCTTTTCGCCCACTTCTCGCTGATGCCCGGGCGATCCCTGACGGCAACTACAGCGCCGCACTCGCCGACACCAGGCACTTTTCGATCGAGGAGCTGAGGGTTGCCGCGGCCGTTATCAATGCTTTCGGTGCGGACTACGGCCACAGCGCTTCTGCGTTCGCCGGACGGGAGAAAGTCATTCCCTTCGTCGATTCTCTCGTCGCGGAGGAGACCGAGGGGCATGTATTCCTGCGCAGCCGACAGACAGGGAACGCCTATGTGACGAGCGAGACCGACAAGGCGATGATCCTGCTGGAAATCGGAAAGGAACCGCGCTTCGCGACGAAGGAGCAGAACTATTCGAGGATGCCCGCATGGGTCTGCAACGTGCATCGGTGGAAGAACGCTGACGCGCGTCGGTGTCTCGCGGCGATGACGGCTCTGAAATGCGACCATTTCGCCACCCCTGCGGCTGAGATGCGGCCGATCAGTCAGCAGTTTGAACCCATCCGAACCGTTGACGGAGACTGGCGCTCCTTCACGCTTGAAGCCAGCCGCCGCGAGACACGGAAGCCGGGCATCCACTGGATGGAGACGGATTTCCAGCTAGCCTACTACAGCGGTGGGAGACGTCTGGCTGACTTCCCGATCTGCGGATCAAAACTGCGACAACTCCCGTACACCTGGCCAATCGGCGGCATCGACCTCAAGGAGATCGCATCTCGGCTTAACAGCTTGCGGATCACGCCCGCGAACGACATCGTGGTATCGAAACTTGGACGGCGTCTCGCCATGAAACGAGGCGCGGACGAGCAGATTGTTTGCATTGCCGGGCGATGGAAAACCGTCCGCTCGCAGCACGACCTCGTCAGGATGGTGGGAAAGCCCGACGATCTCACGCCTGGAGAGGCGGCTGTCATCCTGCAGGCTCTTCCCGACGATCCGACCGCGCGCCTGAATGAAGCCAACATCCTCTACCTTGCCTGCTTGGCGATCAGGCTCTCGGCGGTGCAGCCCGCCCACGTCCACATGCCCTGGCGCGACGAACGCAAGCCCCTCGTCTGGCTGTTCGAGAACCTATCACATCTGTCGCCGCGCCAGCGAAAGAATGCGATCCGTCATGCCTCGATCCTGCTGGATCAATGGACAAAGGGTCCGCGGGATATCGGCGTCAGGCAGGATGAGCATGTCGCGATCTTCTTCGCTGTCTGGCAAGACCTCCCCAAGGGGATCCTCAACCGGGTGATCAGGCATGTGTTCCGCAAGTGTAGCTACTGGCTCGGCCACCACGGGTCTGACATTCAGTGGATCCGTGCGATCTATCCGTCCCTTGAGAACCAGAAAATGAAGGATGCGATGTACCGTGGCATCCAACATGGTGCCTACGCGGCTTCCACGACCTGTCCGGATGTCTTGCTGGTCAATGCCGTGTGCCTGCAGGTCTACGCCCGCTTGAGCAATTTGATCTTGCTTGACCACAAGGTGGAGACAATCCGCCGCACCTACCAGAAGCTGATGGATTGTGGCATCGCAGACGACAAGAAAAGTGTGATGGCCGAGGTGGCAGAACTCATCGAGACGGTGCCGGACATCGTTGAAGAGAGAAGGCTCGAGGCCGAACGCGTCCGCCTCGAGTGGGAGAAAAAATTCAAGTGGGCCAGTAATTTGGCAGATGACCGGGCCGTCGCATAGGAGGTGGCAGATGTCTGTAAGAATTCGTGAGCTCGGCGGTCCTTAGCGCACCGCGGCGAATGCCTATATAGACACGTCTGGAAGTGGCGATGGCCAAGGTTTCGCCACAAAGACGGCAAGTTTCGCTTGCGTTGGTGCGTAATAATACGCTATTCCGCGCTGAAGCGAACGAACCCAAAGGGCGCGGAATACGCATCGTGAACCTGATCGATGAAAAGAAGTACAGCGAGCTTGAACAGGCCGCCAAGCAACTGAAGGACGAAAGCGCTATGCTCGAGTTCCTCCATCTGATGCGCGAAGCCTACAACCTGCAGCATGTCTTCTTTGCAATCCTTGACCAGGAGTCGAAATCGTTCACCAAAATGTGCGGCACATTCCCTGTCGAGTGGCGGGACTACTATGAACGCCACAGGCTTTCGCTCGTGGATCCTATCTTCAAGCGGTCAATCCTGCAGACACCAGTTGTCTGGAACAAGATGGACGATCTGACCAAGGAAGAAGCCGCATTGATGAAGGTGCGCGCTGAACATGGGATTGGTCCTAACGGCATGACCATTCCACTCGTCAGCTCGGACGGAAACATCTCAGTTCTGTCGCTGACCGGAAAGGTCGAGACCGACGGCGATAGCTGGATGAAGCGTGCCCAGGTGCTCTTCAAGGAGTTCAGGGAGATCGGCATGATCATGCATGCCGCCTACCTCCGACTGAATGGCCTGCAGCCCCCGAAAGTCGAACTCTCGACGCGGCACATCGACTGTATCAGGATGCTCGGACACGGAATGAGCCTTCCCGAGGTGGCCCAGTTCCAGGGACTTTCCCAGAAGAGCGCCAAGAACTACATCAAGGAAGCTCGGGCACGGCTGCGCGCCCGCAACAATGCCCAGCTTCTCTTCAACGCGATCCAGTTAGGCTTCATCGAAATTTGAGGCGGCGCGCACGCCGCCGTTGAAGATCAGGCCGCGGCCTTGAGGTTCGTCTGCAGGACCGCCGTGATGAGTTCGGCCCCTTCCTTCCAATTGTTCATCACCAGATCATGCTCATCGACGGCATTGTAGGGTTGCCGTACAAGGATTCCCGTCAGGCCGACCTTGACCGCACTGTCGACATGCCGCTTCAGATCATCCACGAACACGCTGCCCTTCGGAAGTTTTGCAAGATGATCCTCCTTGGAGGCCTGCAGCGGAAGGACATGGACCTCGTCGAAGGCGAACGGCTCGAGATTGCGCTTCCGCAGCTCGATCGTCCGGTCGGTCACGCCAGCGCTCGTGATCGCGACAAGCTTGACGAGGGGATGGGCGGCGCGGATGGCTGCGAGAGCCTCCGAAAACCCGTCCATTTCGCGGATCCGTGAAAATTCATCCTTCTCCGAGAATTCGGTGATGAGCGCCATCACCCCGTCATTGTCCAGATCGGGGAACGCCTTGCCCATGTTATACATGTCGACCTCGTGCCACTCGCATCCGATCCGGAGGCCTTGGGCCGCCCCGTACTCAAGCAGCGCCGGGCCGTAGTTCAGCACCACGCCGTCAATGTCCAGTCCCAATACAATGTCCATGCGAAAACTCCGTTTTGACTAACCTCAAGGATTGTCCGTTCAGTTTCGGCCGTTCGTCAACATCCTGCGCCGTGAATCCTTGAAGTCATGGAATTCGTCCTGTTGCATTGGCGCAACAAAGCAAGGTTTCCGGTTTCGAATCCTTGCGACAAGGGGTTCCGCCGCCAGTGAATCCATGGGCAAAATCTTAAAAGTTTCGCAATGCAACAGCGACGCTCACTGAAACCAACCGCAAGGATCACCAATGCGCAGAACCACTCTTTCCCTCGTAAGCTCGGCCGCCGCCCTGCTTTTCGTCGGCATGACATCGGCTCAGGCCGCTGACGCCATCGTCGCCGCTCCGCCGGAAGCCCCGGGCAACTACGTCCAGGTCTGCGATGCATTCGGCACGGGTTACTTCTACATCCCTGGTTCCGAAACCTGCCTGAAGTTCTCGGGCAACATATCGGTTACGGCGGGCTACGACAGCTTCCGCGATGCAGGCTATTCGAGCGTCGAAGCGCGCATGGACATCGACACCCGCGCCGACAGCGAATTCGGCACGATCGGAACGAAGCTCCGTCTTTCGTCGCGCGGCAATCTCGATGCCTACACGCTCGGCGGCAACGATGTCCGCGATGAAGACGTCGAGCTTGCCTACATCACTGCTGGCCCGATCTACGCCGGCTACAAGGAAACCCTGATCGACACGAACATCCTGTATGGTGACAGCCTCGATCTGGAAACCTACTTCGGCGATCTCCACTCCACGACCTTCGGCTTCCTGACCGACAACATCGGCGGCGGCTTGTACGCTGGTCTGGGCGTTGAAGCACGCGACCGCAACGACGGCCTCGGCACAGTCTGGTACGACAACAACAACAATCCGGATATCGCCGGCCGCTTCGGCATTGCAGGCCAGTCCTGGGGCAAGGCAGACCTCTCGGCACTCTACTCGACCGAGACCGAAGACTGGTTCGTGAAGGGCACCGCCGACCTGCAGGCCTTCGACAAGGCTGACTTCCGTCTGACCGCCGGCTATGGCGACACGGACGGCGAGAACTACTACCTGCTCGCAGCGGCCGGCAAGTACGCCTTCACCGAGAAGGTCTCGGCCTTCACGGGTGTGAGCTACCTGAACGTCGACAAGGGTGACGAAGTCTGGACCGCCAACCTCGGCGCGATCTACTCGCTCGCCACCAACTTCGACGTGAAGGGCGAGGCCTACTACAGCGACTGGAAGGCCGACGACACGTTCGGCACCAAGCTGACCTTCGTCCGCTCCTGGTAAGTTTCGTTAATCAAAAATGAAGATGAGGCCCTGATAATTCGGATCAGGGCCTTTTCTTTGTCCCTCCGGTGCCGTAATAGCCGTGTCTCACGCACGCACAGGAAAGACACGATGCATCTTGATAAGGGGACCCAGTTCTTGATCCCGGAACTACTTCTGCAGTTCTCGGACAGGACTCACGTTGACGAGTGCGACTGGTCCTACGACAGCGAAACGTCGACATTTCAGGCCGTCTTCATCTCCGAGCGCTTTGCCAAGTGCTTGGTAAACAAGAAACTTTCCCCAGGTTCGACGAAAATCTCGGAGCAGGATCTCCGGTTCATGGCGGATCTAGCCTCGGCAGAACTCGGCCGGCAGCTCGATGAAATGGGCATGATGGCCGTCTTCAATCACTCGATCGAGACGATGCCAACCGAGCTGCCAGACGGATACAGCCTCGAGGTGGTGTACGAAGACGAAGCAACCGACCCGTCCGCACCAGGAATCGACTGGCTGGCGATCGCCTGATCTTCAAGGACTGCCCGTCACCTTCCGAAAGAAGTTAGCAGGTTCGCCCGCAGCGGGCCGCGGCATCTTCGTTCCTTGCCTCCTGATGCGAGACAATCGTTGCACCAGGAGGCCGTCCCATGCAAATTACCCACTACACCGCACGCAAACAAATCGGCTTCAAGCTGCCGACCGAAGCATTTCGCGCGCTATCCCTGATGGAAGACCGCCGTTCTCCTCTTCTTCAGGACATCACGACGCTTCGCCTCAACCTCTCGCGCTTGGACAACGTTGTCGGCTCCCAGCTTGGCCTCTCTGCAAGCGACACGCTCTTCGTAGACTTCAACACGGATCACAACGAGGACATCCCAACGGTTGGTAAGGCGGTCGAACTGATCGCTGTTCACGCGCGCGCCGCGCTAACCGTGCAGCGCTTTCTTCCCGGCGCACTGGAACATGGCTACGTCGCCTTTCCGCGCTATGGGATGGATGGAGAACTTGTCGAGGAATTCGGACCTGTTCCGGAAGGCAGGGTTGTTCATGTCGACGAGCATTATGCGGTCATCGCAAATTCTCGTCCGGGCGAGGTGTCAATCCACTTCCTTCGGGACGGAAATCCTGCATGGACTGAAGCTACCGATCTCGAGGCTATAGCGGGTGTCTTCTGGGATGTCCTCACGGACAGCGTTGTCAGGCTCGACGGTGCCCCGGTCGTTCCGACGAGTGATCTCGACAATGTCACCGCGTGGGTCATGAGCCAGGCCTACATCCCGGCGCTCGAGCATGACGGCACGTTCGACATTTCCGACCACCACCTCAAGCAGAAGGTCACCTATGGCAGGGTGGTCTATGCGGACAACGACATCATCGTCACGGGAACCGGACAAAGCATGACAGCCCACTTCGAGGACGCTGGCAAATACGGATGCGCCATCTTTCAGAGAGATGAAGCGAAGCAACTTTTCGATGCTCTCCAGACTCCAGGTCTTGCTGTTATCGACCCAAACAATCCCGTTAGGGCGATCGTTGACCAGGCCATCGCGGCGAGGCGGCGATATCTGGCAACGCGGGATCTCCCGGAAGCTGAACGCGTCGCGGCGGAGATGTCCTGATCAAATCCTTGAGCACCAAAAGGATTCACTTCTGTATTGTTGACAAAGATCTCTGTGCGCCGTAAGGGTACCTGTCTGTTTTTTCGCGTGCAGGAGACTTCGAGTGAACACGTTTGTCGATCCCCAGATGCCCGAATACGATGGCGAGGAGCCGCCGCGTCCGGCCGCACCAGAGGCAGTTCATCTCGCTGAGACGATGGTCGCGCTAAATCGTGCCGCAGAGAGGCTCGAAGAGGCCCGCGAGAACATTCCGCCTTATACAGGACAGTACAGCCCCGAATTCTACACTCGCTACGAGCAGGACGTGTATAACCGCGCCGCGGAGGCGTTCGCGGATGCCGTTCTGGCCGTCGTGGCAAAGGGTGGCGGCGCAGATGTCCGATAAGCGCGACATCGCACCGACTTCCCATGCGGGTTCGTTCAGCGGCGCCATGGCCGACGATCGGGATCTATCGGCTATTCCTGGAAACTACTTCACCGCTATTTCGGACATCGAACCGCGGGTCGAGACATCGGAACGTGAGGATCGCTGGGACGGGAAGGTGGGCGAGAAGACGGAAGTCAAATACGAGGCTCGGCGCGCGGTGTCGGCCGGAACCTCTCTACTCGCGATAAAGCTCCACTTCCTCGATGACGTGCTCCACAGCGTCGTGATGGCGGCCCATCCAGAGGATTCCGTCCGGAACCCGCTGTCGTTCATGGCGGATGAGTTCTTCACGCACTTCGTTGCTGACCCGGAGGCGGAGGGCAGGCGAGAGGAGAGGATCGATGAGCTGCAGGCCGAGATGAAATCTCTCCGGAAGCAGGTCTCGACGCGTCCAGACATTGCAAGGCCTGGTCTCCTACCTGCGCCAGGGCAGCGGACACCGAGCACGACCGACCTCGTCCGCCATCAGAGCAAGTCTCAAGATATCATCGTCAGGATGGACGCGACCATCACGGCCGCGCAGGAATTCGAAGCCGAGACTAAAAAGAAGGTGTCTCTCCTTGAGTCGAGTCAGACGCTCCTCCAGCGGTACATGATGGAGCGATCAGACGCCACGCTCTCCTCGGTCGCGGACATCATCGCGTTCGGGCAGAACATGAAGGCTGGCGTGAAGACCATCTCGCTCTACACAGGCGAGAATGACGACGGATCGACGGTTGACGTGCAGACGATCGCCATCGGTGTGAGCGCGCCTGCAGCGGAGCCCCTTACCCTATACCAGAACCTGCTCTATCTCGATGAAGAACTCGCGGTCGATCTCTTGGATGGCGGGTTCGACTTCGCCCGTCTCGAGGAAATCGGGAACATCATGGCAGCCGATGGTTCGCTTATCGAGCGAATGATCCCTGCTCCACGGGGCGCTGTGCTAGTGCGGATCCGCCGGGACACTAAGAACTACTTCGTCGGGGATGAATCCTTCGCTGCCGCGCTGCGCAACGCTCAGCTCAACATGGAGAACATGGTCACCTACCTTCTCGTCCGGGACGGTCAGAATATCCACCTTGTCAATTCCGAGGTCACGACGGACCTCACGCAGCATCTCTTCCCCACTAAGCATGAGATCGACCAGATCTTCCGCGCCCACGGCCGCGACATCCGCCCGGAGCACCTGGAATACAGCAAGGTCAAGAACGACTTCGAGAAGCGCACGCTCTACTACAAACGAATCCTTCTCATGATGTGGGGTCTCGACCATCGTCTCGGCCTGTTCGGCGACTTCTACGACCGGGAGGCTTACGAGGGCTGGTACGACGACCGTTTCCACGTCTCAAGGATCGTCTATGTTCATGACGTGGAGAATGCCATCGGCGAGGAACGCCCATCGTTCTCTGAGTGGGTTGCGTCTATGAACGCGGCGGTTCAGCCAGGATCGCGGCTCCTCGTTGACTGGGAGGGTGTTATCAACGAGCACAGCGCACCCTTCTGCTTCGAGGAGCGCACGAACCGTCATGGCGATCGACTTCAGCGTTATGATCCTGTAGACCGGTTTGGAACAGCAACCGTCATGACGAAGGACGGGCGCCTTGTCGTAAAGACCGAGGTCCGTCACAGATATAACCGCGAAGGCCGTCACAAGCGCGCATTTTCGAATACTTATGTCGATCTGGCAAAGGGAGTGACAAGTTCACCGCCTTCCGCGATCTGCCTGGATGAGGTCACAAGGGCCGACATTCGGTACTACCTCAATTCGCGCAAGCAGCGACAGGGCTACCTCAGCTATCTGCATTTCTTCCGCCTCATGGACGAAATGCTCCGGCAGGACGAGGAGCGCGGTGCTGGAACTTTGACGAAGCTCCGGTCGGACTTGTCTCATTCAGGCGTGACCGGGGACCGTGCCGAGCGGGCGCTGACGACTGCCCTTGGCATGTGGCGGGCGGCGAATGGCGGCCCCGAAATCGGTCGGGACGGCTGGTCGTTCCGCAACGTCAACCAGGTTCTCGACCTTGCTTTCGCTCTCGCGGGAGCGCGCGGCGACGACTTGTTCGAACGCGCTCGGAGGGACATCCCTGACTGCATTCCGATTGATCTGCGGGTAAACGGGAAGGGCCAGTTCATTCTGTACTGGATGAGGCCGGAATCCCACAGACCGCCGTTTCTTTCGGCATTCTCTGATGTCTTCGTGATGCGCGGAATTCTCCGCATCCGCCGCGACCGCGTTGAGATCATTGGCCCGCCAACGATGTCCTACGCGCACAATCCCGGCTTCACCGCGCACTCCTGGTGGTCGAACGAGCCGAAACACTTCCGCCATCTCGTACGCGAGATCTCGATCATGCGCGACGAGGACTTGCTCACCCGGGCAACCGAGGTGAACCTGCCAGGATGGGTGTCTTCGGACGAAGCCAACCATATCGTTGAGGTGGTCTCATGTGACGCTAACAAGGCGCTCGCAGACCTCGACATCGACCGCGCCGAGAACGAGATCGCACAACGGGTGCTGAATGTCGTCGTGCGTAAGGGGATCGTCAACCCGGCGCAGGTCGTGATCCCCCTGGGGATCGTCCAATGGAGCGACTCTGTCGATGTCATTGCGCTTGAATGCAGAGGGCTCGATTTTCTCGCCGCTCTCGGGGACCGATCCCTCTCCCTAGCCGAGTCCCTCGTGAGGAGACGCTACGAGGAGAAGGTCGAGAACGTCGCCGACCTGCGCAAGAGAGCGGCGCTGGCGGACGAAGTAGGGTTGATTCCCATGAACCTGATTACCACCCGGCATTGGGACACGCTAAAGCCCGGCATCAACGTCTTGAACGACGGCGACGCTTCTGGAGGCTATGTTTCCGTGAAGGGAAGCTATCACTCGGGCTTCAGTGGCACCGTGTACGACACGATCGATGATGCGATCATCAAGGAGACGCAGCAGAGCCTCCGTGATGCGGTCCGCATCCACTTCCTGAATGAAGGAAGCCGGAAGCTCGCCGAGACGTATTTCAACGCAAGGAAACCCAGGTGATGTCCGCTCAAAGTCTTGGTCGATGCCTTCTGGTAAAAGACCCGCACGCTACCAGCATCCTCTCTGGCCGTAAGCTCTGGGAGATCCGCGGCTCGGCCACGAAGGTGCGTGGAAGGGTGGGGATTGCGAAGTCTGGAACCGGCATGATCTTCGGCTCGGTGGAAGTTGTCGGTTCTCGTGAGGTCACGCTCGACGAGCTCCTTGTGTCGCCGAACTTGCCACCTGACGAGCACGAGATGTTCGCGAGGATCGGCCAAGTTTACACTCAGCCTCATGCCTGGGAACTCCGCAATGCTATGCTGTTCGATGTTCCCGTACCCTACAAGCACCCTCAGGGAGCCGTCATCTGGGTCACTCTTCCGCCGATCGAGGGAAGCTGAAGCGGACACCATCTTGACGCTTGGACAACCCGCCGACTTGGTCGCTCCGGTGAAGTTGCCACGGCTCGGTACTCGCCCCTCACTGCTTCAGGGTGGGGTCGATGACGACCTCGAATGACGAAGCTGTTCCGGTGCCGCCAGCGGGAAAAGCCTACCACCAGACATCAGGCCTGTGCTACTGGCGCCGATCCTAGCATGCTTCCCCCCGCGCCAACTTTGCTAAAGTCATTTCCGCCCTGGCGGATTGATCCATGCAGGCCACTTATCCAGAATTAAGGCCGTCTGATAGTCATCGAACTGTGGGAGAGTGGGCGTGACCGGGAAGCTGTATGTTCTATTGGCTGACATGTGGGTGGAGGATCGTTCCCTAAGCGTCACTGGGGTTCCTCCGAAGAGGGTCAAGGTGGGCGACCTCGAGGAGGCATCCAAGGTCTGTAGGAAGTTCATCTCGAAACACATGCTCGGCGGATCGGATTGGGCCGGCGGCGAGATTACCGACGAAGCCGGGAACTTCGTGGGATACGTATCCTATAACGGCCGCGTCTGGGGTGAGATGCCAAGTGAATCGACCGACGCGTCGGAACCGATCTACGATCCATGGTCTCCAGATTCTGGCTCAAGCATCGCCAAAATCTAGACCAGCGTTGACTGCCGCCTAAAGAGTTCGCCCCTTACGCGGCAGGTTTCTGCCGCTTCCATTCATCTTCCAGCACCTTCCCGTGTCCGGCCAGCCAGTCATCGAGATCGCCTACCGAGTACCAGCCGTGGATCCCTCGTCCGTTGTTGATGAAGAATTGAACCTCGCGCTGGTTTCCGAAGAGTGCCTGTCGGCCGGCCTTGACCAGCGCCTCGTCGCCTTCGGGTTCCGGAACCGGAACCCATCCTGGCGAAATCGCATAGAGATGGAATGGCGAGTTGAACGCCCAGCCGCCATGCGATGTCGCATCGACCTTCGCCTTGACCCGCTCGCGGATCCCGGTCCTTGTCGCCGCTTCTTCGAGCAGCCTCGTATTCTCGTGAGAACTTCGGAGTGTCTCCTTCTGCTCGACAGGCACAAGCGACGGAATGGCGATCACCAGGCCTCCGCGACTGAACGGATTGCCGTTGCCGATGCCGCCCATGAAGACTGCGATGTCCCGCTCCTTAGCGCGCTCGGCGAGGAACTCCAGAAACGTGTCGGTCTCCTTGTCCCGTGACATGACTAGGAACCCGTGTTCGGCGAACCAGACCGTCGGATCGCCGGAGCTGGCGGGGAAGTATCCGCCTTGAGGCATGTGTTCCGATGGGCGGGACGCAAGGAATCGCCGAGTTCCCCACTTCTTCTTCCCCTTGTCGTCGCGGTACCAGAACTTGCCCTTTCCAAGCACCGGAAAGCGCCCTGACGAAAGTGCGTCGACAGATGGCTGATAGCGTTCGATGCCTTCGACCCCGACATCTCCACAGCCCATGTCGCGATGCAGACGAACGAGGCCGTGCTCGTGCTCTGCGCAGAAATCTGCCTCTGAGAAAATTCCGTATACGGTGCCGTTTTCAGTCTTTAGCACATGAGTGCGGTAGCTCTGGCGCATCGATAAATCCGTGGTTCATTTAGCTGCGAGATTTGCCCACGATTTCGTCGTCTTGTCAATGAATCCTTCGGCGGGCAGCTCCACCCGGCAATTACAAAGAATTCGCCTTCTTGGCGAGTCTCCGAGGATTGAATCCCATTCCGCGAATCCTGGTTTGACAATCCGTTTTCGTCGAAAGACCATCAATGCACAGATCAAACAAAAAGGTGACAGCGATGGGTAAATATCAGTTCTCCAGCCTTGGAAAAGAAGGGCGCGTCAAGAGCCACCAAGTTGAAGAAGCAGAAGCTTTGGAGAGCATTGGCATCGCTGCCGTAGGATTCGTGGCGAAGATAGATCGAGACGGTGAGGTCTATTGTTGGATCGAGGGGCGGGACAAGAAGTGGTTTGCATCTCTTGTCAGGAAGGTCATCGCTGCGCTGCCTCCCGAAAAGGAGACAAGCAAGAGTTCACCGCACTTCGCCATTGAGCAGGCCTACCGAGCGGAAATGGCGCGTCGCGGCGAAAAGTTACCTGGCTGGGAAAGTGTTCTGGATGTTCTCGAGTTCGATGACATCAACCCAGTCGTCATTTCGTACAGCGTGAGCGGATGTTTTCCGAGCGCCGAATTCGCCCCCGCTGATTGGCACCCGGAAATCACTGGGGACAAGCGCTACGACACTTTCGACAAGCTCAAGTCCGCAGAACAGTGGGAACTGGCGATGCCGGAGCTGCGACGCAGACACCCCGAACGCCGTATTGTTCCGCAAGCGGAAGTGCTCGCGACCTTTCTCTATGAGGCGATCATACAGGGACTTGATCCCCACGATCTCTTCCGCGGTGCCCTGATCGACATAGCGATGGACGCACCAGATCGAGCGGGTCAGGAAGCGGCGTTCGCGCACCTCTCCGAAACCGACCAGCACACATTCGCCCACGTCCTCCAGGACTGACGCCTAAAGACAGAAAGACAGGTAGATGACCAAGTACATTCGAAGAGGGCGAGACTGGTACACTGCCGACAGCGCACCGGATTTCAAGGATGTCCTGCCCGTAGGAACCTACCTCTTGAACAAGGATCTAGCTACCGGTTACCACCTGTCTGAGATCGAGGGCTTCTCGATGCCGAAGCGTACGTACGGCAAGGAGATCGACCGACACGAGCGCATCATCAACACGTTTCTCTCACGCCCAGCCGCTACGGGCGTCATCCTTTCCGGGGAGAAGGGGGCCGGGAAGACATTGTTGTCCAAGCGGATTTCGATCGAGCTGGCGAGGCAGCACGGCATCCCCACGATCATCATCAACGCTGCCTATTATGGTGACGATTTCAACCAATTCATCCAATCGATCACCCAGCCCGCCCTGATCATTCTTGATGAGTTTGAGAAGGTCTACGATAACGAAGCGCAGAATGCCCTGCTCACCGTGCTCGATGGTACGATGCAGTCGAAGAAACTGTTTGTCGTGGCCATCAACGATGTCATTCGGATGAACCAGTACATGCTCAACCGGCCTGGCAGGTTCTTCTACGTCTTCAACTACGCGGGCGTGTCGGAGAGTGCGATCCGGGAGTTTCTTGAGGACAATCTCGAGGACAAGTCCCGGATCGAGTCGGTGGTGAGCTATGCCCAGCTATTCCAGAACTTCACCTTCGACATGCTCTCCGCGATCGTCGAAGAGATGAACCGCTACAAGGAACCCGTCCGCGAAGTTCTCAAGTACATCAACGTCAGCATGGAGTATGGTGGCGGCGAGATTTACGAAGTCCTCCACGTGCACTTCAAGGATCTGAAGGACGGCAATCTCGGTTGGGATCCAGACTCGATCAAGAAGAAGAAGGCCGCGCGGGAATTCAATGACGGCGACCGCTATAACCCATTGCAGGACGAGATCTCCCAGATCGTTTACTATCTGTGCCGAGAGGATGCGGAAACCAAACCTTCGTCAGCGTATGGCTACTACCGGATCACGCCGGACAACATCGTCAAGGTAGAGAAAGGCGGCTTCTTCACCTTCGAAACAGATGAACTGATCATGAAGATCGGGAAGAAGAAGCCGGAGGAGTATACTCCGCCGCGAGCCGTCCTCGATGCGTTTGACTAAGGTTTCAGGGAGTGGCAGCAGGCCGAGCTTGTTGCCAGCCGCAATCGGGATTCCAGAATTCATCGAAGGCCTCGCCCAGGCGAGCAGCCTCGGTCACGGGATGGATCATGTCCGAAAGGATTTCCACGACCTCGTCCAATGATATTGTGGATTTCGCATCGATCTTCCTCAGGAATTTCTTCCATTTATCACCAGCATAGTCGGCGAAATCCACGGTGAGTCCTTCAAGCTCCGCGGGAGGTATGTCCCGTCGTTGCGCTTCAAAGGTTCGCGTGACTGCCTCGACGAGCAGGGCACCGTCGAGGCAGTGCATGCCCGCGAGCATCCACATGTCGAAGTAATCCTTGACGCGCGTATTATCGATGCCGAACTGAACGATTGCGTGGATCTTTTCAGCAATCACGGTCTCGAGTGGATAGGCAAGGACTTCTGGCTGCGGGGCGATGTTACCGAGAATTGTCGGCATTACGATGCGCCTGACTTCCGGATTGATCGGGTTACCAAAACCCACGTCGACCTTGATTTCGACCTTCGCAGTGTGGACCTGTGCCTGAAGTGAGACTTTGCCTCCAGGAATAAGGCCGACGCGATCCTTTTCGACCTTCATGGTCTCTGGAATGAAGCGCACGCCATCGTCTTCGACTTCGACTGCGAGAATGGCCTCCAGTGCAGCCTGGAGCGTCGTGACATCGGACTCCGCGTCGAAACCATTGAAGTCGATGTCTTCGGTCGGCCGAAGCAGGTTTCCTTCGTTGTAGAACGAGAGCAGGAGACCACCCTTCACGCAGAAGTTTGCAGCTTCGTCTGACACCGACAGCCGATAGAGGAGGCGTTCCTGCACATAGCGGCGCAGCACGCCGACCATGTCCAGCTTCCGTTCTCTGGCAAGGTTCTGGAGGCGGGCGTAGACACCTGCACCGACGTTCTTTCCGGACATTCCGACAATCTCCCTGTCGGAAAAGGATCACAGCCGGCGCTGAAGCGGACAACCTCGCTACCAACGAGGTAGCGAGGTCACTGACCCTGTCCAGACTTCGGAACCCAGAGATCCGGCCGCACGGCCTGGAGAATGCCCATGAAGTTGTTCAGCGCCTCCTGGACACCGAAGGCGTTCGCGATCCTATGCGTCTTGATGTCCGGCTTGCCGAACTTCTGCATGTACCTGACAACAATGTCGTTGAGAGCCTCCGGGTCGACCGGCTTCTTTAAACGCCCGTCGGGCTTGCCCAGGTGGGAATAGCGGAAGAAATCGACGAGGGTGCGCGCCGGGTTCGTCAGCAGGACATCGGTAGCCCCGATGCGGAGCGTCTCGATACCGAGTTCGAAGTTCTCCGGTTCCTTCCAGGTGAAGTATTCGACAACGGCGTTCGAACGACGGCGCCCCTGGATCCCGATGTAGGT